>Ga0172365_10000528_pt1 | contig 25743 bp, 17 predicted proteins | sample LakKivSesite48cm_FD_114535 | JGI IMG/M metagenome (GOLD analysis project Ga0172365, IMG submission 114535) | Sediment microbial communities from Lake Kivu, Rwanda - Sediment site 48cm | ecosystem: Environmental > Aquatic > Freshwater > Lake > Sediment | place: Rwanda: Western Province, Lake...
GTTGGGCATTGCGGGCAGCCCACGGCGCAAGGGGAATAGCGAGGCGCTGCTGGATCGCTTCCTGGCCGGCGCGGAGAGCGCCGGCGCGCACGTGGAGAAGATCGTCGTCGCGCGGCTCAAGATCGCGGGCTGCATCGCCTGCGACGGCTGCCGTGAAGACGGCCACTGCATTGTCCAGGACGACTTTCAGGCCGTGTACGACAAGCTCGTGGCCGCCGACGTGATCGCGCTGGCCGCGCCGCTGAATTTCTGGAACCTGCCCGCGCAGGCCAAGGCGCTGGTGGACCGCGCCCAATGCCAGTGGGCGCGCAAGTTCGTGCTCAAGGCCCCGCTGGCGGCCACCCCGGCCGGCCACGCCAGAAGACGCGGCGTGTTCCTATGTGTGGGAGGATCTCCGAAACTGCACTTCGACGGGGTGATCCGCACGGTCAAGGCGTTCTTCGCCGTGCACGAGGCGGACTATTGGGGGGAGCTCCTGTACGAGCACGTGGACGCCAAGGGGGAGATCCTCGAGCACCCCACAGTGCTGCAGGAGGCCTTCGACCTGGGGGTCAGGGCTGTACAGGAAATCTGATAGGCCTGGCCAAACGCGCGCGCGTGCCCAGGGCAAAGCATTGCTAATTGACGATCACGGCTTTGATCACGTTGTCCGAGAACTCGCACACCTGTTTGAAAATGCGCGGGAATTCCTGCAGTGGCCCGCGGTGGGTGACCAGGACGCGCGGCTCGATTCTCCTCTGCAAGACCAGGTCTTGCACTTGCTGCCCCTGGTGCATCGTCGAGTACCAGGAGCCGACGATGCTGAGGTGACGGCGGATGACCAGGTCGCTGGGGCGCAGGAGCATCTCTCCGCCTTCGCCCACGGTCACGAGCGTCCCACCGATTCTCAACGAAGCCAGCGCGACCGGGTAGGACGGCGGCTTGCCCGAGCATTCCAGCACGACGCGCGCGCCCTGGGCGGAGGTGGCGTCGTGTACGGCGGCGGCCGTGTCGTCGCCTGGCGTGAGCACGCGGTCGGCGCCCAGGCGGGAGGCGACGTCCAGCCGGTAGGGCAGGGGATCCACGGCGACGACGAACGCGCCGCGCATCTTGGCCAGGACGACGGCGGCCAGCCCGATGGGGCCGCAGCCCATGACGACGACGTCGTCGCCGGCTTCGACCCCGGCGCGCTCGAGCGCTGCGAAGGGGGTGCCAAAGTTGTCAAGGAGCAGGCAGCCGGTCTCATAGTCAACCTCGCCGGCCAGGCGCATGCAGTTGCGCTCGGGCGCGACGAGGAGTTCGCCGTAGCCGCCGTTGACGTCGTCCGCACCGGTCCAGTGTGGGCAGCGCACGAACGCGCCGGTGCGGCAGGCGGGGCAGGCGCCACAGCCGACGACGTTGTTGACCGCGACGCGGTCGCCGGCGCGCAGTCGCCTGACGCCTGGTCCGAGCGCGACGACTTCGCCGGCCACTTCGTGGCCTATGATGCGTGTCACGGGCTCGCTCGCCCTCCACAGCCACTTGTCGGAGCCGCAGATGCCGCTGGCGCGCACGGCGACGAGCACCTGGCCCGGGCCGGGGACCGGGTCGGGCACGTCAACCAGGCGCACGTCTTGGGGGCCGAATGAGTGGATGGCTTTCATTTCTAACCTCAGTTGCCGTTCTCACCCAAACAGGTCGGAGTGGGTACCAGTTCGCTCGAAAATGATTTCGTCGTCTTCTAACTTGTAAATCAGCAACCAGTTCGGCTCAACATGACACTCCCGACGTCCTTTGTAGTTTCCTATCAGAATGTGATCTCGGTACTGTACCTCTAATTGGTCTCCCGCAATCAAGTTCGACAATACCAGCTTCAGCTTCTGTAGATCCTTACCTCGCTTCCGCAACCGCTTGACGTCTTTCTCGAACTGTTTTGTGAAGCTTGGTTTGCGCATTAGAGCCCCAGCTTGTCAAACATATCTTGCGCATCTTTACACCGAACAATCTCCTGCCCGGCGTCCGTGTCCTGAAATGTCTTCAGCGTGGTCTCGTTCGGTACACGAACTTCAAATGGTAGTCCTCTGTTTAGTTTGACTTGCTGATAGAACAGAGTGATTGCTTCCGTAATGGAGAGTCCAAGTTCACGGAAAATGCTTTCCACTTCCGCCTTGAGTTGGGGTTCTATCCGCGCCCGTATCGTTGCTACTTTCGTCATACCAACCTCCCCGTGTACAATTGTATCACAAATGGGCTACAACACAAGCAAGGGTTCAAAGCCTAACAAGAGGTAAGCTGACGGGAGACAAGTACAGCTTGTTTGCTTGTTCGATGTTGGCCAGGGTCAGGCAGCGTGTGCGTTTCCTGCCATTGCGAACACTTTCACTTCCCGTTCCAGTCGTTCACCCAATGCTTCCTCTGCTACGTCCAGGTCGTAATCCTTTTGCAACCCCAGCCAGAACTGGGGAGAGGTGCCAAAGTAGCGTGCCAGGCGTAGGCATCGCCGTCCCGCCACTCAAAACAGATGCGCCATTGATCGTTGATGCGGATGCTATGTTGCCCGGCCCGGTCTTTGCTCAACTTCTCCGGGCGATTCGCTGGCGGAACACGCAGGTCATTGAGCGAATTGTGGACTGCATCCCGACACTGTGAAAGCGGCCCAGTAGAAAAGCTGGTCCTCTTCTTTGCGCAACCACTGCTGTGCTGCACACAGTGCCTGACTGGGACCCAAGTGGTTTTCAAGATGCTCGTGATAGAATCTCTCCATCAGTAGTGCAGTGGATTTGTCATCAACTTTCCACAAGCTGCTGATTACAGTCGGCGCTCCCGCATGCAGAAAGCCGGCTGGCAGACTGACGTACTCGTCGGCCAGGTCGCCGGGATCCACCAGGCCGGTCTCGCAGGCGCTCATGACAACCAAGCGGGTATGTGGCAGTTTCAGACGAGTCAGAATCATCTCAAGAGTCAGTGACTCTGGCGGAGGCTGATCGGTTGGCCAATCACGGGGAGGGAGTTTCAATAGCAAGGCAGAATGTAGTGGTTCGCGTAGACTAAATTTGCCATGGCAAGCAAAGTGGACAAAGGTATAATCAGGCGCTTCAGTCAAGATGGCGTCTACCGTAGCGCGGTTTTTCTCATCGCTGCTCAGCCTCCGATGCTTTTGGAAAAGTTCGGAGATACATTCAACCTCAACGTCAGCCGCGGCCAGGTCTTGCGTTGGGTTGGCTACCACAAAGAGATCAGGAACTTCCCCTGGTTGGGATTGCGCCTGTAGCTGGCAGCGATGGAGTACCTCGAAACTGGGCGCATACGTGATCTCATAGTGGTCCATAAGGTAGTCCCGCTCCGTTCCATTCATCTTATAGCAGGCATGCAGGGGGAGCAGCGAAAGCCCCAGATTTGGCATAAAGACGATTCGTTCGACCCTCAGCCGGGCCAGTTCCTGGTGCACTGAGACCAACAAAGACCTGTAGATCTCGGCACTGACCAACTCAAGTGTGGATTCGATCCATTGATTAAGGTCGGTATAATAGTCAACCAGGTAACCGCCGATCGCTTTGCCGGATTCGTCTACCTTGATCAGTACACGTTGCAGGGTATCCTGGTTAAAGTCCTCAATCAGCTTCACCCGGATGCGCCCGTCAGGTGATCGTTGCCAGCCATTTTCGGGCAAGTTGCCTTTGCTCTTCCCTGGCTGGTCTATGACGATAAAGACGACCGTACCGGCCTCGGTTACGTTGAAGACAACCACGGCGGTGCGCGGAGGCAGGGTTTTGAGGGCTGTCTGGATGATCTTTTGAGAGTTACCCGCCGGAGGGGTGTGTTGCGCCAGCAAGTCGGCCAGATAGCGGGCTTTGGCCCGCTCGGTGTACTCAAGAGCCAGCCACAGTTTACCCAGACGCAGGCAGCACAGGACCATGCGCTTGTATAGGGCGGCTCTCTCCTGCCAAAACTGCATCCTCGACTCAGTGCTCAACCGGCTGCGCTGGTCCTCGACGATACGGACCGCGCTGTCATAGTGGCGAAAAGCCTCTGCCTCTTGTCGCTGGGCGGCGCAGAGGTTGCCCCAGGCATAGTGGACCCGCCATTGTGTGTCCACTGCGTCCTGTTTCTCGGCCAGGCGTAAGGCTTCCTCGTAACACTTCCACGCTGCCTCAGAGCGCTCCAGTTTGCTGTAGACGTTGCCGAGATTGATCAGGTGGTCCCCCTGGCTGCGCTGGTCGTTTCGTTCGCGGGCGATGGATAGAGCCTGGCGGTGATAATCTTCAGCCTTGGTCAGATACGTCGTGATCTGGCGCTTGGCCATAGCTTGATACAGATTCCCTAGATTGCCCAATCGCTGCTGCTCGCCTCGGCGGTCGTGACATTGGCGAGCTATTTCCAGCGCATCTTCGAGGTGCGTCTCGGATTCGCTCAACTTCCCTTGCTCGACCAGGACGTTACCCAGGCTGCTCAGGAGTCGCCCCGTGCCGGCCTGATGGCCGATTTCTCGACCTATATCTATGGCTTCTCGATAACACCCACTTGCCTTCCCCAGACGCCCCAGGTAATGATGGACCTGCCCCAGGTGCCCCAGGGCCGTCTCCTCTCCTTGCCGGTCGCCACATTTCTTGCTGATCTCCAGGGCGCACTGAAAGGCAGCCAGCGCGTCGTCGGCCTGCTCCTGCGCCAGGTATACACTACCCAGGCCATTCCTGGCGTCGCTCTCAAGTTCCGGGTGCGTCAGCTCTCGTGCGAGCTCCAGTACCCCTTGGTACTCGTCAATGGCCGCCGCAGGCTTACCCCGGTGCTCATGTATCTGACCTATGTCGAGCCGGATCTTACCGACAACCTCCTCAGCTCCAGATATTCGTTCAAAGACGTTTAGAGCCTCCCGGTAGTGACAGAGGGCCTGCTCCAGTTTACCCTGTTGGAGGTATAGCCAACCCAGGGTACTGTTGCAGTTGCCCCGTGTTATGTCATTGCCCCTGCGTCGAGCGACCTGGCAATTGAGCATGGCCAGGATGGTAGCCTGTTCCAGGTCCTGTTTGGCCAACTCATGGATGCAGTCATCCAGTTGGTCAATAGTGGCATCATCTGCTTGCGCCAGGACATCTTCGGCAGTCGCTTGCTTCAAGGCTTTCTTCAGGGGCAGTTTGCCCTCCAGAACACGTTCTGCCAGACGACGGATCGGGTTTTCGCTACTTTCGTTGCTGATCATAGTTTCCCTCTCTGAATGGCTAGCACTCCTCAATAATTGCGCAGGATGAGGGGCAGGTAGACATTACGACCGGTGATAGCGATGGTAGCCGAGGCCATTACTGGTGCACCGATGCCGTTGCTGGCAGTGATGGTGATGGCCTGTGTGCCGGGCGTATCCCAGGTGAAGGCGACGGTGTTGCTCAAGCCCCCACCCGCGAACATCCTGGAGGATTGCTCCGTGGCTTGCCAGGTGTAAGTAATGGGCAGCGTGGTTGTGGCTGGCCAGACGGTGGCGGTGAAGGTATAGCTGGTCTGGACGAAGCCCGTCGTTGGACCGCTGATGACCGCACTGGCCGGCGCGACGGGGGTGCGGAGCGCATAGACACCACTCCCAGTGCCCAGGTATAAATCAGCATCGCCACCGTTCGGGCAGAAGGCCAGCGCGCCCACCTGCGAGGCAATGCCATCCAGGCCGTCGTGCGTATCGGCGGTCCAGGTGTCGCCTCCGTTCACGCTGACGAACAGGCCGGTCGTGGTTCCGGCTACCACGTGACTGGCGTCCGCTGGGTCAATCGCCAGCGCGTGGACGTCGGTGCCGGCCAGACCCGTACCCCAGGAGGTCCAGGTACTGCCGCTATCGTTCGACTTGTATGGCCCCAGCGCAGTCCCGGCGTAGACAGTGCTGGCCGGTGAGCCAACGAGCAGGACGTTGACGCGGGCCAGAGGCAGGTCTACCGTTGGCGTTTGCCAACTGGTCCCGCCGTCAGTGCTGCGATACAGGCCCAAATCGGTCACGGCGAGCAGGACATTGCCAGCAAAGGCCAGATCGGACACAACGCGGCCAGGCAGGGTGCCCGTCGGCCGGCCCCAGTGTGCACCCCCGTCGGCGCTGACAAACAGGCCCATCTCGGTACCGGCGAAGAGTCGGTCAAGTGCCGTCGGGTTGGCCGCCAGTGCGTAGACGTCGCTGGCAGTCAGACCATTGTTGATAGGACTCCAGGAAGCGCCCCCGTTGCTGCTCTTAAGCGCGCCGCTGTACCAGGTGCCCGCGTAGCAGGTGTTGGGGTCAACAACAGTGATATCGCCCACGCTGGCAACACGCACGTTATTCCACACCGCGTGCCCGGCATCGGCGCTACGAAACAGCCCGGCATGAAAAGCACCCGCCAGCAAGCGGCCGTTGGCCGTACAGGCAAGAGCATAGGTGCTGCCATGATAGGCGATGGGCAGCCAGCGAGGTGAGTCGGTCTTGATGCTGGCAGCACCGAATCGTATGCCGCGTCTTCTCAGTAGAGGTTCGATCCAGTCCCGCCAATCCCAGTAACGCCGGTGCCAGTCATAGAACCAGTACGCCGCTCGATTGTACAGGCTTACTGGCGATCGGCCTAAGGCTGGCAAAGCCTGGGGCGCTTGAGCGCCAACAGGTGAACCGGTGGATAGAGGGGGGACTGCTGGCGGATCGGCTGGACCAGGCGGTAGCTGGGCTGCAACCGTGGAACCGACAAGCACAAGGTCTGGACTGGAAGAATACTCGCCAGCAGGGCTTGGGCTGGTAGTCTGTGATGGTTGATTGACCGCTGGACGGAACTTGGGTGCACCACGCAGCCCGGTGGGATCGCTGTATCGTATCGGGTTATTCAGCGCATAGTGATAATCGTTCAAGCTTTGCGGACGGAGCAGGTCGCCAGGCCAGGGGTCGCGCGTGAAAAAGCGTCCGCCAGCGGGATCGTAATAGCGGTAGCCCATCAGCACTATGGGCCAGCCAGCAACGTCGTGCTGATATACACTGCGCTGGCCGACGAAACGGAAGGGGTTGGGATCAATCCCTGCCGGTTGAGCTGGCCGGCCAAACGCATCGTAGCGGTAGGCATCGAACGGCTGGCCACTGCGATCCACCAGGTAGCGCACGTTTTCCAGGCCATCGCTGTGGTAGGCGGTGAGGCCTAGCTGAGCGGTGTAGCGGGCTATCAGTATACCATTGCCGTAGAGATAGCGGTTGATGGTCTGGCTCAGGTCACTGTCGCCTTCGAGGATGATGTCCAGTCCGTCGTGCGAAAAGCCCCGGGTCTCAGCCGGCCCTTGGGCGGTCAGGCGCCGGCCGAAGGCATCGTAGGTGAAGGCCAGCGCAGTGCCACCGGGCATGGTCAGGCCAGCCAGGAGATTCCTGTAGCCGTACGTGTAGTCATATGTACCGCGGGCGTTCTGCCAGGCGATCAGGTTGCCGTGCTGGTCGTAGTTGAAGCTCTCACTCCCCCGGCCTTGGAGTTGGTCGGCCGTGTCGTAGGTGTAATCCAGTGTTCCGAGCGGATCTACCCGGCGGATCAGATTCCCCACCGGGTCGTAAGTATACGTGATGGTGTACTGAGGGTAGGTTTCCGTCGTCAGGCGGTCGAGGACGTCGTAGGTATAGGTGGTGACAAGAGCACCCACTGGTGTCGTTTCGTTGACAGCGGTGAGATTGCCGGCTGCGTCGTACGTGTAGTTGTACGCAGCGACAGGATCCCCTTGGTTGTCCTGGTGCTTCACCCGCACCAGGCGGCCGGCACCGTCGTAGATGTAGTCAACGTAGGCACCACCAGGGTCTGTGACTCGAATCATCCGGCCGGCGGCGTCGTAGCTGAAGCCCATTGTGGTCGCGGGACTATCGGCCTGATCTGTCAACGTAGACAGGCGGGCTGCGACGCCATAGTTGTACACCTGATCGTACAGAATTGTCGTACCTCGTTCCACACGCAAGCCAGTACGGCGGCCAGCCGGGTCGTACGTGTAGCGCGTGGTCAGATTGCGACTGTGATCCACCGCCGTCCTCAAGCGACCTGCGTTGTCGTACTCATAATTGGCGCTCCACTGGCTGCCATAGGCAGCGCCGGTCAGATTTCCGATAGCATCATAGCTATAGGTAATATCGGGGGCGGTGGGGTAGTCTATGCCGGTCAAGCGACCCAGGGGGTCGCGTTGGTAGCCAATGTCGCTCCCATCGGCGCGGCCAAAATTGGTCAGGCGGTCGGCGTCATCGTACGAAAAGGTCACCGTACGCGACAGGGGGTCCGTGATGGCAACAAGCCGTCCTACCTGGTCACGCTGGTACGCAGTCCTATGACTATTGGCGTCGGTGATGCGTACCAGGCCGGCGTTGGCGTCGTAGTCGTAGGTCGTATTCCTCCCCATAGCATCGGTCACCCCGATCAAGTTGAACTGGGCATCGTAGGCGAAGGTGGTAGTATGGCCATTGGCGTCGGTGAACCCGGTCAGGCTGCCGTTCGCATCGTACGTGTAGCGGGTCTGGTATCCCAGAGGGTCGGTGACCTGGAGCAGGTTATCAGTGGCATCATAGCTGAACTGGGTCGTGTGACCCGTTCCGTCGGTGAAGCTGATCAAGCGCCCTACGTTATCATAGCCCCAACGACTCGCATCGCCCAGGGCATTCGTGATGCCGTCCAGGTTGCCGTGTGTATCGTAGCCATAGGCGACGGAAACGCCAGCAGCATCCTGGGCCTGCGTCAGTTGGCCCTTGTTGTTGTAGGTGTAGTGAGTCATGCCTCCCAGTGGGTTGCTTACTGTGATCAGGTTGTGGTGGCTGTCGTAAGTGAATTGCCAGGTCTTGCCCCGTTGATCGGTATAACGAATAGGATTGGCTGTGGCGTCGTAAGCCCAGGTTGTGGTATACCCGAGCGAGTCCGTGACAGTGGCGAGGTGGCCCCAGGCGTCGTAAGCGAAAGCAGTGGTCTGGCTCAGACCGTTGGTACGGCGGATCTCGTGGTCGGCCGCATCATAGGCGATGGACGTGCGGGTGTCCAGGGCATCTTCGACGCCTGTCAGGCGTTTTCGCCGGTCGCAGAAATAGGTGGTCCGGTAGCCTAGCGGGTCGGTTACAATAGTGTGGTCACCACCATAAAGCAGGCTGGTCTAGCCGCTACGCCCATCTAGCTGGGTAATAACACGTCCCAGCGCGTCGTATTGGTTGGTGACGTAGGTCGTGCTGATCGAATCGGTGATCCCAAGCAGGCGATGGGCAGAGTCATAGGTGTATGTAATCACCCCACCTTGAGGGTTGATGTAGGACTGCAGGTCCCCTTGAGTGTCATAGCTATATCTGAAGATGCGAGCGGCCGGGTCACTGACCTGGCTAAGGCGGCCCTGGAGATTGTAGGTGAAATTAAGGCTGCGCCCCACCGCGTCGCTGACCTGGCTAAGGCGACCCTGGCTATCATAACTGAGCGTGGTGCGATTGCCGTTGGCATCGTCGAGGGCAACAGGACGGCCATTTGCGTCAAAACGCATTTGCGTACCATCTTCCCAGTTGAGGGTGGCGCTGCCATTGCCGGCGATCGTCACCGAGTCCAGGTTGGTTTTTCCGGCTGGCGGTTGATATGCTCCATCGCTAAGGTGGACGTGCGCGGCCACGGTGCCGTCGGGTTCAATCAGTGTGGCGGCGTTGCCAGTGATCTGGCTCATCAACCATTGGGCTGCTGTAACGTCCATCGCGAAGCGTTGATGAGGGACACTCGTCAAGTCAAAGAGGTCGAAGCCGACCTGTGCTGCCACCAATGCCGGTGCCGCCTCCAGTGCTGTACGATCCCCGAAACCTCGTATCCAGTCGGTGCTGGTATAGAAGCGGGTGTTGTAGGTGTGGCTCCAGCCGTAACTCAGGCTGCTGGTGAGATTGTGCTGCAAACTGGTGTAGAACCGTTCAAAGCTCAGTGGGATGCCCAATCCACCCAGGGAGGCCAGATCCTGATGGTGATATAGGAAGGCGCCAGTAGCGGTGTTTATTGGGTCGGGGGTCAACATCTCGGTGGCAAACTTTCGTCCAGGGTCCCGGTCGTGTCCCATTACGTCCTGAACGTATGCGACTCGCTCATTGTCCCTGCTCCGCTTGTCCTGAGTGTCAAGGTCTTCCGGTTCGACGCCCCCGCCACCGCTGATGATAAGCGGTGCGGGTGTAGCATTAGAACCAAGGTTACCGGAGATCAAGTACATCCCTGAGCCCGATTGAGGGTCGAGCACAATCCAGCCCGAGCCTTGCCATTGCCCGTAAGTGATCGGGTCCTGGGAAATTACCACGTGCCAACCCGCTGGCACGTAGGTCTCAATGGAATCGAGGACGTCGGCCGGGTGGCTTAGGATAGGGATGATGGTATCCTTATTACTGGGGGTAATATAGTAGATTCGTTGTCCATCGGCAATTGCCCGCTTAAGAATCTGGACCGTGGAGATCGCGGAAACGGAGCGCAGTTGTTCCAAGATGGCGTGCTCGGCTGCCGAGCCACGGATGCCAGCGCTGAAAAACCAGGCCCGCTCTCGATCGGCGTTGGCCGGGTTCTCGGCTGAGATGGCGCTGGCAGCATTCAGCCGTACGTCTACCGTGTGAGAAGCCGGGTCCAGCATCACCGGATTTTGCTGACTATCTACCCAGACGACGAGATTACGCGAGGCCATCAGCATGGAGATGTGGGACAAGAAGACGACCTTGGCCAGGCGACTGTCAATCCGGTCGCCCAGGGCTACCTCGTTGAAGTAAGACAGGCCCAGCAAGTTAAGCACCTGGCCCAACACTCGTTCGTCGTCAGGGCCCAGTCCCTGCGCCATTGCCTCGTTGAGCAAATCTATATGACGGGCGAGGGCCCGGTTGGAAACAGTTTGCAGGCGCATTGGCAGGGCGTACCACTCGCCGGCGACGAGGTACTGCGAAAATGAGGGAGACCAGCCAGGAATGGGCGTGGCAATGGTGACGTCAAGCTGATGTCCCCAGCTACCCAATGGCACAGCGCTGCCAGTCGCTACGATCTCTCCGCCAACGCGCAGCCTGGGGGCCACGTTCACCTGATAGGCCGGATAGACGTTATAGACGCCGCCACCGTCAGCCAACTGTTGGCAGTCGGCGGGGGTGGCACACTCGTAGAAAATCGTGATCCGCTCGCCTGCAATATCGTCTACATTGACCGTGTAATTGATGCCTGGCAACTGGATCGTCAACACGTAGGCAAAGTTGTCGGGGATGTCGTTTGCCTGTCCCAGGCTCTGAGCCACTGCATAGGGCAAAGATGAAGGGTAGGTGGTCGAACTGATCGGCGCGATCTGGCGACTGCCGATCAGTTCCTCCGGGTACATGAAGGTCTCATTGCTTCGCAGGTAGTTGAGCAGGTTTGAGGCATAAGCGGCAAGGTCGGTCCGAATATTCACCTGGTTGAGGTCGCGCACGTAGTCAGAGGTAATCGTCGCACCATCTTCAGCACGACTGACAAAAGAAGACGGGCTGTAACTCATCAAGGGGCGCAGGTTCTGCCCTGCCTGCTCACTGTAAGTCTTGAGGCTGGGATCCAGGCTGTACCAGGTTCCGTCGGCAGAGATTTGAATCCAGATGTGGGTCAGGAGCAAGGTGTCTCCCTCATCTGTCGTCGGTATGCCTCCACTGGCAAAGACGTTGCCCACCGCAACTGGGTCAGTGGCGCCCACCCAGTTCATTGCCACAGTCTTGGTCACCTGGACGTTTCCCCACACGTATTGCGTCTGGAAACCGGCCGCATTCAACAGTGCGGCCAACAAGGAGGCCTGGTCGAAGGCGTTGCCAGCGCCAGCCAACAGGGTTTCGCGGGGGTTCTTGAGCAGGCCCCATGAAGGGATGTAATCCACGTGGTTATGAACGTAGTCGTAGATCGCCAGGGGATCATTTTCCAATCCCTGGGCCAAAGTCTGGATTTCTGCAGTGATCTGGGGAACGGCCTGGACCGACGTCAACCCATCCAAGGTTGGACCTGGCTGCTGTAACAAGCGGGCGATTTCCTCGCCAACCCGCACAGGGTCCCGGCGCGGGAACCGCACATTCAGCCGGCCAGGAGGCACCTCGTCCCCCAGTTCAGAGACGAGGATGCCGCTGGGTACATAAGGCTCGGCCGTCTGAGCCAGCACCTGGCTGCGCTGGGGACATGAAGCCGCGATGACGAGGACCAACATGAGTAAGCTTATTAGAGATATGTAGCGCTTCATTCCTTGGTCTCCTTTCAAGTATCACCTCTGGGTTCAATACGCGTCAAACAGAAAAGCCGATTGCCCGCCGTGGCTACTTGCCAGCAGGGGATCGGCTCTATGTTGGCTACTATGCCCTCTTCAGCACGTGCACGATCGGGGCAGGGCAGATTTATGAGTAGGTCGGCACTGTCACCAATTTTACCACAACCTGGACAAGCATGCAAGTGGCGGCTTCAGTTTCTCTACAAGGCACGAGCAAAGATTGCTGGAATGCAACACACCTATGGGCCTGGATGGTCAAAGTTTGATGTCGCTGTGGGGCTAGTCCTCAGCTTCTTGCTGGGCGCGGGTGAGCGCTTCTTCGGCGGTGGAACGCCCACTGACGATTGCGTCCAGCGCGCTTCCCAATATCCCGGGACTCCCGAATTCGAACAGCGCAGGAGAGAGCATCAGCGCGTTGTCCATAGACGCTTGTGCGACACTGGCAGCATCGCTCCCTACAAGCTGCTTGTATGCAGTGGATTCGGCGACCGACTTGCGCGCTGGCGTCAGGGTATACGGTGTCTGGGCTTGCTCGCTGAGGAAGGCAATCCACTGCCAGCACGCCTCGGGGTATGCAGCCTGAGCGGAGATCGCGTATCCAAGGAGGTAAGTCACGGCGGCTGACTGTGCGCCGCGTGGCAAGGGCGCCATGCCCCAATCCATTTTCCACTCGGCGGGCCACGTCGCCTCTGCCCCTCCTCCTCCTCCTCGCTCAGTCAGCCAGGAGGCCCACATGCCGACCTTGCCCAGATAAACGCCGCTCGGCACGCTCAGGCCGAACTCCTGGTCGAGTATCTGGCTCCGCGTAGGGGCGACGTTGTGTATGTGGATCAGATCGGCGTACCATTGCAGCGCCTCGATCGTCAACGGGTCATCGTACGTCGCGCAAGTGGGGTTCAACATATCGTCCAAAATCCGCCCGCCGTGCTGGTAGATGAAGGGCAGCGGATCCAGGAAATCCACGATCGGTGCATAACCGAAGACGCCGGCTTCAGGGTCGCGTATCGCAAGCGCGCTGTTCAGAAAATCGTCCCACGTCCATTCAGGCCTGGGATACGGAACGCCATACGCGTCGAACAGGTCCCGGTTGTAATACATCACCATCATGTTCACGCCGGCCGGAACGGCCCACAAGCGGCCTCCGCTGGTGTAAAGTCCAACTGCGCCAGGGTAGAAATCGGCCAGGTCGAACGAGGCATCTTGTTCGATGAAGGGGTCGAGGCTCAGGGCGGTGCCTTGCTCCAGCAGTTCATGCAGGTCAAACGGTGAGATGATAAAGACGTCCGCGTCGTCCTCACCGGAAGCGTCCAGCTCGACGGTGATGTGGGGATAGTTTGCGTTGAATTTCTGGATCACTGGCTCGTAGTATTCGGCGGGACCGAAGTACGCGAACTTGATGGTGACCGGTTCGGCCGGCGGCGCCGCTTTGGCGCAGCCGGGGAGGGTGGGCAAGAGGAGCAGGAGGAGCACTGCCCACATACTGATCAGATGCCTGGCACGCAAATCAAGACGAGACATTACTCTTCTCCTTCATCTGTATTTTACCACAAAGCGACGATAGGTGCATCTGCCGCCCTGCCCTCAGCGACCTTGAGGGCGGCTTCTCGTTCGCCTTCGGCGCGCTGGATCGTCGCCAGATGTGCTGTTCGGCGGCCTCGAATGACTGCCAAAGAAACGACCGCCCCGCCCCGCATGGTTGGGGCAGTTGTGCTGTGTTCAAGTTGCAGAAAGGAGGCCGCAAGTATTGACTTGTGTGCAAACTTGCACTATACTGGTAGCATAGACACATTCGAACTGCCAGTGTTCGGAGGAAAGCAGCATGACCGTATCCTACTCCGAGGCCAGGATCGAGGTTGAGCGGCTGGTAGACCGCTTTGCCAGCCTCCGCGCCCACAACCGCAAGCGGTACAACGAAGCCGCCACGCAGCAAGAGTTCATCCTGCCCCTCTTCGACGCGCTGGGCTGGAACACGCGCGACACCCGCGAGGTGAGCCCTGAAGAAAAGGTGTCGCGTGGCTTCGTGGACTTTGCCTTCCGCATCCAGGGCATCCCCCGCTTTTTCCTGGAGACGAAGAAAATCCTCACCGACCTGGAAGATCCCCGCTGGGCGCAACAGGCCATCAACTACGCCTGGCTCAAGAGTGTCACGTGGGCCGTGTTGACCGACTTTGAAGGGTTGAAGGTGCTCAACGCCGAGTGGCAGGAGAGAATACCTGCCCGTGCTACCTTCAAAGACCTGCACTGGCAGCAATACCTCGACCGTTTTGATGACCTATGGCTGCTCTCCCGTCCGGCAGTGGCGGAGGGTGCGCTGGACCAGGCAGCCGAGGCGGTGGGCAAGAAGGTCAAGCGGACGCCGGTCAGCCGGCTGCTGTTCGCCGACCTGACCGGGTGGCGGCGTGAGTTGTTCCGGCACCTGCGGCCCTACAACCCCACGTGGAGTGTGGAGCAGATTGACGAGGCGGTACAGCGCATCCTCGACCGGTTGATCTTTATCCGTACCTGCGAAGATCGCGGGATCGAACCGGCCCGGCTGCGTCCTACGCTGCTGGAATGGCGCGATCAGGGGCGCAAGAAAGACCTGGTGGCCCAACTGAACGGGCTGTTCCGGGAGTTCGACGCAACCTACGACAGCCGCCTGTTCGCCCCGCACCTGTGCGAGGAACTGACGAGCGACCCCGGCCCCTACGAGCGGGTCGTCGAGGGACTGTACGAGTTGCCCGGCGGCTATGGGCTGTACGATTTCAACGCCATTGACGCCGACGTGCTGGGGACGATCTACGAGCAATACCTGGGCCACCGCGCGCAGGACCCCGAGGGCAAGCAGGTAGTAGACCGGCGCGCCAGGCGCAAGGCGCAGGGCATCTACTACACCCCTCAGTTCGTCGTGCGCTACATCGTCGGCCAGACGCTGGGCCGCCTGTTGGAGGAGCAGGACTACGAGCAGGCCCGCCAGGTTAGAGTTTTGGATATGGCGTGCGGTTCCGGCTCCTTCCTCATCGAAGCCTTCGATGTGCTCGACCGCTACCTGGCGAATATGCGCGGCCAACACCATTCCCCCCTCGCCCTGGAAGGGAGAGGGGCAGGGGTGAGGGTGGGAGCCGCTGGCGACGCGCACGACCTGGCGCGGCGCATGGAGATCCTGACCGGCAACCTGTACGGGGTGGACCTGGACGCCCAGGCGGTGGAGATCGCGCGGTTAAATTTGCTCCTGAAGGCGGTGAACCAGCGCGGGCTAATGCCGCCGTTGGACAACGTGCGCCAGGGCAACAGCCTGATCAGCGGCACGCCGGCCGAGTTGGAAGCCGCCTTCGGCCCCGGCTGGCGAGACAAGCACCCGTTCAACTGGGAGGAGGAGTTCCCGCAGATATTCACCCTCCCCCTGCCAGGGGGAGGGCAGGGAGAGGGCAGCTCTGGGCCAGGCTTCGACGTGATCGTGGGCAACCCCCCCTACATCCGCATTCAGACCCTGCCCAAGGACGACGCCGCCTGGTACAACGGCCACTACCGGGCAGCCAGCGGCAACTATGACATCTACGTCCTGTTTGTGGAGCGGGCGCTGCAACTGTTGCGTCCCGGCGGGGTGATGGGCTTCATCCTGCCCAACAAGTTCTTCCAGACCGGTTACGGCCTTGAGTTGCGGGCGCTGCTGAGCGAGCAGCAGGCCGTGTGGCGGGTGGTGGACTTTGGCGATGCCCAGGTGTTTGAAGACGCCACCACCTACACCTGCCTGCTCTTCCTGCGCAGAGCGCCCAACCCCCGGCTGACCTACGTGGCCGCCGGCGACTGGCTCAAGGCCCAGCCTGACCGGCCGGCCTTGTTGCCCGACGACCTGCCCGAGACGGTGGTGGATGAGGAGCGACTGGGCGAGGGGCCGTGGGCATTTGGGTCTGCCATAAAGGACAAAATCCTCCGCAAGATTGATAGTGCTGGTGTGGTCTTCGGTCAAATCTGTGAGCGAATGTTTCAAGGGCTTGTGACAAGCGCTGATCCGGTTTACATCCTTGATGCGCGAGAGGTAGACAAGTCTGCCGGACTGGTCACTGCTTATTCAAGAGAGCAGGAGCGAACGTACAAGTTAGAGATAGACGTTGCCAAGCCGTTGCGCAAAGGCTCCCTGCACATACGGCGCTATCACATCGAGGAGGTCAGCCGCTACGTCATCTTTCCATACCAGGATGGCAAACTCATCCCACCGGAAGAGTTTGCGGCGCGCTACCCGAACTGTTGGGCCTACCTGTTGGCAAACCGGGAGCGGCTGGAAAACCGTGAGCAAGGCAAGATGCGGCACGCGGGCTGGTATGGCTACGTCTATCCCAAGAACCTGACCCTGTTTGAGCAGCCCAAACTGCTGACGCCGTCCATTGCCCAACGAGCCTCCTTCAGTTACGATGCACGGGGGCAATGCTATTTTGTGGGCAGCGGCGGCGGTGGGGGCGGCGGCTACGGCATCACGCTCAAAGAAGGTGCTTTGTCCCCCCTGTACGTCCTGGGTTTGCTCAATAGCCGCCTGTTGGACTATTACCTGCACAGCATCAGCAGCCCTTTCCGGCACGGCTGGTACGCCTATAACAAGCAATACATTGAGCGCCTCCCCATCCGCCGCATCCACTTCGACGACCCGGCGGACGTGGCCCGCCACGACCGGTTGGCGGCGCTGGTCGAGGAAATGCTACAGTTGCAGCGCGAGAAAGCCGCAGCGGAGACACGCTTGCTGGACTCCCGCCACGACCTGGCCCGCCAGATCGAGTGGCTCGACGCCCAGATTGACGCGCTGGTGTACGAGTTGTACGGCTTGACGGAGGAAGAAATCGCCGTGGTGGAAGGACGCCCATAACGGGACAGAAGAAACCAGGTTTTTCGGAAAAAACCTGGTTTCTCAATGATCAGTAGAGGAGAGGTGAGGGCGATGGAACGAGCGGAGTGGCTAAAGCAGATGCGGGACAAGGCGGAGGCGTTGTACGATCATCTGTCGCCGGAGTATTGGGTGAAGTTCGGGCTGTATGCGAACGAGACGCACCGGGAGTATCTCCTGAAGTTCTTGGGGCGGATGGCCCCGCGTAGCACCCTGCTGTCCGCGGCGTGTGGGGCGGGGCGGTATGATGGGATGTTGTTGGAGGCGGGGCACAGCGTTGTGGGCATCGACCAGTCTGCGGGAATGCTGGCGCGGGCGAGGGAGTGCTTCCCAGAGGCGCGGTATGAGAAGTTGGGCCTGCAAGAGATGGATTTCCAGGAGGCGTTTGATGGGGTGATCTGCATGGACGCGATGGAACACGTCTGCCCGGAGGATTGGCCGGGGATCCTGCGAGGGTTCCGGGAGGCGTTGAAGCCGGACGGGGTGCTGTATTTTACGGTGGTTCTGGCGGAGGCAGAAGAGCTGGAGGAAGCCTACGAGCGGGCGAAGGGGCGGGGACTGCCGGTGGTGTTCGGGGAAGTAGCAGACGAGGTGGAGGAAGCCTACGAGCGGGCGTTGGGACTGCCGGCGGTGTTGGCGGACGAGGCGGACGAGGCGGCGTACCATTATTGTCCGTCGCTGGAGCAGGTGCGGGCGTGGATTGGACAAGCGGGGCTGGTGATCGAGGAGGAGGGGATGGGGAACTGGTATGAACATTTCGTGGTGAGGAGGAGGTAGGAAATACGACCAAGTGGCGTTCCTCGTTTATGGTCGTTTCAGCGGATATATCAATGTTGTCGAAAGGAGAGCCCCCATGAACAAATGGCGGACCTGGAAGGCTATCTTGTTCAGCGACACGGGCATTCTGATCCTGCTCGGACTGTTGCGATTCGTTACGCTCCTGCTCACCAACGGCCAGTCTGGATGGCACCGCGACGAGTTGGACACCCTCGACAATGCGCGCTACCTGGCCTGGGGATACGTCGCTTATCCGCCCCTCGCGCCGTTCATCGCTCGTATAGCGCTCACCCTTTTCGGGCCGTCCCTGGTCGGCGTGCGGCTCTTCTCTACCCTGGCGCACGCGGTGGCGATGGTGTTGGCTGGTCTGATGGCCCGCGAGTTGGGGGGCAGGCGCTGGGCGCAGGTCAGCGCGGCGGTCGCGGCGGCGATCGCGCCGTACGCGCTCCTGGGAGGGGGACTCTTCCACTACTCCTCGTTCGACTACCTGTGGTGGGTGTTGATCGCCTACCTGATGGTCCGGCTGCTGAAATCAGGCGATGCGCGCTGGTGGCTGGGCATCGGCGCGGTGATAGGCGTGGGCATGATGACCAAGTACACGTTGGCGTTCCTGGTGGTGGGCATCATCGTCGGAGTGATCCTCACCCGGGCGCGCCGTCACCTGGCGAGCCCCTGGTTGTGGGGCGGCGTCGCGCTGGCACTGCTGATCGTGCTGCCGAACCTGATCTGGCAACTCCAACACGATTTTATCTCGTTGGATTTCACGAGGAGCATCCACGCGCGCGACGTGCGTATCGGGCGTGCAGAGGGCTATCTGATCGAGCAGTTGATCTTTACTACCAACGTAGTCACGGTCCCACTCTGGGTGGCGGGACTGTACTGCTACTTCTTCGCCAGGATGGGGCGGGGCTATCGCCCCTTGGGATGGATGTTCCTCGTCCCATTCCTGCTGTTCCTCGTCACGCGAGGCCGATCCTACTACCTCGCGCCGGCTTACCCGATGCTGTTTGCCGGGGGCGCCGTAGTGGTAGAGCAGTGGCTGACCTCCTTGTCGGCGACGCGTGCCCGTGTCGTGCGGGGGATCACGTGGGGCGCTTTCGCGGTCGGCGGCGTCGTCTTTGCTCCTCTCGCCTTGCCGATCGCTCCGGTCAATTCCCGCTTGTGGAACGTCGTGAGTGAGATCAACGGCGAGCTGAAGGAACAGATCGGCTGGCCGGAGTTGGTGGAGACCGTGGCGGGTATCTATGCTACCCTGCCTGCCGAAGACAAGCCCCAGGCTGGCATTCTGACGGGCAACTATGGCGAAGCGGGCGCGATCAACCTGTACGGTCCCGTCTATGGCTTGCCAAAGGCCATCAGCGGCGTCAACTCTTACTGGCTGCGCGGCTATGGCGACCCGGCCCCACAGACGCTCATCGTGCTTGGAATAGAATCAACGCGGGCGCGGTCTCTCTTTCAATCGTGTGAGCCTGCGGGTCAGATCACCAACCGCTACGGCGTCAGGAACGAAGAGACCAGAGATCACCCGGTCGTCCTGCTGTGCCGGGGGCCACGCCAACCCTGGCCCGAGTTGTGGAAGCGCTTGCGGTCGTTCGGATAGCCCGTGTCTGACACCCGCATGACCATGGGGCACAACCGCTAGGATCGCACTCCCGGCAGGTCGCCCACGAAATCCGGCAGGTTAATGGCCGCAGGCTGCTCTTCAGAAAGAGAGGAAGCAAAATGCCGATACGCCAGCAGCTTCGAGCTGATGATATCAGTAACGAAGATGCAATAAGCAGCTGGGATCAGGCTGCTGAGGAATTCGCCAGCTTCTTTGCCGAAGGGGACGAGTTCTACCATAAGCACATCATTAATCCTTGCTTGCTGGGTTTACTGGGTGATCTCAAGGGGAAGACGATACTCGACTTGGCTTGTGGCGAGGGTCACCTAGCCAGGTATTTGGCTGATGAAGCAGAAAACAGCATCACCCTCATTGGAGTAGATGCTTCAGAGAATATGATCCGAATCGCCAAGGAGAAGAGCCAAGGTTTCGCAAATTGTCTGACTTTTCAGCAATCCGATGCGAGCGATCTAGCAGGAATCCCGCCCGATTTCTTCGATGTTGCCATCTGCAATGCAGCACTTATGGATATCAAGAACTACTCCCAGGCCATCAAGGAAGTTTCCCGTACCCTGAAAGCCCAGGGGGTGTTTGTCTTCTCGATACTGCACCCTTGTTTCCATACTCCGGGAAGTGGCTGGGTAAAGGACGAGGATGACAGGGTAGTTGGGTGGCAGGTAGGCAGCTATTACTCAAATCAAGCGTGGAAGTGTACCGTAAAATCAAGGATGAGCAGCGAGACATACTGCTTTCACCGCACCTTGGAAGACTACGTCGCTGCGCTGCGCGAGAGCAGGTTTGTCATCACAGACATCCGGGAACCCACACCATCGGAGGAGCTTCTTCAAGAGCATCCGTGGCTTGCCTGTGAACTGATAAGAGGAGATTTCCTCGTGGTTAAGAGTGTGTTGCTGTAGACAGCCACTTGACAGCAAGACAGGAAATTAGTAATCATGGATGTTGAAACCACCGTCAAGCACAAATTCTTGGAAGGCTCGAACATGACCTTTCAGGAAGTCTTTGACTTTGCCTTCAAGAGCTTTATTCCAGTACTGCAAGGCCTCGCCAAAGAACTTGGAGAAGACCATTTCTTAAAAGCCCTTAAGAAGGTTGCTTTTGAATCCGCATTGAAGGCCGGACAAGACACTGCTCGCCAACTACCGTGTAACGACTTTGCAGCCTTCACTGCCTCGGCGAGAGAACCCAGTCACTTCGGGAAACACGTTTTAACCCTTGAGATTGTTGAAGACACACCTCAAGCCTTCGAAGTGAAAGTTACTGAATGCCTGTGGGCCAAGACGTTTCGAGAGATGGGGGCTGCGGAGATTGGATATCTACTCATCTGCCATACCGACTACGCTGATTGTCAGGGGTTCAACCCTAAAATAACCATGACACGTTCCAAAACGCTCATGCAAGGAGATGATTGCTGTAACCATCGTTTTGTTTGGGGAGGATAATCCATTGGGCGGGGTTGCTGGGGATGCGGACAATCTGGCGTACATGGTGTCCCGTGAGCGTGGCCGAGGGAAAGTGTTGGCCTTCGCGCACAACAGACATCTGCAGTGCGGAAAGGCACACTGGCAATTCGACACTGACGTATACACATGGTGGCCGGCGGGAGCGCACCTCAATGAGATGTTCGGCCCGCGCTATGCCGTCATCGGCTCGGCAGTGGGTGTTTCTGATGCCAATGGCATCGGCCAGCCCGAAGCCGGCACTCTTGAGAAGCGCCTGACTGCCGTGCCGGGGCCGGCGCGGTTCATTCCAACCCACACAGGCCAAGGGCTTCCAACCTCGGCAATCGCAGCTCTTCCGACTCGCTCCGGCAGCATGAAGAACCTGACCTACTTTGCACTAACCTCTCAAAGCTTCACCGATTTCGACTGGTTGGCTGTCCTAGATTCGACGGAATACAACCGCGGTGGGCCGCCGCTGCAACCATGGGACGCTAACTCCAAGCAGTAAAACTCTTCGACTCAGGGCGCGCCGATGAGTACAGCCACGCCACGACCCTCGCTCCGGTCGGCAATTGCAGAGGGAAGACGGCTCCCGTCTGCAAATCAACCAGATCGAAAGAGTACGAGCCGGCCAGAACGAGCGCCCGGCCATCTGGCGATATGACCACAGGAAGTCTATCTGCCTGAACGGACGAGGCAATCTCCGTCAGTTCCCCGGTGACCACGTCCAGTCGCCACAGGCCATAGGTCTTTTCATCCCCTGACCCGTACCCTCCTAATGGCCCGGCGCGCAGGACAAAATACAGGCGCCGGCTGTCCGGCGCCCAGATGCCACTATATGTGTGGCTGGGTTGCCGTGGCAGATCGAAGGCCAGCGGCGGGACGTCTGGCTCTGCGGTGTTATGGACTCGATCTTCGCCACCTCCTCTGTTGTGCCACCGGGCAGGTCCACCACGGCGAGCCGGCCATCGGCCAGCACCCACAGGCGGCTGTCATGCTCCAGTGTTGCTGCGAGGACTTGCTCAAACGGCAGAGCGGTGATCTGCCGGTCAGTTGCCTCTCCCCATCCTTCCCGCACCACACGTCCGTCAACGTACAGCAAAGCACCGTATGTTTGGGAGTCCACCGTAGCGAGGGGGGTAGGCGACGGGGTCGCCGTTGGGCCTGGAGCAGGGCGCGTGGTAGGTGATGCACACATCACGCAACCAAGCAAGACTGCTGCGCATGTGACTGTGACCTGAATCTGGTGCTGTCGCGCGGATTTCCCCATAGGCTCTCTCAGATCAGGTCCCCGCTTTCGGTCTGCCAGCGGGCAGAAAGAGACAATCCGCCCCGCCGACCATAACTGGGCGCGCGACTGCTATACCTGTCCCGCCGCACGAGCTACAACGGCCTCAGCATGGTGCATCTAACGATACCCCGCACCAAGAGCTGCAACACAGCCCGTCAGACCGAGTCTCAGCCACGGCATAGGCAGTATACGAGAAGCCATGTTGACGGGCGAAAGCAGAGTCCACGTTTCTGAAGATGGTCGGTAACATACGTAGATACCCACGTTCCATTCTCGCAGCGCCTCGGTGACCTCTAGCGGAGCTTGCAGGCTTTCGGCCAGGATCTGCGCTGTCTGCACGGCTCGCATTACAGGGCTGGAGTAAATCTGTTCGACCTGCAAGCCGGACAAAGCGCGCGCCACTGCGCGCGCTTGCTCCACTCCTTTCTCGGTCAGCGGGTGTTTGAACCCGCTGTTGGAGAATTCCCGTAGAAGATTAGCGGTACTTTCACCATGGCGTACGAAGTATAGTCTCATACGACTATTCCCAAATGAGCATTCATTTAATGGTACCTCTCTTGATCAGAAGGAACCGACTCACGTGCATCAGGATCGTATTCACGCAAGCTGTTGGCGACATCGCTTCGGGCAGACTTGTGCAGCAACTGTGTCCCGCCTCCAATGAGTACCGCAGTGACCACACGCCCCACTACCGGGTTGACGATCAGGGCAGTGAAGATGTTGACCCTAATTCGACTTACCTATTTTACCAGCCCCTCCCGCCAGGCATAGACGGCCGCCTGGGTACGGTCCGAGAGGTGCAGTTTCCCTAGCAGGTTGCTGACGTGCGCCTTCACCGTGCGCTCGGTGACGACGAGCGCGGCGGCGATTTCGGCGTTGGAGTGCCCTTGGGCGATGAGCCGGAGCACCTCCATCTCGCGTGCGGTCAGCCCGGCGGCCGGGTCGCGGCCCGGCGCGGGCGCGGTGACCTCGGCCATGAGCCGCCGGGCAATGCGCGGGTGCAGGGTAGCCTCGCCCCGGCTGGCAGCGTGGATGGCGTTCAGCACCGTCTCGGCTTCGGCGTCCTTGAGCAGGTACGAGAGTGCGCCGGCCTTGATGGCCGAGAAGATCAGCTCATCCTGGGCGAAACTGGTCAACACGACGACCTGGGTGCGCGGGCTGGTCTGGCGGATGCGGCGGGTGGCGAGCACGCCGCCCTCGTCCGTGGGCTCTGTTCCTGGCTGCAAGGGCAGCACCAGGTCCATCAGTACCACGTCGGGCACGTGCTCGGCCACTCCCTCGACCGCGCTCTGTGCGTCGCCGGCCTCGCCGACGATGGCGATGTCGGGGTGGGCGCTCAGATAGAAGCGCAACCCCTTGCGCACGACGTCGTGGTCGTCCACCACGTAGACGGTGATCGGACCCTCCAGACTTCCAAAGTCTGCTGACGGCATCGGTCTACTGCTGCGCCCGTTCTGTAGACGGGGTGACCGCGACCGGGAGGCTGCCCAACAGGAGGGTGGGGCTGATGCCCTTCTCGGTGATGACGACCTTGGCGTTGTCGCGCAACGACGTTTCGGTCATCTCCATCTGCTTCAGTGTCTGGGCGTTGCCCTGGAAGTACTTTTGCGCCGCCTCGTGGACCAGCCGGATCGCCTCGGCCTTGCCCTGGGCGACCTGGATGGCGGCCTCCCGTTCGCCTTCGGCGCGCTGGATCGTGGCCAGTTTGTGCTGCTCGGCGGCCTCGAACTCGCCGGTGGCCAGCAAGCGCATGGCGCGCCGCTCCTGTTCGGCTGTCTTCTGCTTGTGCATGGCCCTCTTGATGTCCTCGGGCGGGTCAATCAGTTGGATCTCGAACTTGCTTACCGTCAGGCCCCACTCGGCGGCGAAGGTGTTGAGCACGGCCTGCAGGTTGGTCGCGATCCGTTCGCGGGCGACCAGGCTCTCGTCGAGCGTCAGGTCGCCGAACTCCTGGCGCAGGTTGGTCATGGCCAGCTTGATGACGGCCCGTTTCCAGTCGTCAATGTTGTAGAACGTTCGCTTGATCGCCTCCTCGTCCGGCGCGGGGCGCACCCACATGATGCCGTCCACCTGGATCTCGACGTTGTCCTTGGTGATGACCGGCTGGGGGTTGATCTCCATGGTGTGCTCGCGGATGTCGCGGATGCGAATGACCTGGAGCAGCGGGATCTGGAACCCCAGCCCGGGCATCACGAAGCGGGAATACTTGCCCAGCGTCTCCTGGATGCCCCGCTCGTAGGGCCTCAGCGTGTAGAATGGAAATCGGATCGTTCTCATGGCTCTCCTTTCAAAGTTTTGCTCAGACTTCGGAAGTCTCAGAAGACTTCCGAAGTCTTAAGACCCTCATCTACAATGTGCGCGGCGACCATCACCAGCAGGGTCAGTGGCAGTGCGCGGCGCAACGCAATCTGTGGCGCGGGGCTGCATCCTGCCGTGAGCAGTTCGTCGCCGACTTCGTCCACCAGGACGTAGTGGCCTGGGTGATCCTTGACGTAGGACAGCCGGTAGCCCCGCCCGTCGTAGACGATCTCGCTCCATACGTTCAGGAGGCGGCCCTGGGGCTGCATGGCGGCCAGTGGTTGGCCATTGCGCATCAGCAATCTTCTGCCGCTCAGGCCGTGCACGTGCTGGAGCGCCCACGACGCCCCTTGGGATTCCCATGCGTACCCCGACTGGACGCGGCGCACGCGCGCCAGCGGCGTGCGATGCCCACCCGGCTGCAAGACGTACCTGCGCCGGAGGCCCAGGAGGCCGGTTTCTGGCCTGACCAGCAGCGGTTCGTCGTCCAGTTCGACCAGCGGCTGGCGCAGGTGTACCTGGTCGGCGGGGAACCAGGGCCAGGTCTGCCCCACCGGAATGACCAGTTTCTGGCCCAGCCAGGCCCAATTCTCTATCGTCGGGCTGGGGCGGTCCCTGTCCAGCCGGGCCAGCTCGGGTTGTGCGCCCAGTGGGCGGGCCAGCCCGACTTCGGCCAGCACGGTGGTGCCGATGCCGATCTGGCTTTCGACCGTCAGCCGCCCGCCGGTGGTCATCATGCGTTCCTGCATATTCGCCAGCCCCAACCCCCGGCGGGCCTGGCCGGTGTCGAACCCGACGCCGTTGTCGCGGATGGTGAGCGCGACCTGCTCAGGGATGCAACGCAGGTGGACGTCCACGCGGGCGGCGCGGGCGTGGCGAGCCACGTTGTGCAGTGCTTCCTGCGCCACGCGGTAGAGCGCCTCGGCTACAGATGGGGGCAAGAGTGCGTCGTTGCCCTGCGCGTCCAGGTGGATCAGGATGTGCTCACGCGCGCCGAAGAGGAGCGTGTAGTCGTTGAGCATGGCACTCAACCCTTGCTCCTGGAACGAACCGGGGCGCAGGTCTTCGATCAGACGGCTCAGCTCGCGTTGGGCAGTCTGCGCGGTCGTCTCGACCTGGCGCACCATCTCGGCCAGGTCGGCCGGCGCGTCCCGCAGCGCGTCGAAGCGGGTGCGGATGCCGCTGGCGATCATGCCCAGACTGAAGAGGTGCTGCTTGACGCCGTCGTGCAGTTCGCGGGCCAGGCGGTTGCGCTCTTCGACGACCGCCAGTGTGCGGATCTGATCGGTGAGGCGGGCGTTATAGTCCCGCA
>Ga0172365_10000529_pt1 | contig 25740 bp, 26 predicted proteins | sample LakKivSesite48cm_FD_114535 | JGI IMG/M metagenome (GOLD analysis project Ga0172365, IMG submission 114535) | Sediment microbial communities from Lake Kivu, Rwanda - Sediment site 48cm | ecosystem: Environmental > Aquatic > Freshwater > Lake > Sediment | place: Rwanda: Western Province, Lake...
AAGAAATGGGAGATTGGGGATTATTTGGACATAATGGCTGATACTATCTCATTTTGTGTTGCACCTGCTGTACTGATTTTTGCATTATATTACAATGCGTGGAATCTCACGTTGCAGAGTTTAGTTATTGTTTCATGCCTGATTTTTCTTGCCTCGGGTGTTCTCAGGCTTGCGAGATTCTGCTATCTACATGAATCAAAAATGTTCACAGGACTGCCTGCTCCCGGTGCTGCGCTAATGGTTTCATTGCTCTCAGCTCTGAGAATGAATGCCGTCATAATAATTATTTCCACAATCCTACTGTCGTTCCTGATGATTAGCGACATAAAATACCCAAAAACAAGAGGAAAAACCGGGCTCTTATCAGGAGGAATTATTCTTATGACCATAACCTCCATGTTTTTCTCCTTCCACACCGAAGTAATTCTTACCGTAACACTGATTTTTGCCATTTTCTATGCATTTTGCTCCCCTTTTAACCCTAAAACTGGGTAAAAATAGATAAGCACTGAAAACTATACCCTTTTTCATGGCTAAGGGTGTGAAAATTGGTATAACAGGACTTCCAAGCGCAGGGAAAACGCAGGCACTTATAAAGGTTATTGAGATGCTTGAGAATGAGGAATGGGTTGTTGGAGGAATGATCACTGAACCAATAACAAAAAAAGGCAAAAGGGTTGGTTTCAATGTAAAGGACTGGATGACAAAAGAGGAAGACGTGCTTGCACATGTTAAGTTTGACTCCAAAATCAAGGTAGGAAAGTATGGTGTTGACACTGATGCACTTGAAAGAATAGGTGTTAAAGCCATTGAAAAAGCCGCAGAAGAAGCTGAAATTATTGTTATAGATGAGGTAGGCAAAATGGAGGTGGAAAGCAAAAATTTTGTTCAGGTAGTGAAAAAAGCACTTGAAACCGATAAATCAATCATTTTAACACTGCACAAAAAATCAAGGAACCCACTGCTTCAGGATATCAGAAGGAGGGATGATGTGCGCATACTCGAAGTCACACCAATAAACAGAAGTCTTCTACCCTACAAGATAATGAAGTTAATGAAAGGCGAGCAGGAATAGAAATTAGGGTTGGCGATAGGAAACCATTTAATCATCATAAAGATATTGCTGCTTAATGAGATTTCATCAGATTGTTGAGGGAAAAACAAAGATTGTTGTTCCAAAGGTTTTGAATACAAAGGGCCCTATTAAGAAAAGCAATGTTTTTTATAACCCTGTTATGGAGTTTAACAGGGATGTTTCAATCATGGTTTTGAATGCACTTAATAAAAAGGATATTCTGGATGGGCTGGCAGGAACAGGCATAAGAGGAGTCAGGATTGCAAATGAGGTCGGAGGAAATGTTACAGTTAATGATGTAAACAAGGAGGCATATAAAATTATTAAAAGGAACATCAAACTGAATAATCTTTATAATGCATTTGCTGAGAATAAGAAGCTTAACACCCTGCTTTCTGAAAACAGGTTTGATTACATAGACGTAGATCCGTTTGGCTCGCCTGCGTGTTTTATTGATTCTGCTATGAGAGCAATAAAAAAGGATGGTGTGCTTGGTGTTACTGCAACAGACACTGCAACACTGTGCAGTGTTTACCCTAAAACCTGTCTTAGAAGATATTCTGCAACGCCTTTAAAAACAGGGTATGCAAAAGAAATAGGGCTCAGAATCCTGATTGGCTTCTGCATCAGGGAAGGAGCAAAATATGATTTAGGGTTTAAACCATTGCTAGGGCATTCAACAGACCATTACTTCAGGGTTTATCTGCAGGCTGAAAAAGGGGTTGAAAAAGCAGATAAATGTATGGAAAACATTGGTTATGTTTTGCATGATTTCAAAACAGGTGAAAGGAAAATTGGCAAAGAAATGGATAAAAATTACAATATAGCAGGACCATTATGGATAGATAAACTGTTTGACAAAAAATTTTTAAACAAACTTGAAATAAAAAATTATTTTGGGACAAAGAAAAGAATAACAAAAATACTTGAGTTATGGAAGAATGAAGCAGATGCGCCTGCACTGTATTATGAAGTGAACAACATTGCAAAAATGATAAAAAGCTCTCCTACTTCAATGAAAAATATTCTGGAATCATTGAAACAACACAACACGTCAAGAACACATTTTTCACCAACAGCATTCAAAACAGATGCTGATATAGAGGAGGTAAAAAGCGTTTTCAGATTACGGTTTCCAGCTTGAACATCACCTTGTAGCCTTTGAGGGCAGCATGAATTTTATCCCCGAACCAGATGATGTCCTTCACGTTTGCGCTGCTGCCCCAGTCATACTCAAAATCATAGTTTCCCTGAACAGCATTAAAACCAAGATTATACAATATATTTGCTACCTCAGATGGTCTTGCACCTTCACTGTTGAACATCACTGTCAGATATGTTTTCATCAACCCCAGTATGGAAATAGGAATATTTAATTGTTACCTTGAACATTTAGGTATATGGACTTAAAGGATGAAATAGGAGAAAAAGCAATCATTATAAATGAGGAATTAAAAAAAAGTTTGGCGTTTAAAGGACTGAAGATTTATGATGCTATGAGATATCTTATCCTTGCAGGGGGTAAGCGTCTGAGACCGGTTATCGCAATGCTGTCCTGCGAATCCGTTGGCGGAAAAAAGGAGAATGCTATTCCATTTGCTGTGGCATTGGAGTTGATTCATAATTTCACGCTTTTACATGATGACATAATGGATAAGGATGAGTTGAGAAGGGGCATGAAAACAACACATGTTGTGTTCGGTGAACCAAGGACGATTATTGCCGGTGACGCACTTTTTGCGCTTGCCTATGAGGAAATATTAAAACTGAAAATAAAACCTGAAAAACTCAAAATATTACTGAAAGATTTTTCAGTTATGGTCAGGGAGATTGCTGAAGGACAGGACATGGACATAGATTTTGAGAAAAGAGCGGATGTTTCAGAAAAAGAATATCTTGAAATGGTTGGGAAAAAAACTGCGAGAATCATTAAAACCGCTGCAATGGGCGGGGCAATGATTGGAAATGGCTCAACTGAGCAGGCTGAAAAACTTGCTGAATATGGCAGACTGGTTGGTGTTGGCTTTCAGATATGGGATGATATTCTAGGACTGGTTGGTGACCCTAAAAGAACAGGCAAGCCTGTTGGTAATGATATCAGAAGAGGAAAAAAAACCTTGATTGTTGTTCACAGTTTAAGTCATGCAAATGAGAAGGATAGAAAAACCCTTCTAAATATTATTGGGAAAGACAATGTAAGTGATGAGGAAGTGAAAAATGCTGTTGAGATTCTTCAGAAAACAAACTCGGTTGACTACGCAAAAAATATGGCACTGGGCCTGGTGAAAAAAGCGAAAGAAAAACTTGATGTTCTGCCTGACTCTAACAGCAAACAGGTTTTGAGTATGGTGGCAGAGTACTGCGCGGGTAGGGATAAATGATAGAATCTGCAAGAAAATATGCGCTACAAAATGCTGTGTTGCATAATGGGAAAGCAGAAATTGGCGCTGTGATAAATAAAATTGTTGCTGAGTCACCAGAGCTAAAACAAAAAATAAAAGAGATTGTTCCAGAAATAAAAAGGATTGTTTCTGATGTGAACAGGCTTTCCTTGGAGGAACAGAGAAAAGAACTGGAAAAAGTTGCCCCTGAACTTTTGATAAGGCATAAAAAGGAAAAGGAAAAACATTTACCAGAACTCAAAAACGTTTTAGAAAAGGTTGTGCTCAGGTTTGCCCCTGGACCCAGTGGCCCTTTACATATTGGACACAGCAGGGCTGTAATACTTAATGATGAGTACGCAAAAAAATATGATGGAAAATTTATTCTGAGGATTGAGGACACGGACCCTGACAGGATTGACCCTGATGCCTATAAAATGATTCCTGAGGACCTGAAATGGCTTGGTGTAGATGTGCATGAAACAGTAATACAGAGTGACAGGTTTGAAACTTATTATGAGCATGCAAAAAAACTCCTGGAAAATGGAAATGCCTATGTGTGCAGATGCAGACCAGAAGAATGGAGGAAGTTAAAGTTGAAAAACAAGCCCTGTCCTCACAGAAATCTGGAACCAGAAAAAAATCTTGAGGAATTGGACAAAATGCTGAGCGGTGTTTACAATGAGGAGGAGGCATCAGTAGTTGTTAAAACAGATTTAAATTTGCCTAATCCTGCATTACGTGATTTTGTTGGACTCAGGATTTCTAAAACATACCACCCAAAAACAAAGGACAGATACATTGTTTACCCCCTCATGAATTTTTCTGTCGCTGTTGATGACCATTTGCTAGGATTAACCCATGTTCTCAGAGGAAAAGACCATCTGAACAACACGTACAGGCAGCAATACATCTTTGATTATTTTAAATGGAAGAAACCAGAATACATACACTACGGCAGGGTCAGTATTGAGGATGCTATATTAAAAACATCAAAAATCAGGGAGGAAATAAAAAAACAGGTTTATTCAGGATGGGATGATATACGCCTTGGAACAATAATGGCTTTGGCAAAAAGGGGCATATCATCAGAGGCGATTAGAAAATACTGGGTTGACGTCGGCATCAAACCTGTTGACATAGTGTTTTCATGGAAGAACCTTTACGCGTTCAACAAAGACATTATAGATAAAAAAGCGAACAGATATTTTTTTGTCTGGAACCCGCAACCGTTAAACATAACAGGTGCTGATAAACTGGAGGGACATGCGCCCCTGCACCCGGACATTCCTGAAAGAGGGGTCAGGAAGATTATTCTTGAAAAACCAGTAAATGTTTTTGTTTCTGATGAAGATTTGAACAAAATAAATCCTGGTGACAAGCTCAGGTTAAAGGATTTATGCAACATTCAGTTAACATCAAAAAACACAGCAGAATACATCGGACAGGACATATCAATACTGAAGGAAGGCGCAGGAATCATTCACTGGGTTTCAAAAGGCATAAAAACAAAGGTTTTCTTCCCAGATGGAAGTGTAAAACAGGGAATAGCAGAAGAAGGTATAAAAAAAGAAATCGGCAATATTGTGCAGTTTGAGCGTTTTGGTTTTGTGAGAATAGATGGAATGAATAACGAACTATTTTGTTATTTTGCGCACAAGTAGAAACCTTTAATACCCCATTTGCAGATAACAATTTAATGAAAATTGATGATATGCTGAAAAAGGACACAATAACAAAAATGACAGATAAGGATTTTCTGATGGAAACACTCACAGATGAAACGCTGAGTCCTCATGTTCATCTGGCAATACTCCTGCTCATAGTTATAATTGTCGCTGTTATTATAGCGCTCATAGGGCTTTAATTTTCCTTATTTCCAATAAACTCTTCACAAAAACGAATCTTGTCATACACAGCAGTTAAAGCAGATGCTTTTTTGTATTTATTCTCTGAGAAGTTTGCATAATCCCACAACTCCTTTGTTTTATCACAGCATCCTAAATCATCACTGTATCTGCTACATTTAAAACATTTTTTGTTTTGCAGGTCATATAGTTTGTTTGTGATGGTGGAAAGATGATCAATTGCAGCTTTCCTGCTCGCCTTTTCATGGGTACGCAATGTTGCCCTTCTTCCCATATCACCCGAAAATGTGTATTAGATATTAAATTTTTTCTTTCATGCAGTTTTCAACAATCTTTTCAGAGCATCCAAGATATTTTTCGGGTTTTAAGGCATCATTTATTTCTTTTTCAGACAATAGTTTCCTGATTTCCTTTTCTCTGAGCAATATGTCTTTAAATGCGCCTTTCCCCATACTGCATTTTCTGACAAGTTCATGCGCCTTCTGCCTGTTCATTCCTTTTTTCGTGAGTGCTATCATCACAGACTCAGCCATTATTCTGTCAGATTTTTCAAGGTTTCTCCTCATATTTTCAGGATAGACTGTGAGGTTGTCAAAAACGTTTTTCATGTCCTGAAGTATTTCATCTGTCAGAACACAAACATGCGGCAGGACAAAACGCTCGGATGATGAGTTTGTCAAATCCCTCTCATGCCACAAAACTGAGGACTCAAAACATGGTATGACAAAACATCTTATTATTCTTGCAAGACCGCATATTTTCTCGCAGGTTACAGGATTTTTTTTATGCGCCATTGTTGAGGAGCCAACCTGCATTTTACCAAATGATTCAGCTGCCTCATTGATTTCTGTTCTCTGAAGGTTTCTGATTTCTGTTGCAAACTTTTCCACAGAGGATGCAATGTTTGCAAGTAAGCATACAAACTCAGCATGCCTGTCCCTCTGAAGAATCTGCGTTGTTGCATTCGTAGTGTTTAGTCCTAAATCATTCATAACAATTTTCTGGATTTCTAATGCGTCTTTGCCAAACGATGCCCCTGTTCCAACAGCCCCTGTCATTTTTCCAACAAATATTCTTTTCTTAGCCTCATTTATCCTCTCAATATGTCTGCCTATTTCCATGGCGAATACTGCCATTTTCAACCCAAACGTGATTGGAACAGCGCTCTGTCCATGCGTCCTCCCAAGCATAATTGTTTCCTTGTGTTTTTCTGCAAGTTTTAACAATGATTTTCTGAGTTCAATCAGGTCTTTCTCAAGGATTTTAACTGAGTCCTTTAACTGCAGTGCTGTGGCTGTGTCAACAATATCATAGGATGTTGCACCAAAATGCACATACCTGCTGTTAGAAACCTCTGTTAATGCCTTAACCATAGCCATTATGTCATGTTGGATTTCTGATTCAATTTCCTTAACCCTGCTAATCTTCACATATTTTATGTCTGCCTTTTTTGAAATTTTTTCAGCTTCCTTTTTCGGTATGTTTCCTGTTTTCGCAAGTGCAGATGCAAGCGCTGCCTCAACATCAAGCATTTTCTGCAACCTGTTTTCCTCAGAAAATATTTTTTTCATCTCCTTTTTACCATACCTGTAATCCAGCGGGCATATCAAACTATCACCAAAATGTTATAGGAAAGAAAGAATATAAGGGTTGGTATGGAAATGGCTGATGAAATAGAGAAAAGACTCACAACCTCAATCTCAAAACTCACAGAGGGTGTGAAAAGGGTTGCTGTCCCATTTTCAGGAGGTCTTGATTCTTCCATTATTGCTGAGCTTGCATCCAGAAGCGCAGACGTGACATTATATGTTGTTGGATTTGAAGGCTCGCATGATATCAGGACTGCACATGAATCAGCATTTTTGTTAAATCTCCCACTTATAGAAATAATGATAGGAGAAAACGATGTTGAAAATGCAATACCGGTTCTAAAAAAAATCATTAAATCAGATAATCCTGTTGTTTTATCATTTGAACTCCCCTTGTTTTTCACTGCAAAAAACTCAATTGAAAAAATTTTACTTTCAGGTCAGGGTGCTGATGAACTCTTTGCAGGATACGCAAAATATATGAAAAACAAAAATCTGGAGAAGACATTAGAAAATGATGTAGGCGAACTGAAAAACAGGGGCATTCTAAGGGATGAGAACATTGCATTATACTTTGGTAAGGAGTTAAGGGCGCCTTTTCTGGATGAAAATGTGGTCAAGATTGGTTTGAGCATCCCAGGAGAATATAAAATAAGAAATGGGATAAGAAAACATGTTTTGAGAGAAGTTGGAAAATCACTTGGTTTGCCGGAGGAGATTGTCACAAGGGAGAAGAAGGCTGCGCAGTACTCATCAGGCATAATAAAGGCTATGAAAAAACTTGCGAAGGAGAGAAACCTGAGGTTAAATGCTTATATAAAAACTTTTAAGGATTAATGTGCATGCTTAATTTATGATGATTAAAAAGACAATGATTATACTCTTATTGGTTTTTCTGCTCATCCCTTTTTTTCCATATGCAGGGTCGGCAAAAGACAAAAGCAAAGACTGGACAATCATGATTTATCTTGACGCTGACAACAATCTTGACGGGGCTGGGATAGATGACTTTAATGAGATGGCAGAGGTTGGTTCAACAGCAAATGTGAATGTTGTTGTTGAAATAGACAGAGTGGAAGGGGGGGATAACTCAGACAATGGCTGGACGGATACAAAACTGTTCTATGTTACAAAAGATCTCACACCAACACCTGAAAATGCCCTGATGGATTTGGGTGAAAAAAACATGGGTGACCCTGATACATTGGTTGATTTTGTGTTATGGGCAGTGAAGAACTATCCTGCGAAACATTACCTTCTGGATTTATGGGATCATGGTGGTGGATGGCAGGGTGTATGCTGGGATGACACAAATGACAATGATTCTTTGACAATGCCTGAGTTGAAAGAGGCGTTAAAAACAATTAGAGAAAACATCAACAGAAACATTGACATTGTGTTGTTTGATGCCTGCCAGATGGGATGCATTGAAGTAAACTACCAGATAAAAGACTATGCAGACATAGCTATTGGCTCGGAGACATTTGTTCCAGGTGATGGATGCCCGTATGATAACATTCTATTATCTTTGACAAACAAGCCATCTATGATGCCAAATGAACTTGCGACTGAAATCGTGGATGATTACATTGAATCCTATTCTGATGGTGAGTCTGACCCTGCTGACACACCAGAGGTTACCATGTCGGCATTTGACATGAAAAAAACGGGCAGACTCACGGAGGGTGTTGATGAACTATGCATGCTTCTCTCGGAAAATACTGGGAATCCTGTTACAAATGCCGACATATGGAGAAGCAGAAACAATGCGCAAACATTCACAGTAGGTTTTGTTCCATCCCCATTCCCAAACATTGCATCATCCATGATTGATGTTTACGATTTTGCGTATGAAATCTCAAACAAAAACTTTGGAATAGACCAAAAGGCAAAGGATAAAGCAGCAGATGTTATAGGAAATATTGAATCTTCAAGAATTGCGGAAGCACATGGCCCTGGTTATCCAGATGCCCATGGTATGACAATATACTTCCCAAACGATTTAACAACAGAATACAATGTGGACTATGATGAAACATGCTTTGGGAAAGATAAATACTGGGATGAGTTCATTCATCATGTTAATTTTCCACCTGATAATGCAGACAATCCTCCGCCGACCTGCCTGATTCTTACACCTGAAAGATGGGAAAACATTGATGGAAGCAGTTACATAATTACTGGTTCTGCTTTTGACACTGATTCTGTTGCAAAGGTTGAAATAAGAATTGATAATGGTAAATGGGTGACTGTTTATGGAATAGAAACATGGAGTTATGAATGGAAAACAAGCCCTGGGAAACATACGATTTATGCGCGTTCTTTTGATGGAACAGGTTATTCAACTATTTCATCTGTTGAAGTGAATATAGCATCCGAGGAAAAAACGGTTAACACTTACACACAAAACATCCTCCTCTCAGTTGTTGCCATTGTAACAGTTTTAATAGTATATGGTATGATAAAGCGAAAATGTTGATAAAAAAAGATTATATGAAATATTACCTTAAATCCTTCACAACCGTCTCTATAATCTCAACACCCTTTTTTATATTTTCCAAGGAGTTTGCATAGGATAATCTTAAATGTTTTTCACCATTCTGCCCAAACGCTGTGCCTGGTGTTACTATCACGTTTGCCTTTGCTATCCTCATTGCCAGCTCCTCAGATGAAACATTAAATGTGAATGATGGAAATGCATAGAAAGCACCTTTTGGTTTTAAGCATCTGAACCCTTTTATTTTGTTGATTTCATCAACGATTACATCCCTCCTTCTTTTAAACTCGGTTACCATTTTTTTCACATAATCCTGAGGACCTTTCAAGGCTTCAAGTGCGGCATACTGTATTGGTGTAGGAGGGCAGGCCATGGTATAGTAATGCATCTTGGCTATTTCCTTTAAATATTCCTCTTTTGCCATAACATACCCAATCCTCCACCCTGTCATTGCATAGATTTTGGAAAAGGAATTCACATATATCAGGTTGTCATACTTACCCATGAATGAATGATGTTTGCCCTCATAAACAATCTCATCATAAACCTCATCAGAAAATATTAACAGGTTTTTTTCTTCAGCAACATCAACAATCGCCTTGATTGTTTTTTCATCAATCACACTGCCTGTTGGGTTTGATGGTGAATTAACAATGATAGCCTTTGTTTTCTCTGTAATCCTCATGTCCTCAGTTTTTGGAACAAAATCGTTTTCCTCAAACAGAGGATACCTGACAGGTGTCCCGCCAGCCAGTCTCACCTGAGGCCCGTACAACACAAAACCAGGGTCAGGGATAAGAACCTCATCACCCTTGTCTATGAATGTGAACACTGATGCCATCAGAGCTTCTGTTCCGCCAGCAGTAATAACCACGTTGTCCCTTGTCAAATCCTTTCTATATCTTTTTTCCTTTTCAGCAATAGCATCCCTCAGCCTCGGCATGCCTAGTGTTGCACCATACTTGTTGTAACCGTTATCCACTGCCTTTTTCAATGCGTTTATTGCGTTTTCAGGAGGCTGAAAATCAGGCTCACCAAGACCTAAATGAATAGCATTTTCGCCAGCTAAATCAAACATCTTCCTGATACCTGACATCTTTATATCCTTCATCCTAGGAGCAAACATCAAATGAGGAAATGAAATAGGAGCATTTAAACGTTTCAGAAAAACATATATTCTTTCTACTTCCTTTCATGTTTTGGTGGGCTTTTGTTCTCAAAAGAAGAAGGTAGAGACGCAGTAAAAATCGCAAGAAATGTCATAGAAAAATATGTCAAAAATGAAGAAGAAGTGATAAAGGATTATCCTGAAAAATTCAAGGGAAAATCAGGTGTTTTTGTCACAATAAACACATATCCGAAAAAGGATTTAAGGGGATGCATAGGATACCCTGAGCCTGTTATGCCTTTGATTGATGCAATAATTGATTCAGCAAAAAATGCGTGCATGGACCCTAGATTCCCACCTTTGGATGCAAATGAATTAAACAGGGTTGTTATTGAGGTCAGTCTGCTCACCAAACCTGAGCTGATAAAAACAGATAATCCAAAAAACTATCCTGAAAAAATAAAAATAGGCAGGGATGGCCTGATAGCAGAATCAGGTTTTTACAGAGGCCTTCTTCTCCCACAGGTTCCTGTTGAATGGAAATGGGACAAAGAAACATTTTTATCCCATACATGCATGAAGGCAGGGCTTACACCTGATGCATGGCTTGACAAAAGAACAAAAATATATTCATTTCAGGCGCAGGTATTCTCAGAAGAAACGCCGAAGGGGAAGATAAAGGAGAGAGAACTGAAGCAGTGGTAAGGTGTAAGACTTAAACCTTAAACCTTAAAACCTTTATAATCCTATTCAGTTATGATGGATTTAGTTGTGGAAGGAAACCTTTACCTGAAAGGCGAGATAATAAAGGGCTGTGTTGGAATTGAGAATGGGAAAATAAAATCAGTTAAGAAGATTCTTAAAGCAGATGAGAAACTTGATTTTGGTGAAAAACTGATAATGCCTGCAGGCATTGATGCGCATGTTCATTTCAGGGACCCTGGGTTTACATACAAGGAGGATTTCAGCACCGGCTCCATGTCTGCTGCGTTTGGTGGGATATCCTGTGTTTTTGACATGCCAAACACAAAACCAAAGGTAAATTCTGTAAATGTTTTTAAAGAAAAACTTTGCATAGCAAAAAGGAAATCTTATGTTGACTTTGGTTTGTATGCTGACGGCAATAGTGATGAAATCGAAAATTTAGGGAAAATCTGCACTTGTTTCAAGATTTACTCATATGAAATGGATAATGATTTGTTGGAAAAAAAATTAAATGAGATAGAGAAAACAGGAAAAACAGTTTCTATTCATTGTGAGGATAAAAAATTTTTTAAGGAAATGAAACCCTCAACCCTCTCTGATTACATGCATTCAAGGCCGAATAAGTCTGAGGAAAAAATGATTCAGAAAATTGTTTCAATGAACAAAAAAAATGTTCATGTTTGTCATGTTTCAGCAGAGGAATCAATCAATATTTTAAAAAATGTTACTTCTGAGGTCACACCACATCATCTTTTGCTGAACATCGATTCCGATTTAGGTGCAAAAGGAAAGGTGAACCCACCGCTCAGGACTAAGAAGGATAATGAGGCATTATGGGATGGGCTGAGAAAAGGAGCAATAAATATTGTTGCGTCTGACCATGCGCCACACACCCTGGAAGAAAAACAGGAGTTTTATGATGCATCACCCGGTGTTCCAGGTGTTGAAACAACCTTGCCGCTCCTGCTCTATTTTATGAAAAATGAAAAAACATCTTTGAGCAGGATTGTGAACGCAGTTTGTGAAAAACCAGGTGAAATATTTAATTTGAGCAAAGGAAGAATAAAGGAGGGGTTTGATGCCGATTTAACTGTTTTTGATTTGAAGAATGAGAAAAAAATCAGTGCCAACGTGCTTCATTCAAAATGCGGCTGGACTCCTTTTGAAAACTTCCATGGGATATTCCCTGTTTGCACGATGATAAGGGGAGAAATTGTTGTTGAAAACAATGAAATCATGGTTAATCCAGGGTTTGGGAGATTTGCAGGTGAAAAACATGCTTGAAACACTTCCATCCTGGCTTGTCATAATTTTAATCTCAATGCTACCCATTGTTGAGTTAAGGGGTGCAATACCAGTAGCTCTGGGTGCCTATGACATGAATCCATGGATTGTTTTTCCGCTTGCTGTTATTGGAAACATGATTCCGGTACCGTTTATTTTGCTGTTTTTCGGGTATGCGGAAAAATATTTGAGGAAATATAAAATCTTTGACAGATTCTTCAACAGACTTTTTGAGAAAACAAGAAAAAGGGCTGATAAAAAAATCAAAAGATATGAAACATTTGGCCTGCTCGTTTTTGTTGCAGTACCATTACCATTCACGGGTGCATGGACAGGTGCGTTAATCTCCTATTTATTTGACCTAAAATTCTGGAAAGCAATAATGGTAATATTTGCTGGTGTTATCATCGCCGGCTTTATTGTTACCGCTTTGTGCATCACAGGGAAGGCTGTCTGGTTACTATTCTAAAACCCTTTTCGCAGCCAGTTTTATATCCTCAGCGCTTACTGTTTCCCTGCCAGCGTACTCGCAGAGTTTCACTGCTTCAGAAGCAACCTTTCCTGCATACTCCTCAAGTAGGGATGCAAGATATTTTTTTGCATCCACAGACATTCTTTCTGCGCCAGCGCTTTTGATAATTCTTCCAACAGGTGCTAATGAAAGCTCCATTTTTTTCACCAAGTTTGTATTGACTGCTAAGATAATAATGTTTTTGATTAATAAAACTTAAAATCCCCTACTGCCATGCAGTGTTATGGTTGAACTAAAGAAACTCAGATTCGGAACTGAACTCATTAAAAGGGGTTTTGCAAAAATGCAGAAAGGTGGCGTAATCATGGATGTTGTTGATGCAAAGCAGGCGAGGATTGCTGAGAACGCTGGTGCGGTTGCTGTGATGGCTCTTGAAAGGGTTCCTGCGGACATAAGAAAGGAAGGCGGCGTTGCAAGGATGGCTGACCCTTTAAAGATAAAGGAAATCATGGACAGTGTTTCCATTCCTGTTATGGCGAAATGCAGGATTGGGCATTTTGCTGAAGCACAGGTTCTTGAATCACTCGGCGTTGACATGGTTGATGAATCAGAGGTTCTCACACCTGCTGACCCATTTAAGCATGTTGACAAGAAAAAATTCAGGGTTCCTTTTGTCTGCGGCGCGCGCAATCTTGGTGAGGCACTGAGGAGGATAGATGAGGGTGCTGCTATGATTAGAACAAAGGGTGAGGCTGGAACAGGGAATGTTGTTGAGGCTGTGAGGCATCAGAGAACAATTGTTGGCGAGATTGAAAATCTGAGAAGGATGGATGAAAAAAAACTGATTAGGACTGCAAAAGAGTACGGTGTCCCAGTTAATCTTGTTAAAGAAGTAAAAAAGATGCAGCGCCTTCCTGTTGTGAATTTTGCTGCTGGTGGCATTGCAACACCTGCTGATGCATCATTGATGATGCAGCTTGGAAGCGATGGTGTTTTTGTCGGCTCAGGAATATTCAAATCCCAGAACCCTGAGAAAAGGGCAAAAGCAATTGTTGATGCGGTTGCGCATTTCAATGACCCAAAAATTATCGGGAAAGTTTCCTCTGGTCTTGGTGAAGCAATGAAAGGAACCGAGATAGAAAAACTTGAGAAAAAACTGCAGGATAGGGGATGGTAGATTACTTTTCATCAATAGCATTCATCACAAGCCCTGTAATTTGCTTTGGGTAAAAGTATGTTGATTTCTGGGGCATGTTTTCATTGGTTTCTGATACTGATTTAAGCTCATCAAGTGTTGTTGCATTCAGGAACAATGAGAGCTGATATTTTCCTTCATCAACAAGAGACACCGCCTCGTTTTCATCCCTTGTGTATTTCACATGCTTTTCCACATCAGTTATACCCAGGATTTTTTCTATGATAATGGTGTGCAGTATTGAAACATCAAGTTTGCGCAGTACCTCTGAGCCGCTGCCAAATCTGTTCACGACACTGATGTCTTTTAATGTCAGTATGTAGCATTTTTTGTCATGATAAAGCGCAAACACCTTTTTATTTTTCTTTTCTTTTAATATGTTCACAATTTTTTCACCCTTTTTTTCAGGCAGAATCATTTTTTCAACATCAAAAAACTCTTTTAATTTCTTTAGCACCTCATCAACATTCATCTCTGGAGTATTGTATATCAGCCTGTGGGTTGGCAGGATGCTGAGGCTCTCATCCATGTTGTTGAACTGAACCATCATGTAGTTAAAGGGTTCATCCCCTGAGAAACCCGGATGTTTTTCCCTCATGTAGTTTCTGTAGTTCAGTGCTGTCTCATATCTGTGATGACCGTCTGCTATGAACAGGGGCTTTGGCTTCATTGTTTTTACTATTTCATCAATGTCATCCCTGCGGGTTACTGTCCAGAGTCTGTGCACAACATCATCATACTTTGCCTCATAATCAGGTTTTCCTTTTGAGTTTCTATCAAGAATTTCATCAATTTTTTTCTCAGGGTCAGAGTACAAAAGAAAAATCTGGTCAAAGTTTGCATTGCAGGTTTTCATGAGTTTTAATCTGTCCTCCTTTGGTTTTGAAAGTGTTTTCTCATGCCTTTTCACCTTCCCTGTTTCATATCCTTCAAGTTTAAGCAATGCTATGAGTCCCCTCATTTTTTTATTTTTACCATCTATTGTATAAGTCTCCCCGTAAACATACATGGATGGCTTATCTGTTCTTACAAGTATCTTATCATCAATCCATTTATGAAAAAAATCTGCTGCCCTTGTGTACCTATTATTTTCCCCTGTGTCATCTGGATATTCCTTCCCTAAAATGAGTCTTACTATGTTGTACTCACTTTTTTTGTAGAGTTGCTCTTGCTCCTCTTTTGATATTATATCATATGGCGGGGCAACAACCAGGTTTACATCAACCTTTTTCTTGTTGTATGTAATCCCTTTAAAAGGCGCTATGTCAACCATACTTTCACCATGATTATTTCGTATGTGCTTCCTGGAATTTTTTTAAAAATTCTGAAATTGCTTTGGCTGCTTCAATCTCCACCGCGTTGTAGAGTGATATTCTCATTCCGCCAACTGACCTGTGACCTTTGATTCCAACAAAGCCTTTCTCCTTTCCCTGGTTAATGCATTCAGCCTCAAGCTCCTCTGACGGCAATCTGAAGGTAACATTCATGTTTGATCTAGAGTTAGGTTCAGCATGCCCTTTGTAAAAACCATTGCTTTTATCAATGAGCCCGTAAACAATGGACGATTTCTTCTTGTTTCTTTTCTCAATTTCATTTAAACCGCCAACAGAGCTTATCCATTCCAGCACGAGTTTGCACACATATATATTGAAGCATGGGGGTGTGTTATAAAGAGAGTTTTTCTCTGCATGTGTTTTAAAATTAATCATTGTTGGAAGATTTTTCCCTCTCTCAATAAGGTCTTCTCTGATAATCACAACTGTCACCCCTGCTGGACCAAGGTTTTTCTGTGCGCTTGCATAGAGCACACCAAACTTTTTGATATCCACAGGTCTGCTTAAAAAGTCTGAGCACATGTCACTCACCAAGGGAGCATTTCCTATGACAGGATAGTTCTGCCACTGAGTCCCATAAATAGTGTTGTTTGAGGTGATATGGGCATAAGATATATTATCATTGAAGCTAATGTTTGATGGTATGTAAGAGAAGTTTTTGTCTTCGGATGATGCTACTACATTAATATCGCCGTAAAACTTTGCTTCCTTTATTGCTTTCTTTGACCAAGAGCCTGTGTTCACATACTCAGCATGCTTGCCTTCCAGCATGAGATTTGCTGGAACCATGTAAAACTGTGTGGAGGAGCCTCCTTGAAGCCAAAGCACCTTATACTCGCTGGGAATATTACATATTTTTCTCATGAGTTCGTTTGCATCATTTATAACATTCTCGAATTCCTTTGACCTATGGGAGATTTCAAGAATGGACATTCCTGTTCCATGATAATCCAAAAATTCCTCTTTCACTTTTTCCAAAACAGACAAAGGCAGTGCGGCTGGTCCAGGATTGAAATTATATGCGCGTTTTACCATTTTATCACCAAAAGCAGAATAACCTTACCTGAATTTAAGGTTTAGGTTGAATCTGTTTCTTAAACCTCTTTTCCAGTTGCTCTGCAATAAAATGTTTGGAGTAACAGTCCGCCTTCACAGCAATTGCTATGTTGTTTGCAAAAATTCTTGCGACCCTACCTCTTTGGGTATGCTCTGCCTGGTGAATCAGAGGATGCTGGAGTATCACGCCATGCTTTGGACTTTTCCCTCCGCCTTTTAGATGTCTGAACAATGCTTTTTCTGCCCCAAGTAGCTGAATGGTGGATGACGGCATAATGGAAAGCCTGCTCAGACCACCTGCTAATGATATGAGTTTTGCGCCCATCATAGGACCTGCAAAGGAGGACAGGTTTGGTGCAAGTTTTTTCATTGAGCTTTCAACATATTTTTCCAATCTGTTTTTTGTTTTCTGAAGACACAGTATTGATTCTGTTATATCTTTCAATGGCTCAGTTTCAGAATTTGTTTTGTTTTCACCACCATATTTTGCAATAATTTCCATATAATCCTTTTCTTTTTTTTCTTCAGGAAAATGATACGAGTACCATTCTACAAACCTCTCAGTCATAATATTTATTGCTTTGTTCAATTCATCAATTGCGTTCACTGCCTGAATAACGTACCTGTCATCAGGTATTTTGCTGGAAAGCATTTTACCAAGTTTGATTGATGCATCATGCAGTAAATCATAGGTGAAACCGTAATCAACACAATCAATGCTGAAATCCCCTTTTTCAACCTTTAACCCTTTTGTCAGTCTTTTTTCTTCGTCCGTCTTTTTTCCATCATTTATTTTTTTTAATCTTTCTGCAATCTCGTCAGCATTTTTTGGGAACAACCCATATTTAACTATTTTATCTTCATCTACAAGGAACACACCAAACCATTTTGTTACAAGTTTCATAAAGGAAGCATAGGGTTAGAAGAATAAAAGTATTATCAACCGAAAATTCTATATGCCCATAACTGGGTTACATTCTTAATGAATGATGAAGCAACTACATTGAGAAAATTTTTAGATAACTTACCATCAAAGCCATGCAAAACAAGACCTGAACCAAGACTATGCAGAATCTGTGTGCGGCTGAATAAAAAGGTTGCATTGCGATGTCCTTTTTCTGGAATAAAATTGGAAAAGGTAATGTTTGAGGAACCAAGGATAGAGGTGATAAGACCAAAGGAAAAGATTCCGGTTCTTCAACCCCTGCCACCACCTCCTCCTGAACCATGGCCTGCTCAGGCAGTTAAACCCATTCCTGCACCTCCTCCTGAAGCAATTCCAATACTTGAACCTATACCAGCAGTGCCTAAGATGGAAAAGCGCCTCACAGAACTGAAAATACTCAGAAGAAAAAAAATCAGCATACTAATAGGTGTTGTTCCAATAGTTTTCGGAATCATACTTGCTGGTTTGGGCGCATACCTTTACAACACAATAAAAGACTATCCTTCATCTCCAGCACCTTACAACATATCCATCCTGGCAGGAGGGTTTTGGATAATTGCTGGTCTTATCCTTACAATAATTTCAGGGATAAGTAAAAAGGAGTTCCTGCATGCACTGTGCGTCATTCTTGGAACACTCGGCCTCATTGCTGGTGTGGTATTCATTGGTTTTGGATACCGTCTTTACTTAATCACAGAAACATTATCGGGTGTGGAGCCGTATTACACAGCATACAATATATCAGCATTCATAGGAATCAGCAGCATAATTATTTTCCTGATTGTTTTGCTGTATGGTTTGTTGTCTAAAAAGTGAACTAGTACGTCCTTGCCTTAATTACAGTTTTCCACTTTTTTCCTCTTTCTCAATATGGTCTTTGACAAGCAGACCAATGTGTTCAACAAGTTTTGCAATCTGTCCTCTACTCTGGGAAAACTCCTTTCTCATTTCAGAGAGTTCTTCTTTCATCATTTTTTGTGTTTCATCTGATGATTTTAGGCTCTGAGAAACAACATGATACTTTTCATCCAAATTGTTGAAATTTTCTTTTGTTTCTGTTCTAAATTCTTTAATCTCCTCTCTTGTACCCAGCAAAAGCAATCCACCAATTTCAGATTTTTCTATAGATTCCTTTTGGAAATGGTCAAGTTTTATTTTGTAGTCAACATCAAATGTTTTAAACTGGGCAGGCGGGTTCACATAACCTTTTTCACCTTCTCTGTAAATATTTATTTTCTCAACATTTAAGGAAAACGGTTCCTTTATATCCCCTTTTTTATCTATCATTTTCACAAAATTCTGTAAAACAGATTCATTGGATGATTCACAAAATATTTCTACTCCTCTTTCTTCCAAGTTCCTAACCAAACCTTTTATCGCTAATCTTCTGGCAATTTGCTTAACCAGCGCCCTATAACTAACACCCTGAACGTTCCCCTCTACAACCAACCTTGCCTTAATCATTATATTCAGATTATCTTTATGGTTTAAAAGGTTTGCTGTGTTAGTACGTCCTAGCCATATATACAACGATGTCTGTGTCTTTTCCGCAGGATGCGCATTTTCCTTTAAACGTCTCTTTTTCCATCAGGGTTCCAAGTGTTTTCATATCAAGTTTTTTTTCGATATCAAGACCGCAGTTTTCTTTTCCGCACCATCCTGTTTTTACTATTCCATCAAAATTTTTTGCTTCCACCAGTTTTTCAAATTTTTTAACCCTACTTTTCAGCAGTTTTTCAGCCTTTTTCAACAAATTTTCTTCAATATTTTTCAATGTTTTCCCTGCTTCCCCTGCAACCTTTTCAGTTTTTATTTCAAATTTTTCACCATTGTCCCTTCTGACAAAAACAACACATTGTTTTCTCACATCCTTAGGCCCTATCTCAATCCTCAGAGGAACTCCTTTTAACTCCCAGTCATAATACTTACTGCCTGGTGTAATATCCCTGTAATCAAGGTGCACCCTGAAATCCTTTAACACACCCCTGACTTTTTCACACTCGTCCTTAACAGTTTTCTCATTTTCCTTTTTGAATATTGGTACTATCACAATTTGAACAGGCGCAATCTCAGGAGGAAGCACAAGTCCTTTTTCATCACCGTGCACGCCTATGACAGCACCAACCAAACGCTCACTCATGCCAAACGTTGTCTGATGAACAAAACTATGCCCTCCTTTTTTGTCCTCATACTTAATGTCATATGCTTTTGAGAAGTTTTCCATGTACTGATGAATTGAGCCAATCTGGAGTGTTTTACCAGAAGGCATGAGTGTGTCAATGCCAACAGAATAAAACGCGCCAGCGAACTTGTCCCAGTCAGGTCTTTTTGTTAGAATGTATGGAAGGCAGAGTTTTTCCGCAACATTTTTTAGTATCTCATGGTATTCTTTTATCTGTTTTTCTGCATCCTCAAAATCTGTGTGGCAGGTGTGCGCCTCAAAAAAATGGATTTCCCTGACCCTGACAAACGGGCGCGTCTGCTTTGTCTCATACCTGAACGTGTTAACAATCTGATAGGTTTTTAAGGGCAAATCTGAATGGCTTCTAACCCAGAGTGCAAACATGGGGTACATAGCAGTTTCAGATGTTGGCCTGAGAAGCAGCGGCACATCAAGCAGGTTTTCACCTGCCTTTGTCACCCAGTAAACCTGCGCGTCAAAACCCTTTATATGCTCCTTTTCCTTCTTAAACTGTTCCTCAGGGATAAGCAGGGGAAAGCAAACCTCATCAAAGCCCATTCTGTTGCATTCCTCCCTCATAATTCTGTCAATGTTAAGCATGAGCTTCCAGCCATAGGGGCGCCATACATTCATTCCTTTGACAGGATACCTTTTATCAGAAAGCCCTGCCTTTTCAATCACATCATTGTACCATTCAGAGAAGTTTTCCTCTTTCATCAGCACACATAAGGGATTATGGAGTAAAAAAATCTATCTATCCCACATTATTCCAGTCAATCCTGTAAACCTGCGCATACCCGTTGTCATATATTTTCACAAATGGCTCATGATTGAATTTTTCTATTGATTCCTTGCCCATGGGCTCCGCGTTCTCATACTGTGTGAGCGCCACGCCTTTTTCCTTCATTGTTTTATCCAGAAACACATAGTTTATCCTTTTTTCACCTGATGGTGTTTTGCAGGTCAGCAGTTGCTCCTTTGACTCATTAAAAGAATTTGAGTGAAATACTTTTGGTGCATACTCCCACGATGGGGATGTGTCTGCGAAACCAAAAAGCATGGAGCTGAGCCTGTGGTCGGATGCTATTGTCGCATCTGGCAGGTTCTCTTTCACCCAGAAAACTGCTTCCATGTCCCTGTAATCTGTTCCTTCCTCAAAACCGCCAAGAATATTAGTTGGGGGGTAGCAGGAAAATGGTGCAAGAAGTAGGAGAATGGTAAAGGAGAAAGCAAAGAAAACATTTTTCAATTTGTTTTTTTCACATGTATCATAAAACTTAACAATTCCCAAGCCTGCAAACATCAATAATGGTGCCACAATGTACTGCAGATGCCTGTATGGTATGAGAACAGTATTCTCTGTTGCTATGCCAACAAGCATTGAAAAAGCAATTGCCCCAAGCCAGCAGAATATAAAACCGCCGTGCCTGTATTTTTCTAGGAACCCTATGCCAACAGCACAAAACGAGAAAAAAATGATTGTTGGCGCGAACAGTATTATGCTGCTGCTGTCCACCGTTATTGTTGTCCCTGGAACATTTGCAAACACCGCAAGCCAAACCAATGAAAATGCCACAATTAGGGCAAGGCAGTATCTGACAACCATTCCTTTCCATGTTGGATATTTCGGCTTGTACACCCATGAAATTTTTCTTCTGAGGAAAACAATTACTGGAAGAGCTGAAAAAGCTAAACATGACAGAAACACCAAAAACAGAGGCTTTATTTTGAATGCATCATATAATATATTCTCAAAAGGTTTTGCTACCCATAACCATTGAACCATCATGGCTGCAAAAAGGAAACCCAGGAGGGGTATCTCCATTTTCAGTTTTTTCTTATCACTACTTTTCTGCAGCAATTCCCTTATGAAAACAAAAAACAGTATTGAGATAAACAGAAAATAGGATGAAAGATGATGGGTAATAATTAATGCAATTGCAGAGGGAACAAGGAGAAGTATGAAATTTTTGTTATCATACATTTTCAGAAATAGAAAAACACAGAGTAAAAGCAGGAAATCACCAAGACTCCCTGGCATTGGATGCGATGTGGTAAAAACATGGGGTGCGGCTACTGCGAACAGCAGCGCGCTCATTATTCCTATTCTGTCGTCCTTAAAAACATTTTTTGTGATAAAAAAAACTAAAATCGTGGACAAAGATGAAACTATTGGTGTGAGAATCAGCAGCAGTTCCAAAAGGTTAAAACCCAGTAATCCAGCACTCCCTGTCAGGGCAAACATTCCTGGGAAATACGGGTAGCCGAAGCCCCAGCCAGAATAATCAAATGAAATATAACTGTTTTCAACCAGAGAATTTGTGAGATAGTAGTATTCACCCGTGTCAGAGCCCCATACAGCATAACTGGTTAACGGTAGAACTCTCATTGTCAGCCCGAGCAGGAATATAGCCAGCAGTGCAAATAAAGCCCATTTTTTCATTGTGTTCTCCTGGAAAACTCCGTTTTCCAGAGATGTTAGGAAAATGTCTTTGACATTTTCCATAACATTGTATTGTTTTCTATTATAAAAAACTTTATAACTCCTATATGCAATAACAGGTTTATGGAAGAGAAAAAAATTAGGAGAATTAAAACATATGTGAACGGACTTGATGAGAGGATGGAAGGAGGCATACCTGCTGGTTATGTGGTTCTTGTTTCAGGCAGTACAGGATGCATGAAATCCTCATTTGCGTTTAATGTTCTCTACAATGCTGCAAAGGAAAAAGGAGAAAAGGGGTTGTATCTTTCGCTTGAGCAGAGCAGGGAAAGCCTGGGGCGGCACATGAAAAAAATCAATATGGACCCTAATGCTGTTAAGAACATGGTGACAATAATGGATCTGGGGAAACTCAGAACTGAGATTGGTGAAGATGCGCTTGCGATGGGTTTCAAGGTTGAGGATGGGAAAAAGGTCAGCTGGATGAGCGCATTAGGAGCGCAGATTAAAAACTATGAGGAAATGCTCGGCTTCAAAATACTTGTCATAGATTCACTTGATGCGCTTTGTGTCTTGTCTGCGATGGACAACCCGAGGAACGAGATATTCCATTTTTTTGAGGGTTTAAGAAGCCTTGGGCTGACGACACTGGTGATATCTGAAATGCATGGTGAAAAGAAATCATTTGGAAAATATGATGTTGAAAGTTTTCTTTCAGATGGCATAATACATCTTGCAATGGAACGGGAAAAAAGAACGGTTGGCAGGTATATCAGTGTGGTAAAGATGAGGGAGACAAAGCATGCAACAGACTACTTCCCATTGCTTGTAACAGATAAAGGATTTGAGATTATAGCAAAATAATTCTATGAGAATTGTTATTTTTGATGGATATGTTGATGAGCCTGCCTGTCTTGGTGTTCCTCCATACATTTCACCCCTTATTAGGTATGTTGCAGGCGCAGTAAAAGATTCTGACAACGATTTTACTTATTTAACAATTGATGAGTACAGAAAAAACCCTGACAGGGTTAAACAGATGATGAATGCAAAAGCCCTTATACTTGTTGCAGGTGCTGTTGTTCCTGGTAAGTACCTGAGGGCAATGCCTGTTTCATCAAAGGAAATAAGGGAAATATCTGAAAAATTTGATGGTGTGAAAATTGCTGGTGGTGCAAGAGTGCGCTTTGGATTAGATAATTATAATGGTTTTGATTTTGTTGCAAAAAAGGATTTGGATGCGGTTGTTTATGATTTTCTTACTGAAAAAGTTTTCTTGGATAGAAACAGAACAGTTGATGAATGGAATAGGTGGTCAGTAAAAGGCGCAGAAATTGTCAGGCATCATCCTGATTTTCCCCTGCCGCTGATTGCTGAGGTTGAAACAATGAGAGGCTGCGTCAGATACTTCACAGGCGGATGCTCATTTTGTATTGAGCCTTTATATGGAAAACCTGTTTTCAGGGACGCAGATGATATTGTGAAGGAGGTAAAAGTATTGAACAGCATGGGTGTTGTAAACTTCAGATTAACGCAGTCATGTTTTTTCTCATACAAAGCAAATGGAATAGGTGAAGCAGAAACACCAACGCCAAACCCTGATGAAGCAAAAAAACTTTTAAAGGGTATAAGAAATGCAGCAGCAAACATAAATGTTCTCCATGTGGATAACGCGAATCCTGCAGTAATAGCAGAGCATCCGGCTGAGTCAGAAAAAATTATGAAAAACCTTGTGAAATACTGCACACCAGGCAACGTGCTTGCGCTTGGAATGGAAACTGCTGACCCTGCTGTAACAAGGGCAAATAACCTGAATGCCACGCCAGAGCAGGTGATGAAAAGCATAGAACTGATAAACAAAATTGGATGTGGAAGAGGAAAAAATGGGATGCCTGAGCTTCTGCCAGGGATAAATATTGTCTGCGGGTTAAAAGGTGAAAATAGGGAAACATATGAGCTCAACTACAGGTTTCTGAAAACAGTCCTAGACAAAGGGATGCTGTTAAGAAGAATCAACATCAGGCAGGTTTTGGGTTTCAGGGAAAAATTCCAGAGAAAGCATCATTCGCTTTTCATTAGGTACAAAGAAAAAATCAGAAAAGAGATTGACAGGGAGATGCTGAAAAAAATTGTTCCTTTTGGAACAGTTTTAAAAGATGTGTTTATGGAAAAACAAATTGGCAACACAATGTTTGGGCGTCAGATAGGCAGCTACCCTCTGCTTGTTGGAATACCATATAAAATTAGGGAAAATGTTTTCATCGATGTGTGTGTTACTGACTGGGGAATGAGAAGCATAACAGGCATAGGGTACCCATTCAGCATAAACAAGGCATCGTTGAAAGCAGTGGAATCATTGCCAGGCGTTGGCAAAAAAAGGGCTATGAGAATAGTGAGAAGCAGACCTTTCAAAACAGAAAATGGGTTCATAAAATGTCTTGATGACAGAACTGTTGGAGAAAAAATACTGAGGTTTCTGGAGTTTTAATCCACAACCTCCAGCTCAATTTTGTTGCCGTAAAAGTCGTATGCGCACCATGAATCATAATCATATGGCGCACAGGTAATAATGTGTGTGTGTCCGAATTTTTCAAACAAATGGAGGTCAGGACCAGAAGGCGAAAAAGAATTTGATGGATGGGAATGCACAGAGCCTATGATACTGAAATCAATTGGTCTCATGTGAAGCTGGAATATTGCAGAAGAGCTGCCTGAGAGTGTTCCTGGTAGCAGTATGACCTCAGTAATAATCCCTTTTTCTGCTCTGAGAAGCCCTGCGAACTCCTTAGGATAACTTTCTTTTGAAACCTCAAGTATGAGATCCAGTGTTTTTTTCCTGATTCCAAACACCTTTCTCATAGGATTAATCCTTCTCTGATTCTTCTGTAAAAGTTATGGTCAAACCTGATGAAACGCGCAGGTGTTTTGGATGCTGTGAATGACATAATATCATCCTTTTCCACTTCTCTTTCATACTGTCCGTCAAGCACAAGCAGCGAAGGTCCTTTGGAGCAGGTGATGGTTATTCTGCTTTTCGCAGGCACAACAATTGGTCTTGCAGAAAGTTTGAATGGTGCTATTGGTGCTATAACAAATGCATCAACCCTCGGGTCAAGTATTGGTGAGCCCACACTCATGGCGTAGCAGGTTGAGCCTGTTGGCGTGGCAACAATTATGCCGTCAGCCCTGATATCCTCAGCCTTCACGTTATCTATGAAAATCTCAAAATGCCTCATCTTCGCAATATGCGCGGTATGTATCACAACCTCGTTCACACAGTCATAGAGACGTTCACTGTTCAGCATAACCTTTATCTTGGTTCTTTTATCAACAACATAATCATTTCTAAGAATTCTGTTAAGACCATCAATAGCATTATCAGGGGTTACCTCTGTCAGAAAACCAACAGCGCCAGCATTGATTCCGAATACAGTGGCATCGCAGGCCTGGAGCGTTCTCAGTATTGTTCCGTCACCGCCAACAGCAATCATGATGTCTGCCTTCATCTTTTTTAGAGGCTTTCCTTTTCTCCCAATTTTTCTTCCTGTTTGCTCCTCAACAACAACCTCTGCCTTTTTTCTGAGGAAATCCACAACCTTCTTTGC
>Ga0172365_10000530_pt1 | contig 25740 bp, 25 predicted proteins | sample LakKivSesite48cm_FD_114535 | JGI IMG/M metagenome (GOLD analysis project Ga0172365, IMG submission 114535) | Sediment microbial communities from Lake Kivu, Rwanda - Sediment site 48cm | ecosystem: Environmental > Aquatic > Freshwater > Lake > Sediment | place: Rwanda: Western Province, Lake...
CTTGGGAGAGGTGAATCATCCCCTGACGACCTTTGCCATCTTTTCTCCCAATATTTTGCTCGGGAGTATTGGTTGCATCCTGATTTATCTTCAGACGTTGAAATGAGGAACGCAAATGACCTCTACCCCTAAAATGAATAGATGTCTGGTCGTTCCTTACGCACCAGAGTATCGGCGTCGGTGCATCACCGGTTGGTTACTTTTTATTTTATTATGCATGAGTGTGCAGGTGTCAGGCGACGATAAGGAATTCAGACGTGACGCCCTCTTTGCCACTCAGAATCAGGAGATGTTAAAATCTCCATCTCCAGCCGTTTCTCCCACTCCAGTGCCAGCCAATGAGAAGACCATTATTCCCGCCGGCGCCCCCCCGGGACAACCGCCCTTGCGCATCACCTCGGATAAATACCTTGATTATGATGAGGAGAGCAACTTCATTTATGGGCGCGCACGCACCAGAGTCTGGTACAGGGATGTTTATCTTGAGGCAGACCGGCTCATATATGATGTGCGATTGAATGAGGTTCAGGCTTACGGGGATGTCATCCTGAGGCAGAAGGGCGATGAATACAGGGCGACATCACTATGGTTCAGTCTGGACAAGGGACGTGGATACGCATACGGCGCCAGCGGTCATCACAGGGATGTTTATATTCACAGTAATCCGAATGAGAAGGATGTGCCGACATTTGAGTTACTTGACCAGACCGAGTCGCATCAACCGCGCGAGGCGCTTTTCAGAAAATCATCATTCACCACGTGCGATTTCCCGCTCCCACATTACCGCATTCAGGGCAAGGAGATACTCCTTTATGCCAATGACCGCTTCTTCATGCGTGATGCCACATTTTATGTCTGGGAAATCCCGGTCTTTTATCTTCCCGTTTATACCGGTTCACTCGTTGAGGTATCCCCCTGGTCATTCCAGCTTGGTTACAACTCAAGGCTGGGTGCATACTTGCGTCTGGGGTATGAGTTTCATCATGGTGAATACGAGCCAGCCATAGGCAAGGAGGAGATGACCGCTGAGGATATGAAAAAGGGTAAGTTCTGGGTTCCCCGCAGTAAGGGCATCCTTTACGCCCATATGGATTTCTTCACCAAACGCGGCATCGGCTACGGCGCAAAGTATAATTATTCATTCAACTATGACAAGCATAAAGGCAGTGTCGAACTTTACCGCATCAATGACAGAAAGTTCAAGGTTACGGATTATTCATCTCCCTATCGTATCGAGGATGATGATACATATAATAGATGGATTGCCCGCATCCACCACAGGAGCCGGTTGACGGAGCAACTCTATTTCCAGTTAAATATTGATGAGATGAGCGACCCGGATATCTATTATGACCTCCTTGACCGTTTCAATACTGTTGATAGGAAGCGTGTGCCGGAGCGCAACATGAACGCCGCACTGACCTATCGTTCGGATGACTATATCGGGCGTCTGTTGTTTCAGTTGCGCTACCGCATCGGGCGCAACCGCGTGACAAATTTCGCCGACCCTTTTGACAATGACAGGGATTTTGATATTGACCCATACGGCAGGGAAAGGATTAAATATTACGAGGGATTTCCACACAACAGATATGGCAAGGTCTCCGAGAAGCTCCCGCAGTTCACCTTCTCAACCAATTACCTTAAGCTTGGAGCCCTCCCTCTTTACACTTATACTGACATAAATATCTTCAACAATCTGGATAAGGGACTGAACACTGTGAGCGAGAAGGACGACGCCTGGGTGCGTGGGGTCGATGTCTATCAGGCGCTTCTATATCGCTGGAAATTGGGTTCACGATATACTCTGACGGCGCGGCTCGGGGTCGGCGCCGCCTTTACGGACAGGGAAAACTCTGAAACTTTTGCAACTTTTAAACCTGGAACCGTTTTTCCCTATGACATGCCTGAACACATGGGTGGACTGACCTTTCTTGACGATGACACGTTTCTCGTCGGGCGGCGGCATTATGATAAACATGGCAATCTTTTAACCACACCGGAGGAGCTCGCAGAATGGCGTCACAGAAGTCTTGATGATGTAAGGGATTATTACCTTTATGCGGATGCCATGTTATATTTCTATGCCCGCCTGACTGACTATCTGCACGCCTGGTTAAGATATGACTATCGTATCGGGACAAAGAACTCGCTTGGAGAATTTTATGAATCCATCGGCGATACTCTGGCTCGTCATGACCTTTACAACTTCCGCCTCCCCGAGCACTGGATTCGCGCCGGTATTAACTACTTCCTGAAATATCCCAATATGAGCGCTTACCTCAGCGGGGGATACAATCTCCAGAGAGGAAAGGATATCTATCCCAATGAGGAGATGTATTATGTTGCCCTTGGCATGAATTACACTAACAATGTCAGGACGTTCACATTTGACACGGTGTTGCGTTACACCGGTCGGCAGGAGTATGACCGCACCGACCCATGGTCGGACACCCGGGACTTTGTCTGGGGTGTGCTGAACGCACAGTATATCCCTCTTAGCAGGTTGTGGTGGACTCGTCTTACCGCTTCGGGTCACAAGGCGTTGAATGCTAAAACTCATCGCGCCTATGAATATACTTTTGAGGAATATGACACCGACTTCAGTGTGAGGGGGACGCTTGGCGGAAAGATTGGACCGAAATATGTGGTGGAGACATCGGTTGAATACCGAAATTACATGCAGGGGAGCGGCATCTCAGAGGTCAGACTCATCATAAAGCGTGATTTGCATGACTTTATTGCGTCGCTCCAGCTGGGGCTTGAGCGGGACGTTGAAAAGGAATATTATAACAAGAATAACAAGGCAAATCTGGATGTGAAGTTTAATATTGAACTCAAGACGCCTTACAGAAGGATTGCTCCGAGATTTGGAGCGCCAAGAATCAGCACCCTGGCAGATGTTATCAAAGAGGCGGAGATGGCAGGAGAGACGGCTCAGCCCATCCGCGTTGGAGATTAGTTCATTCCCATCCGCCTGCTGGGGACGAGGAAATCATGAATGCAAAAACTTGTATTTGCGTCATTGGCGGGGCGGGATATATCGGGAGCGTGGTTGTTGAGGCGCTCCTTGCGGCTGACCGAATTGTATGCGTGTATGATAATCTATCCCTCGGTCACCGGAATGCCGTGCCGGACGATGCGGTTTTTGTTCAGGGCGACCATGGTGATGAGACCCTCCTGAAAGAGACCTTACAAAAATATAACTGCTCTGCTGTCATGCACTTTTCCGCCCTGAGTCTTATTGGGGAATCAGTGGAGAAGCCGCTCCTTTATTACGAGAATAACGTGGCGAAGGGAGTGGCGCTATTGAGGGCGGTTCTTGCGGCAGGTGTCAGGCATTTTATCTTTTCATCCACAGCGGCGGTGTATGGCGAGCCAATATCCGTTCCCATCCTTGAAGATGCCTCCACCTTTCCCACCAATCCTTACGGAAACACAAAACTCGCATTTGAACGGCTCCTCGCCGATACTGCGATGGTGAATAATCTCCGCTTTGTCTCACTGCGCTACTTCAACGCCGCGGGCGCAACAGAGCGCTGTGGCGAGGCGCATGATCCCGAGACACATCTAATCCCGCTCATTTTGCAGGTTGCGGCGGGAAAACGCGAACATATCGATGTTTTCGGCAACGATTATCCCACATCCGACGGTTCATGCATCCGGGATTACATCCATGTGGAGGATTTAGCGGCGGCGCATCTGCTTGCCCTGAAATACCTTGAAAGCGGCGGAGTGAGCGATATATTTAATCTCGGCAACGGTCAGGGATTTTCCGTCCTTGATGTGATAGATGTGGCGCGACGTGTGACGGGCAGAGAAATAGCGGTTCAGATTGTGGGGCGTCGCATAGGAGACCCTGCAATCCTTGTTGCCTCATCGGAAAAGATTCAGAGAGTCCTCGGCTGGCAGCCGCATCACCAGCATCTTGAGGATATAATACAAAGCGCCTGGATGTGGCATCAATCTCATCCGCATGGGTATGAGAAATGAAGATTTTAAGGAGATAGTCTATGGAAAAAACATTACAGCCCATCAAGCCGGGGAGGCTGATGTCTCTGGACGTCTTTCGGGGTTTGACCATAGCCGCCATGCTCCTTGTGAATAATGCAGGCGATTGGGGGCATGTCTGGGGTCCGCTGGAACATGCCGAATGGCACGGTTGCACCAGCACTGACCTCATCTTTCCTTTTTTCCTATTCATCATGGGCGTGGCAATGCAGTTCAGTTTTGCTGGCAGACTGGCAAAACCGGCAGGCAAGATTGCCCTCATTGGGCAGATATGCCGTCGAACTATCATCATATTTCTTTTAGGCATTATCCTTGCCCTCTTTATCTGGCCTGCCTACCTCGGACATTTTCGCATGTATGGCGTTCTGCAAAGGATTGCCCTCTGCTACTTTTTCACTTCCTTCATCATGCTTTATACGGGCGTGCAGGGGCAGGTCTTCTTTTTCTTGTTCCTCTTGGCGGTTTATTACATCATCCTGAAATTTATCCCCATGCCGGGGCAGATGGCGGGCAATCTTGAGAGATATAAAAATATTGTGGATTACGTAGACAATGGAATATTCCGGAACCTGAATTATGAGTGGGATGATGCGCTCAAGATGGGGCATGACCCGGAGGGACTTCTTTCAACAATTCCCTCAATCTGCACGACCCTTGCGGGTGGGTTGTGCGGATTCTGGCTGCGACGGAAGGAGAAGGGGGATTTTGAGAAAGTGGCTGGGATGTCCGCCATCGGTATGCTTCTCATCATTTTAGGAAAGCTCATGAAGCATGACATCCCGATGAACAAGAATCTCTGGACGCCTTCTTATGTGATTTATACCTCAGGCGCCGCGCTCCTCTGCCTTTCCCTCTGTTACTGGCTGGTTGACATCAAGGGATGGAGGACGTGGGCGAAGCCTTTTTTGTATTATGGCACGAATGCTATTGCGGCATATTTCGGAGCCAGCATGATGGGACTGATTATTGTCATGATTCGGGTGATGGGTGATGGGGGAAAGGTCATTCGGTTAAAGACATACATTTTTGAGCACTATTACAAGAGCTGGATGACGGATATATTTGGCGATTATGCCACATCAGCGGCTTATGGGGCATCATTTGTTGTCCTGTGGTGCATAATAACAGGCATTCTCTACCGGAAAAAGATTTTCATAAAAGTCTGAGGCGGACTTTCAATAGGGGAGGGGAAAAATGTCTGTGGAGATTGACGTCCTGTATGAGGACGACCTTCATTGCCGTGCAACGCATGTGTCATCCAGGAAAACGCTTTCCACGGATGCCCCTGTTGATAACGGTGGCAGGGGTGAGACATTTTCCACAACCGACCTTATCACCACGGTACTTGGGAGTTGCATCATAACAATTATGGCATTGGTTGCTAAAAGGAGTGGAATTGACCTTGCTGGCATGCACGTGCATGTGGTCAAGGAGATGGTTAGCAAGCCAGTCCGGCGCATTGGCACTTTAAAAGTCATAGTGACAATACCGAAGGGACTACATATTCCCGAGAAAGGGCGTGCCAAATTGGAGCGTGCCGCCGAAATGTGCCCCGTCCGTCAAAGTCTGCATATGGTTTTGTTGTATGAAACAATATATACAGTAATTGGGCATGCTCCAGCGTGGGGTTCTTACATGGGAGATATGACTTGAGGAATATAATCTGCCCAAATCCGAACTGTGGGTATTCGGAGCCTCCAGCTCGGAAGGCAAGAGGTAGCATATTGCTGCTCATAATTCTGCTATTGTTTTGCTTTATCCCTGGGATCTTCTATCTTCTTTTTAGGAGTGGATACAGATATACATGCCCACGGTGTGGGTTTCAGATCGCCAGTGATAATTAGTTTATGAGCAATACATTTGAAAAGGTTCAGGAATTGATTCGGGCAGGAGATGTTAAAATATCCGAGCATGGATACGATGAGCTTGCAGCTGATGATATTCTCGTGCGAGATGTCATGTTTCATGTGGCTAATAGCGCGGTCCTTGAAGATTATCCTGATTATCCAAAGGGTCCGTGTGTTCTGGTGTTGCAAAAAGACGATGAAGGCAAACCCCTGCATGTGGTCTGGGGTATTCCCAAAGATGCGCTTTCTCCAGCCGTTCTGGTAACCGCCTATAGACCTGAGCCGAGCCTGTGGACGGAGGATTTTATGAGGAGGAAGAAGAAATGAGAAAAAGACATAAGACAAAATTAGTCCATGAGGGACAATATGTGGCTGAAGTTGATATCGATGTAATCGAAGGCGAGACAGGGTGGAGCCCATATTTATCACTTGAAGACGCATATAAGCTTGATGACGTGCGGAACGCTCTGCGACGCGGTGACATCAAAGGCGCTGCAAAACTGGCGCGGGTTTTTACACTCAAACCTGTGACTTTGTAAGTGTATGTTCAGCACGCCTTGTTGATTGAATTAACAAAATACTTATAGGAGAAATCATCATGGGTATAAAGATGACTATGGTTTATTGGAAGGGAGAGAAGTTTTGGCTTGGCAAACTTCTTGAACATCCGGAAATCATGACTCAAGGGGCGACCCTTGAGGAATTAGAAGAAAATATTAAGGATGCATACCTATTGATGGCGATGGATGAGGTTCCTGAGGAATATCAAATGAAAAAAGCGGCTATATGAAGCGAAAAGATTTTATTCCACCACGAAGACGTGAAAACACGAAGACAAATGTCCTTTTATTCTTAACTTAGTGTCCACCTGAGGCGGATTGTGCCTTTGTGGTTTATACGGATTTTCAATGTTAAAAAAACCTTGACGCTCAAGCCGTTTTGTCCCATATAATTATATTGGTAAAAGGATAGGGAGTTTGACATATTTTGCCCTGAAAAAAACTGGGCGGGGATTTTGTATGTCAAGATTTTATGGAAATAGGCGCAATGGTTTTACCGCGCTGGAGATTGTCGTCGTCCTGATGATAATGTCCATCTTCTCAACTTTTGCCATACTTTCCTATAAATCCTACAAGAAGCAGGCGCGACTCAGGAGCGCCGCACAGACGCTCCAGTCCACCTTGAGCACGGCTCGGATGCTGGCAATTAATCAAAATACGAATTTTCAGGTGCGTATCGATATTAACAATGGCAATTTCTGGATAGACAGACTTGACGGGTCAGGGAGAATCGTCAAACCGAAGGTGACGGGTGTAAACTGGCTGCCGGATGATGTCCTTTTCACCGAGGTGCAGAAGAATGGCATATCCGTTTATTCGGGCATTATCCCGATTTTATTCCGCGCCAATAGCACATCAGAATACACGTCTATTTACATTGTCGGGGCAAACACGGACACATCCGTCGGGGAGAATTACTTCACCATACGTATTTATCCCTCCACCGGTCTTGCACATACTTACAAGAACCAGCGAAAATAACACTGACGGTGATATGAGAAAGATAAGCCCCACTTTTTTTGCAGTCCATTTCCCTGTTAAAATATTTGCATCAAGAAGAGGGTATTCCCTTATTGAAGTCCTTGTGAGCGTTGCGATTCTTCTGGCTGGTATCATATCCATTGTCAATTTTTTCCCACTTGGTTTAAAGGCGCAATATCGGGCGGGGGACATCTCATGTGCAGCGCTTCTGGCGCAGATGAAGGCGGAGGAGATTCGGAGGGATTGTGACCGTGCGGGGCGCATGATTGCCACCATTCGTAACCTGCGCTCGCCAACGGAACCCATCACATTTCCCAGTGACCCCCGCTTCGCTTATTGTTTTTGTGGTATTTCACTGCTGAACCCTCATAATGACCCGAATGACCCGAGGAGTGCCTTTGGCGTGGCGCGGGTCATTATCATGTATAGTAAGGAATACAAGGGAAAGAACGAAGTTTTATACGAGATGCGGTTTGACCAATGAGCGGACGTGACATGAGGCGATATTTTTCAACGCCCCGTCGCCGGAGCGATACGACGCCGGCGACACGATTCGGGGTCACCATGATAGAGATGCTGGTGGCTCTCGCCGTTGCTGGTGTCTTTCTTGCCGGTGTACTTGAGGCATTTGTCTCAATTATCCGAGCCTCAGATGCGGCAGAGACACGGTTAGAGGCGGTTGCCAATGCCAGAAGTGCCTTAGAGCGGATGTCGGTTGACATCAAAGCCGCACGCATTGACCCGCGTCGCCCCATCCAGACCTTTAAGGGGACTCATACAGACCTTGCCTATGGCGATGGGATTGATAATGATGGGGATGGGCGTGTGGATGAGGAGGTCCATAACGGTAAAGATGATGACGGCGATTATCAGGTGGCGAACGATGATTTGCATGAGAGTCTTGGCGGCGGGTTTGTGGAGCGTCCTGTGCTCGTGAACATGGCAGACCTCGGTGACCGCCATGTTGATGAGGATTGTCGTTTTGCGATGGACACAATTGAATTTCTCACATATCCAGACCCCAGTAATCCCGGCTATCGTGAGCAGACTATCAGTTATGAGGTAACGACCTTTGACGGTCAGCCCAATGTCCTTGTCCGCAAGGTCACATATAACCCACATGACCCCCAGAATATCCGCACCGAGGTTGACCCTATTGCCTTCAATGTCCTTTCCCTGAGTCTTCTTTACTGGGACCCCAATCGGATTCCGATGAATTGGGTCACATCATGGGATGCCCTTTATGCCCCATTTTTCCCTGACCCACAGATTGAACTCCCCGTGGCAGTTCATATAAGCGTTACCGTTTATGCGGGCAGTGCGCCGTTTAGTGAATACAAAGCCGGTCAGAGGGTGGAAACGGTTACCCTTGAGACCACAGTAAATATTGAGCAAGTGTTGAAAGATGTACGTTACCGGAACTTATTATAAGTTATAAGAGACCGTAAGAAAATGAATATATTTTCACCACAGAGTCACGGAGGACACAGAGATTTCTCTCTTTTTCCATGTCCGACAACGGACATGGAAAAGGGAATTGCACGTGCTTTCTGTGTCCATCTGAGACAGACTTGTGGTAAAATTCATTATTATAGGGTTTCTAAGGGATGCTGTGGTGCCGGTCGCGAGGCGGGTTCCACCCTTCTCATCGTCCTTGTGGTTCTTTCAATCCTCGTCCTGATTGCCACAACCCTCTCATTCACCTCCCGTCTTGAGGTAATATCATCGGCGAATTTTGCCGAGGGTCTGCAGGCACGCATGTCAGCCGCAACGGGCGTTCAGGCATCATCCCCGCTCCTCCCACAGGGCATCCCGTATGCCGCCTATTCCCAGCGCTGGGCTGTTCAGACATCAGCCAACTTCACAAACGTTGTTACAAAGTCTGATGGCATCCTGCGGACGGGCTTACAGGGTTCCAACCTTGCCGATATTGTTATTGAAGATGAATCAGCGAAGGTGAACATTAACGCCTCAAGTGAGGAATTTCTCAAAAACGCCTTTGCCTCCATCCTGAAGAGTCATCAACTTTCCACAGCCCCAGCCGCATCGCTGGCAAAGGAGATTGTTGCCTACCGGCTTGGACCTGATGGCAAACCCGGCGTTGCAGGCAAGGATGATGATGGTGACAGCCCATTTTCCGATGTGACAAAGGACGGTCTTGATAATGACCATGATGGGCGGGTGGATAATCCTGAGGAGGCGCTTGTCCAGGCGGAGCAAATAGTTCAAGAGAGTAATGTGAACTCGGATGCCTCGGATAGCGATGGCGAGCAAAAGAGCATCAGCACTCAGGAAGGGGTGGATGAGCCGGATGAGTTTATCCCCGACCCCTCCAGGACGCCCAATGGCGATGACAAACCATTTCTATCCCTCACCGAGTTACACACACTCCCATCGATGACAAATGAACTGTATGAGACACTGACTCCTTATCTGACCGTTTATTCCACAAGTGAGCCGGTCTATTCCCTGAACGGGAGTTCTGTGGAGAAGGTGAATGCCAATACTGCCACGGCGCAGGAAATTTACGAAGCCCTTATCCAGCGATACCCTGACCGTCCGCAAAACCTCCTTAAACAGTTCGCCGTGAATATTGTGGATGCGAGGGATGCGGATTTCATACCCACCCAGTTGGCGGGAGATTCATCAGACTATCCCATACTCGGCATAGAAAAGACCCCGTATATCAACGAAGTCTGGCCCGACTCTGTCACTGATGAGAAGGACGGAGATAATGGTCAGTATGTGGAGATTTTCAATCCTTATGATGAGGACATTTCAGTGGATGGGTGGGAGGTAGAGGCGGGAGGCTCCAGCGTTATTCTTAATGGACAGATAGCCGCCCAGGGTTATATCGTTGTTACGGATGATTATAACAATCAAAATGACCCCACTCCGGAGGATGAGAAAGGATATGGCAGTCTGTATGACATTTTTGGTGTGGTGCAGGGAGGGTCGGCACGCAGGATTATTGAAAAACGCGATTTTAATATCCCGAATGATTCCGGCATTGTGCATCTGAGGGACAAAGAGGGGCACCTGATTGATTATTTTGTATACAGTGGAGGAACCTTTAAGGGTGTGAAGAAAAGTTTTCAGAGGGATGACCCACGGGTGCGTCTCGCAACATGGGCATTCTGCACCCCGCTGAATACTAACAGTGATTATCAGAACTCCCCACAGAAGGCGGCAGAACTGGCGCCCTTTAAGGTTCGGAACAAGCCCTTTGAGAGCCCTGTCGACCTGATGGATGTCTTTGCGGGGTTCTCAAGTCTCATGAAGGCGGATAACAGAGCGCCCGCTCTGAATGCTGGCAGGACATGGGCATTACCTGCGATTAGTGCAACCTCTACCAATGAGCTGGACTTGTGTCTTATGGATATTTTCACCATCAAAAGTCGCCACCGGCTTGGGGCTGAAGAGATTGTCAAGACACTGGGAAGGGTGGATGAAGATGACCTTCAGCGGCTCCTGACAAAGGAGAATGCTCCGGAATTTGACTATGGGCGGTTGAACCTTAATACGGCACCGCGGGAGGTTCTATGGGCTCTGCCGGGACTTGAGCCCCGGTTTGTTGACCAGGTGGGGAAGTATTGTCAGAAGGTTGAGCAGGCGGTGGGACGTGGTGAGAAAGATGCACCAGCCGCACCGTTTGAGAATGTGACGGATGTGGTGCGTCTTGCCATGACCTTGTCAAAGAGTGATGGCGGGCTCAGGGAATCAAGCCGGCAGGAGATACTTGAGAACCTGCGCAAATTTTTGCCATACGTGACAGTGAGCTCCACTTCCTTCATGATTTATTCCGAAAACCATTTCAAGGCGTCGAGGCAGACAGGTGAGACGCCGGAGAATATCCGCAATCCTGCGCGTTCGGTTGTGAGGTCGCTCATTCAGGTCATGCCCAGTGGCGCATCCAAAATTATCGACTGGTGCTACCTTTCACAGTAACCCTCTGTTCATAATGAATCCCAATAATGTGGATTTTATCCGCGAATCCACACGGGTCAAATAAGTCATGAAAATTCGTTAATGATGGCGATTGAGTTTTAACCCAATCCAATATTCCCGCCGTGGGGGAGCTCTGTGGGTTTGTTTATCCTGCTCTACCATTCAGGGATTATTCAGGATAAATTTTATAAGGTCTGCGGCGTCTATGTAGCCGTCCTGGTTAGTGTCGCAGGCGTCAATTTCTTGCTGGGTGTGGGTACCTTCCCCCAGAATAATCTGGATGATCTTTTCTTTTGAGGGCTGAATCGGGGCTCCGCCGCCCGGATAACTCACGGCAAATGTGGAAAGAGCGTTTTCTATAATGATGTCGTTATACTTGCCGTCGCCGTTGTTATCCACGTAAATAACATGATAGGAAGGTTCCATTGCGGGAAAGTATTGGGAAAGCATCGTTTTTGTGACGTTGGTGGCGCGGATTAACATTTCCGCAAGTGTCTGCGGCTGTTGCTGGGATTGGTCGCCGTCGTAAGCATATATGGCGCTCTCTGTCTTGTCGATGGATAAGTCGTCATCCTTATCCCAGTCATAGTTGAATATGCACATGTAGTCATTAACCGAGCTGCCGCCAATGTTTGACCCGCCGTTAAATGTGGTGCTGAAGGTGTGGAAATCATCATTGTCAGAATTGTATGCGAAGTCATAAAGAACACTATAAGAAAAAGACCTTCCAGCCGTCGGCTGGGGGCTTCCCATCATATATTCCTCGATATTCCACGTAATCTTACCGGCTTCGACAGTTTCGGGTGCGCTGGGGTCCATCACAAGACCGAAATCGCAGTGCGTATCGCCGTTGAAGTCGCCGACGGGATAAAAGATTCTGTTGTAATCTGGGAACGTTTCGAGCCAGACCTTGCGTCCCTTGTTCGCGCCGTTGTTGGCATAGGCGTTGAATAACCCGATGCGCGTCTGCTCCGTGTCTATAGAAAGCCACCTTAAACAGGCTAAGTCGTACCAGGTATCGCCGTTGACGTCATCAATATCATACGTGTTGTTGTAAGTGGGCATGACATTATAGGTATTCAGGTCGGTTGGGGTCGCACCGAAATCGGAATTGGTTGCGGAGAAAAGGGTCTGCTTGTTTTTCAGGTCATATCCGAAAAAGATTGGAGGCGGTGTGGCTCCCATAACCGTGAACAGGGTGAATAAGGCATCAACGTAATTATCCTTGTTGAAGTTGGTATAACTTACAGCCGAATAAGCTGTATAAGACATGGGAGTCTCAGCGATCCTCGTCCATCCGGAATATGGTGGTAAGAAATCGCCGTTTTTATTCAGCATGGTGATGTCATTACAGGCGGCGTAATAATCCGGTGGATTCAAGGAACCCTTGACAAACGTGTATGAAACGAGAAAATCGGGGAGACCATCGTTATCGAAATCGCCTGATGCCGTTCCGTTATAAGTTTTTCTGAAAGGATAAACCCCCATGTTCGTTGTGTTTGCAATAACAGGCGTTGTGGGTTCGTCAGAGTCTTTCGTTAAGGATTTTGTCCAGATGAGAGTTCCGTCCACGCCGCTATAAAGGGAGATGATGAAATTACCCTGACTGTCCTGCTTTGTATTATAAATGAGAATATCGGGATATGTGTCCTGGTTGTAGCTATAGGAAAGACATACGAGGACGGGGTGAAGTTCCGAATTTACGTTGATGGAGAATGTATCGATGGTGGGAAAATCTTTATTAGTCTTATCGAGTTTCTGTAGAATGAATTTTTTGTAATTTTCGGTTGCTTTTGCCGGGTCTGCTGCATCCGTGCCAAGAATCCACAAGTCGCTGAGAGCAGTTGAATTTTCCTCTGAAACGAAATCGAGTCGATGCGGCACGAAAGTGCCCGCCTCCGCCATGAAATCGCGCCCGGCGGTCTTATCTGCACCGTAAGTTTTTTGATGAGCGGTAGCGGATGTGTCCAGAGTAAAGATTCGGGCATCGCCGGTTGCCGGGTTTGACAGGGCAATAAGATAATCGGCGATATTATCGCCATTATAGTCGCCATAATAGCGATGTATTTGCCATTGGTTCTTATATGGGCTTGTTTCATCATTAACGTAGTACCAGTTTAATTCGAAGCCGGATTTGATTTCATAATCGACGGTTGAAAACGCAATAGAAGATATAAGGAACAACACAACGATAAAAAATAGTTTATGTCCCATAATTATATCCCCCTTATATGCTTTAGTTCCTTAAATTATCGTGCGGACAGATTTCCACTCTGGATAACTGACTGAAATTCGAGTTTTAAATAGAAAAAAATGTCATTTTATTATGTTCTGATGTCAATAGTTAATTATGAGTAATTTTATTATGTTCTGATGTCAATAGTTAATTATGAGTAATTGATTAGAGGTGCCAATGATTGATGGGACCAATCTCAATCATTTGCTCCATTTAAGTTCGATTTTAAAACTGAGAATGGTTATAGTAAAATTAATGGAATAGATTGCAGAAAGTCCTTACTATGCCAGAACCAAAGAATTGACCAATTCTCTGCCGGTGAGCGGAGGTGGCAGAGGTTTGCCATCCTGATGATAAAGTTTTATTGTCTCTTCAATAATGCGGCATAATTCATCGAATACTTCACGCTCATCGTTTCCGTGACAACCGCCGTAAAAAAGCTCCGGACAACTGCCAATGAAACACCCATCTTTATCAGACCACTCGATAATCTTTACATATCTGGCTTCTTCATTCATATTTTAGGTTCTTCACCGACCCTGTCAATAAAGCCCGCCTTCAGCAAATCTTTTATAAGTTCTCTTATCTTCCTTGGCATTTTCTGTTATTCGGCGCAAGATATCAAGTCCCTAAGTTAAAAACAAATCGAGTATCTGATTAAATTACTCACATAAGTCAAATGGAATTCTTTATTTGTTGAATAGATATACAATAATTCTATCTACCCAATTTATATTTTCTTTAGTTTGCGAATGCCATGAGGGTTATCCCTATTTTTACTCTTGATAATGGGTTGGATAAGGCATTATTTATTTTTCGTTGTTGTTTTTGTGGGACAATGGCACGTTGAGAAATTTTGATGCTGTTTGAGAGGGGAGCAGATTTTTCCTGTGAGAATTTTTTATACGAGGTGCGCACGATGTCTGTTATTTCACCAACTATGCTGAGAAATGGTTACCGTGTCCTTATCGATGGCGAGGTTTATGTCGTTGTGGATTTTTCCAAGATTGCCATGGGACGTGGAAGGGGACGCGTCAGCACAAAACTCCGCCACATCGTCTCCGGCAAGGTGATTGAACGCACGTTCCGCTCAACCGATGAGGTGGAGATGGCTGAGGCGGAATATCGCAACATGCAGTTCCTTTACAAAGAGTCCGATGCCTGCATTTTCATGGACAGCGAGACCTATGAGCAGGTGAGCGTCGCTAACGAAAAGGTGGATTTCGCCTCCAATTTCATGAAGGAGGGAGTAGTAGTCCGGGCTGTTGTCTTTGAGGGAGATGTCATTGGCATTGAGCTTCCGACCAAGATGGATTTCAAGGTTGTGGAGACCCATGACACTGTCAAAGGCAACACCGCCACCAATGTTATGAAAGACGCCGTCATTGAGACCGGTTACATCGCCAAGGTTCCCCTCTTCGTAAAAATCGGCGATGTGGTTCGTATAAACACTGAGACCGGCGAATATGTTGAAAGGGTATAGAGTTTTTTTCGTTATCCCCCGTTTGAGAATTATCAGTCCGGGTGCCTGTAATGAAACTCGCCCTTTACTGCAGTTACATTAAGGATAAACCCTATCAGGCGTCCATGCCGCCACTGGGACTTGGCGCTCTTGGGGCGTGGATAAAAAAGCACTGCTGGTTCTGCGAGGTGGCATTTTTTCGCGATGATGACGCCCTCATCGGCTGGAAACCGGATATTGTGGGCATTTCATCGGCGACTGAGAACTTCACGGATGCCATCAATTTTGCCCGCCGGATAAAGGATGAGCTCGGAATTCCCGTCTGGGTTGGCGGAGCCCACATTACTGCGCTTCCACATACACTTCCTGAATGTTTTGACGTCGGCATAATCATGGAGGGAGAACTGACCGCCACGGAACTCGTCAAACTCTATAATGACCACAAGCCCACGCCGGAAGACCTTGCAAAGGTTCACGGGATATGCTTTCATGGCGAGGGCGGCGTGGTTGTCAATAGCACCCGCGAACTCATTCCCGATATTGACGTTCTTCCCTTTCCAGACCGTGAGATGCTGGGAGAGGACTGGTTTGTGCCCCTGAATGAAGAGGTGCACATGATAACGTCCCGCGGGTGCCCTTATGACTGCATCTTTTGCGCCGCGCCCGTGCAATGGAAAAAGGTGCGTTTCTTTTCGCCTGAGTATGTTGTCCGGGAGGTTGAATACCTGCGCCAGTGTTATGACCCGGAGGAGATATTTTTCTTTGACGACCTGTTCATCGGGCATCTCCCGCGGTTCAAAAAGATATGCGCCCTCATGAAAGAGCGAGGACTTCACGAGGGAATTGTCTTTCGCACTTATGCACGTGCAGATTTGATTGATGAGGCAATGGCTGATTTGTTTGCGGAGATGAACTTTTTATACATCGATTTTGGATTTGAATCCAACTCCCAGCCCGTGCTTGATTTCATGCGTAAGAGGAACGTGACACCGGAGAAAAACCAGCGCGCAATAGACCTCCTTGCCCAGCGTGGCATTTCAATCGGCAGTAATTTCATCATTGGTTGTCCATATGAGACGCTGGAGCAGATGGAGGAGACCCGTGCCTTTATTGAGCGGAATAAAGAGCTTATGGAACGATGTGCACTGGGACCGCTTCAGGCAGTCCCCGGAACGCCGATATGGGAATATGCTAAGAGCCGCGGGATTGTTTCGGAAGGACCGGAGATGGATTGGAGTCGTTATATTATTGACTTTGACCACATTGACATGACCCGTGACCCATACCTCTGCGAGACCATGAGCATGGAGGAATTTGTCGCCTTTTACTATGAATGCCATCGACTTGTCACAGAGATTAATCTGAAGGGACAGATTCGGAAGATGGGGCGAGACCTTCAGCGAGTTCGGGCGCGTGAACGCCGCCTCAAATCAGAGATGGACACGCTCAAGGGTTCCCGCCTCGTCCGCTTTGCGGCTAAACTGAAGAAGAAACGATAAAATATTTTATTTCACACAGAGACGCAGGGTTTCAGTCTCAGTGTTGACAGGGGGAGACGGGGATGACAGATACCGCGCCGGTCATCAGTGTGCATGACCTTGTTGTGGACTATGGCAGGGGCAAAAAAAAGGTGCGCGCCCTTGATGGAATTTCCTTCAAAGTGATGCCGGGTGAATGTGTGGGTTTCATCGGCGCCAATGGAGCGGGTAAGACCACCACAATCAAGGTTCTCATGGGTTTTATCTTTCCCCTGAAAGGGGATGTGCAGGTCTTTGGCGAGCAGGCGGGGACTGTGGCAAGTCGACGCCGCATCGGGTATCTGCCGGAGGTTGCACTTTATTATCCATTCATGAAGGCGAGGGAACTACTTGAGATTTACGGTGGTCTTTCCGGTCTGAGCAAGGATAAGCTGAAGGAAGATATCCCGCCCCTCCTTGAAAAGGTCGGGCTGGCGGGGAAGTCGGAGATTCTGCTCAAGAATTATTCTAAGGGGATGCAGCAGAGACTCGGGATTGCACAGGCGATTATTGCCGACCCTGAGGCGCTGATATTTGATGAACTTTCAACAGGTCTTGACCCGATCGGACGGTTTGACCTCCGCTCAGTTCTCCTGAATTTGAAAAAGAGGGGACGCACCATCTTTTTCAGCTCCCATGAGCTTACAGAGGTGGAGGCACTCTGCGACAGGGTCATCATTATTCACAAGGGACGCATCGTCACTGAGGCGACAGTGGGGGAGCTCAAAAAGCCGCTGAACCTGTTTGAAGTTATTTTCAGTCTGCCTGAGGGTGTGGTTTTGCCCACTTTTGTTGCACAATACAAGTTGGTTGAAGAAGGGAATCAGCAAAGGATTGAGTTTAACAATGTGGAGGAGTATAGCAGGGCGGTTTCGGCGCTTGCCTCCGCTGGCGCCGTCATTCATCGGACATTTTCTAAAACCCGCACGCTTGAGGAATATTTCATCGGACTTGTAGAAGGGATTGAGGGGGTCGGAGACAAATGAGACCTGTCTGGCTGATTGCGAAGAGTGTTTTAATAGAGGCGGTGCGGCGGAGGGAAGTCTATGTGATTATCCTTTTGTCTCTCATAGTCATTGGTGGTGTCATGTCTGTGAATTTTTTTGGCATGGAGGGATTGACCAAGTTTTATCGTGACGTGGCGTTGGAGGTCATGAGCATAGCCACTGCCCTGATGGTGGTGGTGTTATCCTGCCGTCAGCTTCCGAGAGAATTTGAGAACCGCACGATATATCCCCTTCTTGCCAAGCCTGTGGGACGAGTGAGTTTTCTCTTGGGCAAACTTTTGGGCGTCCTTTTTGCCGCCGGTTTTTGCTTTTTTCTTTTCATGCTGATTTTTCTCATCGGCACGTGGTATCTTGGCGGAAAAATCCCATGGATACATCTTGCGGAATATGTGTATCTCCAGATGCTTGCCATGACAATAATAACGACACTTGGTTTCCTGTTGTCACTGATTATGAATCTCGACGCCGCCATCACCATAGGCATTATTTTTTATCTGACAGCCAATATTCTCACAACCGGGATTTCATATATTTATGATTTTGCAGGGAGTGTGGGGAAGGTAATTCTGATTATAATGAACTACGGCATTCCTCAGCTCACACTGTTTGATTTCTCAGAAAAGACCGTTCATGCCGTAATCTGGCGTCCTTTAGGGATTGTCACACTTTGTTATCTGACCCTTTACGCCATGGTCTATATTGGCGTTTATTTTTCTCTGAGCATGTTGCTCTTCCGACGGAGGGAGTTATGAGTGCCTCGTTTGACTATATGAAGGTGGGGCGTTGGCGCTCATTATTCATTGTGGGTCATGGGGTGTTTCTTGAGATGCTCCGTCGGAAAGACTTTTATGTGATGCTGATTCTTATCGGGCTATTTGTTATGGGAATTTTCGTCATAAGCGTAGTTGGGATTGATAACGCAGCCACGGCGAACCTGCTTTTGAACCTTGGCATGTCACTGGCATGGTTTCTTGCCCATATCCTGACGCTTCTCACCGCCGCGCGTCAGATTCCTGTCGAGATGGAAACAAAAACGCTGTATCCTCTTCTCGCCCGACCACTCGCAAGGGAGGATTATTATCTTGGGAAGTGGATGGCTGTGACCATTTCCGGATGTGCGGCACTATATCTGCTACTTCTTCTTGGATGGCTGCCTGTTCCGAGGTTGGAGTTTTATGATAATCGTCTCTTTTTGCAGATTGTTGTCCTTCTTACTGTTTCCATTGCGATGCTGACAGCCCTGGCACTTCTCCTTTCTCTTATTATTCCACGTAGCATAAATGTGGTGTTCATAAGTTTGCTTTTAGTGTTCGGTGGCAGTTTGATGGGATTTTTCCAGGAACAAACGAGGAGAACTTTTGTGACACAGATGCTGAAGTGGTTCACCGCATATATTCCGGATTTTTCCAGACTGAATCTCATCACGCGTTACACCGATGGCATAGGACCTCTAAGCGGGATGGAGTTTTTTGCTCTGATATGTTACGGGGTGCTTTTTATCGTTATAGCCCTTTTTCTGGGGGGATATCTCTTTCGGAGGCGTTCTTTATAGGGGAGGCGGGGAATTATGAGTGGCGTTGGGAAAAAAAGGACATCACTGAAGACGCTCAAGATAGCCATTATCTTTCTATTCCTTCTAAGCCCTGCAATGACGTTGCATCTCAGACCCAATGATTACACGGGCGGGCGCACACGGGATGAAAATGACAGGATGCTCCGCAACCGAAGCGCCGTCGCCACTATCCTGGGCGAGATACGTTCCAGCATGAGCGATATCATGTTTTACAAGACAGAGCTTTATCTCCATAGCGGTGTTGCATATAAGCTCAACCTTGATTACGAAGCCCTCAGCAGTAAGGGGCAGGTCGTGGATTTGGGAAAGCCGACTGCCAATCTGAAGGCGTCGCAAGTCAGCCATGAGACCGCAACGGCTAAGGCACCAGAACATGGACATGAGAATGAGCCAGAACTCCCGAAGGGTGAGGAAGAAATCTTCCATTGCGAAGGGGCGGATACGGTAATCCCCAGGCAGATAAATGATTTCCGCGGCTTCATTGGAGACCTGCAGAGAGAGGTCAAACCATGGATTGACCCCTCGAAACCTCACCTCCATACGGATGGCACCGAGCTCCTCCCCTGGTATCGCCTGATGACACTCAGCGACCCTCATTACATCCGGGGCTATATGATAGGCGCCTGGTGGCTTAAGCGGCAGAGAAAGAATACTCAGCTTGAGGCGGCTGTGAATTTCCTTAAGGAGGGTATCAGCAATAATCCCGAGGCGTTTCAACTCTATCTGATGCGCGGTGAAATTATGCACACACTGGGTCAGAACCAGGAGGCGAAGAGGTCATTCAAAGAAGCGGCTGAACTGGCAGTAAAACAGCGTCCCGCAGGTGGAAAAATCAGCAAGCAGTGGACCGAGTATAATGAAGAGGATGCCCTTGCATCCATGCGTCTGGCGGTGTTCTCTGAAAGGGAATTCGGAAGCAAGAAAGAGGCGCTGGCGCTTGCCCGCCGATATCTTAACGTGCTTGAGCATGACGCCATTTTGGAAAATCTGATTAAACGGCTTGAGCAGAAATAATCCAACTCACCACAGAGCCACAGAGAACACAGAGAATAGTAAAACAAAGAGAGGATAGGAAATTCTCTGTGAACTTTGTGACTCAGTGGTGAATAAATTTCATTTTTTCGTGTGAAATTCCTCCGGCGGCATATCTTCATGTACGGGAGTTATTGCATCCGAGGTCATCTCAGGGGCAGGGATTATTGTCTGGGCGGTTGTTTCCTCCTTAGGAGGTTTCTGGGAACGTGCCTGAAATTTTTCCGCAAGAGGCGGATGTGGAAGATTTACGTCCTGTATCTTAACATCTATCGGCAGGATGCGGTCGATACCCAGAACCTCTGAAAGGGTGCTGTGTGCCCGGCGGCGCACCCGCTCACAGATGTTCGGGACATACTGGTCAAGGCGGATATAGGTAATCAGGGTGACATTCAGGGCTCCACCTGAAATCTTGATTATTGGTTTCACTTTCACAACTGTAGGAATGGAGCGAACGGCGCTGATGAGCGACTTCTGGATGGACATTTCGGAGATGATGGAATCTCCTTCCTTGCCCCGGATTCTGTAAGAGGCATGCCTGCGCTTCGCCCTGATTGCAAAAAGTATGTAAAAAAGCGGAAGCAGAATCATGAGGGCGAAAAATATATACCTGACATCCTCTGAGGCAAAAACCAGATTATGAATCAGGTCCCTTTTTATCGTGAGCCAGGGTGATATGAAGGGGGCGATTTTATAAACGCCCGCAAGGAATACCTGAATTAATATCAGAAACAGACACACCTTTTTCAAAAATTTAAACATATTTGGCTCCTTTTTCCCGGATTAAGGTGTCAGTTTGTCCGCCTCAGGCGGACTAAGGGGAAACCGAACCAACTGGAATCAGCGCTCCTGTGCTTTCTCCTTCATGATGATGCCATTAATCTTGACATTTACCTTCTCAACAACCAGCCCGGTCATTTGCTCCACGGTATCTTTGACCTTTTTCTGTAAGATGTGGGCGGCATCATACATGTTGCGTCCATATTCGATTTTAACATCGACGTCAATCACGGCGCGCCCACCCTGGATTTCAACCTTGACACCGCGGTCTGAGTCCTTTCTTCCCAGCATTTCGCCGAGGGAGAACTTACCGCCCATGCTCACAACGCCTTCCACCTCCTGTGCGGCGATGGCGGCGATTGTTCCCACAACGGAATTATCAATACTGATATCTCCAAGCTGACGTTCCAGAGCCATAAAAGTCACACCTCCTTGTTTCGTGTTCTACCTGAAATCATGAAATATTAATGCCCCTTTTTCCTTTTTTTTATCTTTGGTCCGAAGGCGGTTTCAAGAAATTTCGTATCATACTTGCCTTTCAGGAAATCCGGATTCTGCAGGATGCGCCTGTGCAGTGGGATGGTGGTTTTGACCCCTTCGATGATGAATTCGTCCAATGCCCTATCAAGACGGCGAATGCAGGTCAAGCGGTCTGTATCCCAGGCGATAAGCTTTGCAATCATCGAGTCGTAATAAGGTGGGATGACATATTCCTCATACACATGACTGTCCACGCGGATGCCCGGACCTCCTGGTGCGTGGTATGTGGTTATGGTGCCGGGTGATGGCATGAAATTCCGGTCAGAGTCTTCGGCATTTATGCGCACCTCGATTGCGTGTCCATTAAACCTCACATCCTCCTGTTTGTATGAGAGTTTGTTACCTGCGGCAATGAGGATGGATTCGCGGACGATGTCAACACCGGTCACAAATTCAGTGACGGGATGTTCAACCTGAATGCGGGTATTCATCTCCATGAAGTAGAATTTTCCGTTGTTGCTCAAGAGGAACTCAACCGTGCCTGCGCCGGCGTATCCAACAGCCCGTGCCGCCGCCGTTGCCGCATCGCCGATTTCCTTCCTGAGTTTTTCGCTGATTGCCGGGCTGGGCGATTCTTCGAGGAGTTTCTGGTGGCGGCGCTGAATGGAGCAGTCACGCTCTCCAAGATGGATTACATTGCCATGCTCGTCCCCAAGGATCTGGATTTCTATGTGCCGGGGATTCTCTTCATATTTCTCGATATACACATCCGGATTTCCAAAGGCGGATTCCGCCTCACTTCGGGCGGTCATAAAACCATTTGTGAGACTGGCATCCGTGTGGGCGATGCGCATTCCACGCCCTCCGCCTCCTGCCGCCGCCTTGATTATGACGGGATAACCGATTTGCCGGGCAATGACTTGTGCCTCTTCAGCAGTCTTGACAACCCCATCGCTTCCGGCAATCACCGGCACGCCTGCCTCCTTCATGGTGCGTTTTGCCTCCGCCTTATCACCCATCTTGCTGATTGCCTCAGGGGAGGGTCCAATGAACTTGATCTTACACTGCCGGCAGACTTCCGCAAAGTGGGAATTTTCAGCGAGAAAGCCGTAACCGGGATGGATGGCGTCCGAATCGGTGATTTCCGCCGCACTGATTATGCGGGCGATGTTCAGATAGCTGTCGGTGCTTGGAGGTGGACCGATGCAGATATCCTCATCCGCAAACCGGACGTGCAGGGAATCCATGTCTGCCTGGGAAAATACGGCAACAGTGCGTATGCCAAGTTCCCGACAGGCGCGGATGATTCGGAGGGCAATCTCCCCCCGGTTGGCTATCAGAATCTTGTTAAACACTTGCAGTGCACCCCTGTGTCCGCCTCAGGCGGATGAGAATCGGTGAATCTGAGAATTGGTGCATTGGCAAAGATGTTTTTCGTGTTGATGTATAACTTGTAAATCCGCCTCAGGCGGACATAAGCCTCAAAATGGTTTAATCCTGAACATGGGCTGTCCGTATTCCACGGGCTGGCTGTTTTCTGCAAGGATTTCTATAATCTGACCCCGGACCTCTGCCTTGATTTCATTCATAAGCTTCATTGCCTCAACAATGCAAAGGACGGTTTCCGGGGTAACATTGTCACCGACTTCGACATAGGGGGGAGATTCTGGTGATGGTGCTCGGTAGAATGTGCCAACCATTGGAGATTTGATATCGATATATTTTTCTTCCTTCTTTTCCACTGGTGGGGGTTGTGTTTCAATCGGGTGCGGATGGTTTGAGTTTTTTAGTTCTGCTTCGGCAGGAGCGGGGTTCGGGGTTATGGGTGCGGCTGGAGATATGCCTGGAATCATCTGAGGCATGATGGGTAGCACAGGAGAGAGTGCGCCTGCCTGAGCCTTCGCCACTTTTTTCCCCTTTTTATATTGAGAGACTATATGCAGTCTCATATTACCCAATTCTAAGTCAAATTCCTGTAATTTACTTTCATTAATGAAGTTAACAAGGGCTTTGATGGAATCAAGCGACCAACCATCTTTGGATTTGGGCGCAGGGCTGGGGTTTGGCGATGGTGACGCCTTTGATTTACCCTTTGCTCCAGACTTGGATTTGGAAGTTCTTTTTACCATGATACTTGTCCCCTTTATCTATTCTAACTTGGTATAAATGAAATACAAAGAGAATGCTATCAACAATAAAACGGAATAAGTTTCCGCATCGCAGTGCGGGATGTCAAGCGATTTGATAAAAATTTCAGTTGAGAAAAAATTAGCTAAATCATATGAATACTGAAACAGTTTAGAAGAGTTGTAAATTCTTGATTGCTGAAAATAAATTTGAGTTTGATGAAGTTGGATATTGGTCAGAAATCAAATTGGATATTATTCGTAAGTATGCTTTAGCATATTCGAGAATACTTTCGAAGCAAAAATGGGCAAGACACATTTATATTGATGCATTTGCAGGTGCAGGAAAAAATGTATCAAGGAAAACAGGTGAATATATTTCAGGAAGCCCATTAAATGCTTTAAATATTAATCCACCTTTTTTGAATATCATTTGATTGATATTGCTGTTGATAAGATTGACCAACTTAAAGATCTTTTAGATGATCGCGAAAATGTTCATCTTTATAATGGGGATTGTAATATCATCCTTATGAATACTATCTTCCCGATAATTGAAAAAGATGCCACTTATAGAGCATTATGCTTACTTGACCCGTATGGACTTCATTATAAATGGACAGTGCTTGAAAGGGCAGGTAAAACGAAGAGAGTTGATATGTTTCTGAATTTTCCAGTAATGGACATTAATCGGAATGTTCTATGGAGGAATCCAGAAGGTGTTAGCCTTTCACAAAAACAGCGCATGACTGATTCTTGGGGTGATGATTCGTGGAAAGAAGTAGCCTATTCGAAGAAGCCTCCGGATATTTTTAATTATCGGGAAGTTGAAAAAGAATCTAATGAGACGGTTGTTGCTGCTTTTAGAAAAAGGCTTCAAGAGATAGCTGAATTCCAGTTTGTCCCAGAACCAATCCCCATGAGAAATAATCAGGGTGCAACAATTTATTATTTGTTCTTTGCTTCGCAAAAAGAGGTGGCAAAGAAAATCGTGGAAGATATTTATAACAAATATAGGAATCGAAACGCATAAACCATGGCGGCATCATCAACAATTGAATGGACTGAATCTACGTGGAATCCCATGACCGGTTGTACTAAAATCAGTGATGGGTGTAAATATTGTTATGCCGAGAAGATTGCAAAGCGACTCCAGGGAACAGGGCACCCAAATTATCTAAACGGTTTTACGTTTACCATACATGAAAATATGCTTAACGTTCCGCTTCACTGGATAAAATCCCGGATAATTTTTGTTAATTCAATGAGTGATATTTTCCACGAATATGCACCCGTTTCGTTCATAAAAAAAGTTTTTAATATTATGAGAAGCGCCAATTGGCACATCTTTCAGATTCTGACAAAGAGGTCGGAACGATTATTTGAGTTGGACCGTTGTTTACGTTGGGCTCCTAATATATGGATGGGTGTTACAGTGGAAAATCAGAATTATGCTTACCGTATTGACCATTTGCGCGAAACCGGCGCATTAACTAAATTCATTTCATTGGAACCATTGCTTGGTCCTATTCAAAATCTTAATCTTAATGGGATTCATTGGGTTATTCTTGGAGGTGAGTCGGGTCCTAATGCCCGTCCTATTAAGAGAGCATGGGTGGAAAATGTTCGTGACCAATGTGTTGAAAGCGGGGTTCCTTTCTTTTTCAAACAGTGGGGTGGTTTTAATAAAAAGAAGGCGGGGAGGCTTCTTTGTGGGCGTATATGGGATGAAATGCCAGCTATTAAAAGCACTTGTGTTCAAACAGCACTTTTTTAAATTTATCATCAATGAAAGGAAATAATTATATGACAATAACACAGAAATTGGTATCGAAGTGTTTGGGTTCTGTGCTGTTTTTTTTACTTATTCAACTAACTTTTGCAGAAGATTCGGTCCATCGGTGTGCAGGGGCGGGGTTCTGGTTTCCGGCGGATAAAAAAGAACTCGCCGCCACCGTGGATGGCTATCTCAAAGGCGCAGTAAAGAAGGATATTCCGGGAACCCTTGTAGCCCTCATATCTCCCCATGCAGGCTATACCTATAGCGGACCCATCATGGGCGCCACATACCGTCAGCTGGAAGGGCGGAAATATAAACGCGTCATCATCCTCGCCTTGAGCCACTCTTATGGCGGCTTTGGAAAGATTTCCGTCCTGCCGGTTGATGCCTATCAGACACC
>Ga0172365_10000533_pt1 | contig 25711 bp, 21 predicted proteins | sample LakKivSesite48cm_FD_114535 | JGI IMG/M metagenome (GOLD analysis project Ga0172365, IMG submission 114535) | Sediment microbial communities from Lake Kivu, Rwanda - Sediment site 48cm | ecosystem: Environmental > Aquatic > Freshwater > Lake > Sediment | place: Rwanda: Western Province, Lake...
CGGAACGTGGGCCGAAACCCAAGCGGGTCCGTGCCAGGCCCAAAGACCGGCGCCCAATATTGGGCCATGATCTGGAGGAACTCATCTGCGCCCACTGCAGCGGGTCCTTCACGATCATGGATATCTCGGAGTTCCGTTGTCCTGACTGCGGCGAGGAACTCGAGGATGAATGCTGCCAGAGAGTCATCGCCGAGGTCGTCGAGCTCGCGGGAAGGGCTGCGGTGCAGGGAGGCAAGCGGCACTTCCTCTGCGGAAAGTGCGGGGCGTCCTACCGCAGGATACCGCTCTCTGGCCTTTGCGAGTGCTCAGGCCAGGTTGTGCCATCCTCAGTGGATGTGGAGGTTGCCCCGCTTCTGGAGCTAATGGACAGCGCGCCTTCATCCGTCAGCGGAAGCACAATGGAGATGCAGATCACGATGATCAGGGCGAACTTCCAGTCCATCCGGCAGCGGGAAGCCCCCCAGATGACCCTGGCGGAGTTCCTCTAGAGACCTAGGATCATTTAATAGAGTTCTTTCCACCTAGCATCGAGGCCGTTACCATGAGAATTCTCCTCATCCACGCGGACTCCATGAGGTACGAGATCAAGAGCCGGACGAAGGTCGCGGAGCCTCTGCCGAAGGCCTTCAAGGGCGATGAGATGAAGGAGGTCCTCGTGGTCTTCACCGCCGTCGAGTCCACCGACGAGGAGGCGGCGGCGGAGATCGTTGACAAGGCGGCCCAGGAGATAGCCGGGGTGGTGAAACAGGTCAACCCCGAGCGCGTGCTCCTGTATCCCTACGCCCACCTTTCCTCGCAGTTGGCATCCCCGCAGGCGGCCGTGAGGATTCTGAAGGACCTGGAATCGAAGCTTCCCAAGGAGCTGGAGGTGAAGAGGGCGCCCTTCGGATTCTACAAGGCCTTTGAGCTGAAATGCAAGGGCCACCCGCTCTCGGAACTGAGCCGGGACATCAAGGCCGCCGGCAAGGGGCCGAAAACCGAGGCGGTCTCGACTGCGGTGGAGAAGGAGCAGAAGATCCGTTCCCAGTGGTACATCCTGACCCCCGACGGGGATCTGGTCGAGGCTTCCAGATTCGACTTCACAGATCACTCAAACCTGCAGAAATTCGCCCAGCACGAGATGTACAAGTCCCGGGCGGTCGACCAGGTGCCGCCCCATGTCAAGCTGATGCAGAAGTTGGAGCTTGTGGACTACGAGCCGGGCAGCGACACGGGGAACCTCCGCTGGTATCCCAAGGGGACCTTGGTCAAGCGGCTTCTCGAGGAGCATGTGACCAGCCTGGTTCGATCCGAGGGAGCCATGGAGGTGGAGACGCCCATCATGTACGACATGTCCCACCCCAGCCTCTCCAAGTACCTGGATCGGTTCCCGGCACGGCAATACACGCTCAGGTCGGAAGAGCGAGAGTTCTTTCTGAGGTTCTCGGCCTGCTTTGGGCAATACCTGATGAAGCACGACATGTCGATCTCCTACAGGAACCTCCCGCTCCGTCTCTACGAGCTCACACACTTCAGTTTCAGACGGGAGCAAAGTGGGGAGGTCGTCGGCCTGAGAAGGCTCCGGGCCTTCACGATGCCCGACATGCACACGCTCGTGGCCGACATGGAGGGAGCCATCGAGGAGTTCGTCAGGCAGTATGAACTCTGCATGGCTTGGATGGGCTATCTGGGCGTGGACTACGAGGTCGGGGTCCGTTTCGTTAGGGACTTCTACGAACAGAACCGGGAGCTGGCCGTCAGACTGGTGAAGCGGATCGGGAAACCCGTGCTCGTGGAGATGTGGGACGAGAGAAGCTTCTACTTCGTCATGAAGTTCGAGTTCAACTTCGTCGATGCCCTGGGCAAAGCCTCGGCGCTTTCCACAGTGCAGATCGACATAGAGAACTGCGAAAGATTCGGCATCACATACGTGGACAGGGAAGGTCAGAAGAGACATCCGCTGATGCTGCATGCGAGCATCAGCGGCGGCATCGACAGGAACCTGTACGCCCTGCTGGAGAAAGCATATCTGGATCAGCAGAATGGCCTCGCACCATGCCTTCCGCTGTGGCTTTCCCCGGTCCAGGTCAGAGTCTGTCCGGTCAGTGATGAGTTCATGGGCCAGGCGTGCGGGATCGCCGACGAGCTTGAGTCGCAGGGGATAAGGGTCGACGTCGATGACAGGCCCCAGTCGATAAGCAGGAAGGTGAGGGACGCGGAGACGGAGTGGATCCCGTACATCGTGGTGTTCGGCCAGAAGGAGAGAGACTCCGGAAGACTTTCCGTGCGCGCCCGTAGGCCCAGAGGCATCAAGGAGATCACAACCCAGGGGCTTGCCTCCGAGATCGTCAGTGCAACAAAGGGCTACCCGAAGAGGTCGTTGGGCCTTTCGAGGAATCTCTCCGGGAGGCCGACCTTCAGGGGCTAGGGGCCGGACCTAGACGAACTTCTTGTCTATCAGCGTCTCTAACTTCTTCTTTATGCCCGATTGGTCCTTCCTGGAAAGCTTCGCTATCGCGGCCGCCGTCTCTTCCACGTACTTGAGGAGGGAGGTCCTCCGGGACGCCCTCTCGTAGATCCTCCTCTTGTGGGTGAGGTGTCTATTCAGGTTCCTGGCCGCGTCCATGAGCCCCATCCTGATCTCGTTGAGGATCTCCTCCTCCGCAGCCACGGTCTGCTTTCCGGTGGACGTGTAGGGCACGAAGGTCGAGACGAGGTTCACGAATATCGTCAACGGGGCGGATTCGATGTCCAAGACCCCGTAGCGCTTCCAGTCTATGCTCTTTGCCGCCTCCGTTATGACGCATCCGCCGGAGTCAAACATCAGGGGCGCTCTATTGGCGAACCTGATCACATCCACGCCGGGCGGGCAATAGCCCCCGTATGCGATCCCGACCTCGACTATGAAGGGTATGCCGCCCCTGTAGGTGGTTGGATCGCGGGTGTTCGCGTAGACGAACTCAGGCTTGAGGATCTCGTTGAGGCCCTTCATTATGTTCTCCATGCCTATGGGGGAAAGGCCGGTCGTGGGCGGCGAGAGGAACCTGACGTACTTGAAGGAATCAACGATGGCCTCGGCCTCCTCGAACTTGAGCTGGGCCGGTCGCTTTCTCAGTATGTGATCGGCGTTCTTCCCCTCCTCCCTCAGGGCATGTTCCCACTTCGCCCTGTGTCGAGAGAGGACCTTGCCGAAGCACTGCACCTTCTCATCGATGTTCTTGGCCTCGGCGATAGCGTTCTTCACCTCATCCGTCACGAACTCCTGGTAACGGTTCAACAGCTGCCGGAACGCCATCCCGAGCCGGATTTCTCCGGTCTTGGAAGAGGATACGCGGCAGAGGCCTTGAGCGAGCATCCCGGACACGTTTCTGTTCTCCGATGTTCGGGCCAGGTTGAGCAGATCATCCGGCGTGATGCCATAGGGGTGGGGCTTGATCTCCTGGGGGCGCCTGGGAAGTTCATTCGTGCTTCTCTGCCATCGGAAGAACTCCCCGTCGGGCGAGAGCATGGTGATGGTGGCGTGCGGGTTGGCGATGGCGGTCATCTTCATGTAGCCCAGCGGGCTCTGCTTCGCCTTCGTGTAGAGGACCCCCTTCACCTCAAGTTCCACGCGCGTGCCCCGGAAGCCGTCGGTGGGGAACTCGGCCCTGCTCAGGATCTTCCCCTCGTTCCGCTTGATGTCTATCTTCAGCTCGGTCCCGACTATTTTTTTCCCGGTGCTCGTGTAGACATGGATCGGGTTTCCGGACGTCGTCTGGGCAAACATCGTGGCCCCCGAGATCCCGATGCCCTGCTGTCCCCTCCTCTGCAGGAACTTGTGTTTCGTGCCGGCCAGCATCTTCCCGAAGACGTCCGGGATGTAGGCCTCGGGAATGCCCGATCCGTTGTCCTCGACGGTGACCCTGTAGTGGTAATCCCCATCGAGCTTGTCGATAGCCACGTATATGTCCGGCAGCGATCCAGCTTCCTCTGCTGCATCAAGCGAGTTGGTGACGCCTTCGTGGACTATCATGGACAGCGACTTCATCTTCCCGGTTAGGCCGAGCATCGCCGGGTTCTTTCGGAAGAACTCCGAGAGGCTGAGCGATTTGAACTCCTTGAAGATTTCGTCAGCAATGGTGGGCCCCTCGGCACCGTTGGTCTGCTTGGCATCATTGCCCTGCTTCTGCAGTTTCTCAGAGGCACCCATGGAATCCACCCTTCTCAGGCCTTCCGCCACATCTCCTTGTCCCTCTGCTTTAGGTCGCTGCTCTTCCTCTCCAGGAACCTGTAGACGATGCTGTGCGGTACGCCCCTGATGATCATCTCAATCGCCTCCTGGGCCGCCGCGATCTCCTCGTCGTCGCCCATGATTGAGACCGTCCTTCCCATTATGGAGATGTCGCATCGCGTCGTCTGTTCCATGATCTCCCTTGTTCTGCCTCCCTTCCCGATGAGCCTGGATCTTTGCCTTTGGAGGACGCTGTCGGACTTCCCAAGCTCCGAGCCGAGATCGATTATCCTCAGAGTCTGGCCCTCGTTGAGGAGCCGGCATGCCTTCTCCGACGAGAAGCCCCTTCCTATCGCTTTCACGATGTCGCGTGCTACCCAAGGGGAAAGCGGGTCCCCCGTGTCCTTGACCTTGGTAATCGTGACCTCCCCGGTATCGCTGTTGAGATCGACCCGGGTCCCGGTCCTCTCTTCAAGATAGCTCTTGAACGAGCCATCCTTGCCAACCAGAACCCCCACTCGCTCTAGAGGAATTCGAATATACTCCATACGGATCGACCTAGACGGGAAAGGGGATAGGCGAGAGCTGCGACCTCTGAGCCGTGGAGCCGGCGGGAGAATTAAATATGTAACCCCATTCGAGCGCGGGCTGCGTCGCCGACCAAGCACGCCGTCGCCCGCACATCGGATCACCAATGCCGCTCGACCGTGAGGCGGCCCTTTCCCCTCAGGACGCTGGGGATCGCAGCCAAAATGGTGGCCGTCGTGAAGAAGGGGGCAATGACTATGAAGGCCAAAGGGTTGAGAGTGCTGACCCGTCCATATGCCCTCCTGTAGGTGATGCTGAGCTCAATGTAGTAGAGAAAGAGGAATGCCGGCGAGAGGAGCGAGAACGAGGCCGCGAAGAAGAAGAACGCGTAGTAGAACAGAAGTATGAAAATCGCACCCGCCAGGAGGTTGGTGCTGGAGAGGTTCTGGTACCAGCCGACGTACCACCTCCTGCGCTGCCTCAGCAGCTCGCGAAACCTGCTCGGGACGCGCGTGAAGACCTTGGATTCCGCGGACCGGACCCGAAGCCCCGCCGCCCTTGTCCTGATGGCAAAATCCGTATCCTCCGTGAGCCTGGCAGGGTCGAACCCTCCGATCTTCTCCCAGCAGCTTCTGCTGAAGGCGAAGTTGTTCCCGTTGATCGAGTAGAGCATTCCTACCCTTTCCACCGGCTGGATCAGCTGATGACACAGGAAGGCCATCTCACAGCTCTGCATGCGGGTCAACGCCGAGTCATTACGATTCTCCACGAGGACCGAGCCGGTCGATATTCCGACCGAATCGTCTGAGAGGGGGGAGATTAGTCCGCCCAGCCATCGGGGTTCCACCACGCAGTCGCCGTCGACGATGGCGAAGATATCGCCCGGGATGTTGCGGACGGCGTGGTTCAGTGCATCGGCCTTCGAGGTTCGCTGGGGCCTTTGGATCAGGCAGACACTGCCCGAGTAGGTCGAGGCTATCTGTGCCGTTCCATCGGAGGAGTTGTCGTCTAGGACGTATGTGGCATGCGGAGGGTTTGTTGGCTCCATCTTCATCAGCGATTCGAGGCAAGCCCCTATCGTCTGCCCCTCGTTGTAGGTCGGGACAATGACGTTGATGCCGCGGAACGCACCCTCAGCATGCTTGGTCTTCCCTCTGGCGAGGACTGATACGACCGCGTGCAAGACGAGGATTGCGGCGCTTATGACATGACAAATGAGCTGCAGGATCAATCTGAGACCAGCCCCAGACTCACCTTGTTCTCACCAACGACAATGATCTCGGCCCAGCCGTTGTCGTAGACTGTCATCGATTCCGCCTCGAGGCCCGAAAGGTCCAGCTTGAACGGATGCCTAAACCATTCATGTCCAGGCGGGTAGAATCCCTGCCGACGAATCTGATTCGTCAGGAGTGCGACACACCCACTGCCAAGGTCCACTGGGCCCGCCTCCGGCGCGGTCGGCTCCAGCCCGGTCTCGTACCTGATGAAGTCCTCCATTCTCACATCCGAGAGCACGCACCCCTTGACGGTCACGTGGGGCATGCTGGTCACTGCTGCCAGTTCGGATGGATAGTACTGCTCGTCAAACCCGAAGTAGAATGAAGGCCCGGGATAGGCCGTTGCTGCAAGGCCGGCTAGCACGAGGGGAAGGAGCAGTCTGCCCCTGGCTTGGGAAATGCACGGGGCCAGCATGAGCGACAGTCCCATGGCTCCGTATGGTGCCAATCTGTATGCAGGTATTCCTTTGGGGAAGATCAGGATCCCAGCTAGGAACAGGGCAATCACCGATGAAACGAAGGCCACCGTGAAGGGTTCCACCTCGCGCCGGCGCAGACCGACCATTCCTATTGCAGCAAGCAAAGGCAGATAGAACAGGGCCGTGCAGGGACGCACGATCTGCTCGGTGCCAGGGACGCCGGCCACGACGAACAGCACCAGGAAGATCAGCTCAAGGAGCACGATCAGCGTGGGCAAGCTACGTTGTAGCGAACGGACGGCAACGGCGATCGCCCGGCCCAGTGGGCCGAACCTTCGCCTCAGCACCTGGGCCATCAAGCTCCCAAGGGTGAGCACCGCGAAGGCTGCCACGAGCGTCCCTTGGCCGAGGCTGCTCCCGATGTAGTCGCCAAGCGGAAGGCCGGCTGAGATTTGCAGCAACATCCACCCCAGGAACGCCAGGGAGAATATGCCCGTGCACAGAGCCTGCTCGATTGCCCGCCTTCCGGCATCAGGCCGTGAGAAGAAGGGGAGCACGACCAGCAAGGTCCAGAGAAGAAGGGAGGTGAAGGGGTGAAGGAAGATGATGGCGATGTAGAGGGCAAGGGCAGCGAGGGGACCGCGCCTCAGATGCAGGGTCAAAGCGATGAGCAGGAGGGCGACGGCAAGTGGCTCGCCCCCGGAGAAGAAGTTCATCGTGTATACGAATGCGGACGTCACCGCAACCACGAGGCCGCAGACAAACGCTTCTAGGTCATCGAGGACCGATCTGGCCAACAGGAACATGAGGAGCGGGAGAAACGCGAAGACGATCGCGGAGAATGCCGCGGCGCTGAAGGGGGATTCTATTGAAAGAAGCTTGCCTATCACGTAGAACAAGGGATACTTCGTGTAGTGCTGGCGATTCTCGAAGAGCTCCAGCATCTTGCCGAAGTTGGCAGCGTCCGCCGCGCTGGGTATCTTGCCTATGTTCTCCAGGTGTGACCACGCTTCAGAGCTCCGGGGCAGGCGATGCCGCAAGACGGGATGAAAGCCCACAAGGAGCCCAACGAGCAGCAGCACGAGTGCCTTCTTGGTCGGCTCAAGGGGGGGAAGCTTCAAGGCTAATCATGTCCGGTTTGCGATTCCGCTGGGCTGATAGGTCGCCCGGCGTCCTATTAAAATGAAGCGCGAGGCTTGGCTTGGGCATCATCCACCATTGTCCGTAGGCCTGACGGGATGCATTGAGGGGTTGGTTGAAGTTGTCTGGGGCCGTTGCAGTGTTGGCATCAAAGCACGATCCGGCGGGGATGAACATAGCGTCCCACCTTCTGCCCAAGCTGCGGGGGCCATCCCAGAACGGCGGGGTTCCGGCGCCCAACGCCCGCCTGGTACTCTTGGATGAGGACCTTGTTTGCGCGGATGGTTTTCCTGAAAGCCTTTCGCCGAGGCCTGATTTGGCCATATTTGCATCTCGCCATGAGAGCGAGTCCGGACAGCCCTGCCTCACCGTTCATGCACCAGGCAACATTGGCGAAAGCCTTCACGGCGGGCGGGGCCGACATCTCTCCATTGCATCCCCTCTTGAGATGAAGGAGGCGCTCCGCGCTTTGAAGGCCCTCAATAGCAACCCAAGATTCCAGGTGACCCTCGAGGCAACCCACCATGGCCCGCTGACGGAGGTTCCGAGCTTCTTCATCGAGATCGGAAGCAGCCCTCCTGATTGGAGGAACGAGGCGGCTGGCGAGGTGTTGGCCAAAGCCATACTGTGCGTATTGGACCATCCCATCCGACCAGGCCCCGTTGCCGTCGGCGTCGGGGGGCCCCACTACTCGCCGGGATTCACGGAGCTTGTCATCGACACGGAGTTCTCGGTCTCGCACGTGGTGCCCAAACACCAGATTGGGGTCGTGGACGATTCCATGCTGCAGATGCTCTTCGAGAGGAGCAGCCCGAGGGCCACTTTCGCCGTGCTTGACTGGAAGGGCATCCGGGGTGAGGATAGGAGGACGCTGGTGGCCAGCATGGATAGGGCCGGCCTCCGGCACGCTAGGCTGAGAGACTGTCTGCACGGAAGGGGCGTGCCGTCCACGAGCTGACCCAACCCCAGCTCAGTCTCCGTTGGCGACGGCACCGGGGGCCTTTCGGCATTCCTGCGCTCCGGACGGCGTCACATATATTAATGGAAAGAAAATACGGGGGTGGAGCCAAAGTCGACCGCTGTAGGTCATAGCTCTCGGAGGTCGTCCACTTGAGCACTGTCGAGGACGTCTTAGACAAGTTAAAGAAAGAGGAAAAATCGTCTAGCCAAGCCAGCATCGAAAAGATGATCGATGAGGAGCTTGAGGAGATACTCAAGGAGGCTAGGGCTAAGATTGCCGTTCTGGGCGTCGGTGGGGCTGGCTCGAATACGATTCAACGCCTCATGGAGGTGGGCGTCAGCGGGTGTAACGTCGTTGCGCTCAACACGGATGCGCAGGACCTTCTGTACACCCAGGCTCACAAGAAGGTGTTGCTGGGCCGCGGCGTAACCGGCGGCCTTGGAGCCGGCAACGATCCCACCGTCGGAGAAGAGGCCGCGAGGGAAAGTGAAAGCGAGATCAAGGACGTCGTTTCGAACTCGGACCTTGTGTTCGTCACCTGCGGCCTCGGCGGTGGCACGGGCACCGGAGCCACCCCCGTCTGCGCCGACCTTGCCAAGAAGGCGGGCGCCCTGACGATCGCGGTCGTCACCCTTCCCTTCACTGTCGAGGGCCAGGTCAGGATGCAGAACGCGCGGATGGGCCTGGACAAGCTGAAGGAAGCCTCTGATACCGTCATCGTCATCCCGAACGACAAGCTTCTTGAGTTGGCCCCCGGGCTGCCCATAAACGCTGCCTTCAAGGTTTCGGATGAGACCCTGATGGGCGCGGTGATGGGCATCACCGAGCTGATCAACAAGCCAGGTCTCGTGAATCTGGACTTCGCCGACGTGAGAACCGTTATGAGAAACGGCGGCGTTGCCATGATTGGGCTCGGCGAAAGCGACACCGACAACAGGGCCATTGAGGCAGCCGAGGACGCGCTGAACAGCCCGCTCTTGGATGTGGACATCGGAGGGGCGACTGGCGCGCTGATCAACATCGTTGCCGGGCCGGACGTCGAGCTGCAAGAGGTCGAGAAGGTCGTCGAGATGGTCTCCTCGAAGCTGAGCGCCGATGCCCAGATCATCTGGGGTGCCCAGATCGATGAGGAGATCAAGAACACCATGAGGGTTCTGGTGATCATCTCGGGCGTCAGCTCGCCGTACATAGTCGGGAAGCCTGCGGAGAAGCCCACCACGGAGCTGCTCGAGGGAGAGCCGGGCAAGGAGATCGGCAGGCTCAGGCTAGAGGACTTGGGCATCTCGTCTCTCTAGTTTCGCCGCCCAGGAAACGATCCGTTGGGCGCGTGAGTCGTGATGCGCCCGAAGGTAGCTGATGGTTAGCTGGAAGCTTGGGAAGGGCCAGACGGCCCTCCACGCTGCTCCGAGCATACACGGCTCGACCGCCATGGCGATCGCCGGTGTGGCGCGCCAAGGGCCGACTCCGTCGTCATGATGCCCGGGGTATCCCCGGTCCTACCTTGAAGTAATATTTATTATGAGCGTTTCCAAGCCCCGGGCACGCAAGGTCCTATTGATGGATATAAAGAAGTTCCTCTCACAGTGCAGGAGGGTTTTCCTGGTGGCAAGGAAGCCCTCTGCAAAGGAGTTCAGGCAGACGGCAAAGATAACCGGGTTGGGCATCTTCCTGATTGGGCTTGTCGGTTTCCTGATCTGGCTGGTGACCCAGACCTGGAGCCCAGGCGGGTAGTTCGTTGTCAGCATCGCAGATGAAGCTCTTCGCCATCAGGACGACGGTGGGTCAGGAGAAGACCTCGCTCAGGATACTGGAAGCGAAGGCCTCGGTCGAGGGCAGTCAGGTCTACTCCATAATGGTGTCTGACGCCCTGAAGGGGTACATCCTGGCGGAATCATCGAACATGGAGAACGTGGAGAAGATCTGCAGGGGCGTTCCGCACATCCGCGGCGTTTTGGATGGCGTCGTCGACATGGGCGAGATCGAGCATCTCCTGGTTCCCAGGGGCACCTTGGTCGACCTGAATGTGGGCGACATAGTTGAGCTCATCTCAGGGCCCTTCAAGGGCGAGAAGGCCAAGGTCATACGGGTGGATGAGCACAAGGAGGAGGCAACGCTTGAGCTCCTGGAGGCATCCGTGCCCATTCCAGTCACCGTTCCCGGCAGCTCGGTGCGGATCATCGAGAAGGAGGAACGTGAGGAGGAGGAAACCTAGGCTGGTGAACCGTCATGCCGACGAAGACTGTGGAGGTCATTGTGCCGGGAGGGAAGGCGACGCCGGGTCCTCCGCTCGGGCCTGCCCTGGGCCCGCTGGGCCTGAACCTGATGCAGGTCGTGGCGGAGATAAACAAGAAGACCGCCGACTACTCAGGGATGTCGGTTCCAGTCAAGGTCATAGCGAATCCTGAGACCAGGGAGTTTGAGATACAGGTTGGGACGCCTTCCGCCAGCGCCTTGATCAAGAAGAGCCTCTCGATCGAGAAGGGCTCGGCGAGGGCTGGCGCCGAAGGAGTCGGGGACTTGCCCCTTTCTGAGGTCGTGAAGATCGTGCGAATGAAGAAGGACGCCATGCTGTCCTACGACATTGCGGCAGGAGTCAAAGAGGTGCTGGGGACCTGCATGAGCATAGGAGTCACCGTCGAGGGCAAGCACCCGAAGGAAATTCAGAAGGCGATCGAGGAGGGGCAGTACAAGGATCTGCTCTCCGAAGGGTAGGTGATGGCATGCCGTTCGAGGTCAAGGCCGCGGAGGATTTCATCAAGGAGGCGAAGGAAAAGGGCAAGGGCAGGAAGTTCCAACAGACGGTGGACCTTGTATTCACGCTCAAGGACGTTGACCTCAAGGAGCAGGGGAAGAAGATCGGGGGCGACGTCGTCCTGCCGAGTGGGAGGGGACGTCCGGTCAAGATCTGTGTGATTGCCGGAGGGGACCTTGCGCTCAGGGCCAAGGAAACCGGCGTGGGCGTCTTGAGCAGGGAGGACATTGCGGCGATCGGGAGGGAGAAGAAGAAGGTTAAGGAGCTGGCCCGGCACTACGACTTCTTCGTTGCCCAGACGGACATGATGCCTCTGGTTGGCAAAACGCTTGGGAGCGTGCTCGGCCCGCGGGGCAAGATGCCGAAGCCCATCCCCCCCAGTGCAGACGTCGGGGCGGTCGTCGCCCGTCTCATGAAGACTGTGACCGTGCGACCGCAGCGGGAGCAGCCCATAATCAACACAATCATCGGAACGGAAGCCATGAGCGACAAGGAGCTTGCGGCGAACTTCGCTGCAGTGGTGGAGTCCGTTGAGTCAACCCTGCCCAGGGGCGACCAGAACCTCGGCTCGATCATCGTCAAGACCACAATGGGCAAGGCGGTCAGGGCTCTGTAGGTGATCGTATGCGAGGGGCCGATTGGAAGAAGTCAGAGCTTGAGTCGATTGCGGTCTTGGCAAGGGAGAGCCCTGTCGTGGGCGTCGCGTCCATACACGAGATCCCGGCCAGCCTTTTCCAGTCGATCCGCCGGAGCCTGAGGGGGAAGGTGCGAATCCGGGTGTCCAAGAAGACGCTCATCCTCCAGGCGTTTGCCAAGTCCGGAAGGGAAAGGATAGAGGACCTAAGGGACTCCATGGAGGGAGAGGTAGCTCTCCTGTTCACCGATATGAACCCGTTCAAGCTCTTCAGGTATCTTGAAGACGGGAAGGTCAGATCCAGAGCCAAGCCTGGACACAAGCCGCCCGAGGATGTCTGGGTGCCCAAAGGACAGACGCCCTTTGCCCCAGGCCCGATGGTGGCCCAGCTCCAGAAGGCCGGCATACCCGCGCGAATCGAGAGGGGGAAGGTCGTGATCTTGGAGGATACCCTCTTGGTGAAGGCGGGGCAGCAGATCGATAGGTCGAAGGCAGAGATACTTGCTGCCCTCGGGATCGAGCCAATGAAGGTCGGGCTGCACGTGAGGGCCGTCTACGAGGACCGGACGGTCTTCAGAAGGCCGGTCCTCGATGTTGACCAGGCCGGCATCCTGCGCCAAGTGGCGCTTGCGGCGGGGCAGGCCTTCAATCTGGGCTTCAACGCCCGATATCCCACGCGGGCAACGATCATTCCGCTTCTGCAGGATGCCCACAGGAAGGCCAGATCCCTCTCGATTGAGGCGTTCGTCCCAACAGGGGAAACGATCGGGGATCTGCTTGCAAAGGCGCAGCGGGGGATGATGGGCGTTGCCCACGCCCTCATCCAGAAGGATCCCGGATCCGTTGGCGAGGCACTGAAGGGTATGATGAAGGCGGCAAACAAACCCGAGTCGACGGTGGTGGGCGGGGAAAACCGGCAGAACGAGGGCAAGTCTGAAGCTCCTCAGGCGAAGGACCAGAAGGAGGAAGAGGGCGCCGGGCTAGGCGCTCTATTCGGTTAGTTTCACGGAGGTGTCAAGCAATGCAATATGTGTATGCCGCGCTGCTCCTGCACTCGGCTGGAAAGCAGATAACCGAGAAGGAAGTGTCCGCGGTTCTGAAGTCAGCAGGCGTACAGGTTGATGAGGCAAGGGTCAAGGCTCTAGTCGCAACCTTGGAGGGAGTCAACATCGACGAGGCAATAGCCAAGTCGGTTGCAGTGGCTCCGTCCGCCCCGGCTGCCGCCCCACAGGCGGAGGCTCCGGGCGCCGCACAGGCTGCGAAGAAGGAGGAGAAGAAGGAAGAGGAGGAGCAGAAAGAAGAGGAGAGCCTTGCCGGTCTCGGTGCGCTCTTCGGCTGATATTCACAACCTTCCCCGGTGGGCGCGAGAGGTTGAGATGCTACCCACGGGTTAGCCAGGGCTTGGTGTGAGGCTTGAGGACGAAGGACATCCTCAGATCCAGGTTCTCTGCACATCCGAGCAAGCACTATGTCGTCAGCCTCTTCAGGGAGAGGGGGTACGAACGGAAGAAGTGCAGGTGCGGAAGGTGGTTCTGGACGGCGGACCCGGAGAGGTCCAGCTGTCCCGAGTCACCGTGCCAGGACTACGGGTTTCTAGGCAACCCGCCCACGAGGAAGAGGCTTGGCTTCTATGAGTCCTGGAAGACTATCGAGAAGTTCTTCGTCAAGGAGGGGCACGCCTCCGTAAAGCGTTACCCCGTGCTATGTCGCTGGTTCCCGTCCCTGTACTTCACCGCTGCAAGCATAGTTGCCTTCTACAGGGAGGAGTTGGGCAACGTCTCCTTCGAGATGCCGGCGAATCCCCTCATAATCCCCCAACGGTGCCTCAGGTTCGGTGACATCCCCAACGTGGGGGTGACCGGCAGGCACTACACCGGCTTCGTGATGATCGGCCAACACTCCATATACGATGGGAAGCACGGCTACTGGAAGGACAAGTGCGCGGAGTATGACCAGAGGCTACTCGTCGAGGCCTTCGGCATACCCGAGGAGAAGGTCGTCTGGGTTGAGGACGTGTGGGTTGGTCCCAGCGCGTTCGGTCCCTCGCTTGAGTACTTCGTGGATGGGCTGGAGCTCGGCAATGCGGTGTTCACCGAGTTCCTTGGCACCCCCGATGCTTTCACCAGGATGAAGCAGCCGGTCATCGACATGGGGGCCGGGCTGGAGAGGTTCGCTTGGTTGTCCCAGGGCACCGCGTCGGGCTATGAGGCGGTCTTCGGAAAAGTGACTGATTGGATGAAGGCCCAATCAGGGCTTGAGTATGATGAGAAGCTCTTCCTGTCCTACTCCAAGCTTGCCGGGTCCATGGACTACACCGAGGTCCCGGACATGGCCAAGGCGAAGGCCGATCTTGCGGCCAGGCTCGGCCTCTCCCCCCCGGAGTTGGAGGCATGCACAAGGCCTTTCGAGGCGATCTATGCCATTGCCGACCACGTCGGGTCCCTGACCTTTGCCATCGCCGACGGCGGGCTTCCCAGCAACGTGGGCGGAGGCTACAACCTGAGGGTCATACTTAGGAGGGCCCTCTCCTTCATCGATGAGTTCCAGTTCCCGTTCGGCCTTGAGACCGTTGCGGAGCTCTACGCGAAGAGCATGGGGAAGATGAGCCCGGAGCTGCTGGACCGTATGCCTGAGATCCTCAGGATACTGGAGGTTGAGGAGCAGAGGTACAGGGCCGCCCTGGGCCGTGCCAAGACGAGGGTTTCGTCGCTGCTCTCACGCACATCCAGATTCGACATGGGGGAGCTGACCAGGCTCTACGAGTCGGAGGGCATAACCCCCGAGCTGATTGAGGAGGCGGCCAAGCGTCAGGGAAAGTCGGTTTCGCTACCCAGGGATTTCTACCTTCAGACAACCGAGAAGCACATGTCCGGTGACGAAGCCGCGCCGGAGAAGCAGATCGTGGGGCTCGACGGCCTGCCGCAGACCAGACTTGGATTCCACGACGACGACAAGAAGCTCGAGTTCACCGCCAAGGTCCTCAGGATCATCCCGGGCAACCTCGTGGTTCTCGACCGCACCTACTTCTACCCAAGGTCGGGGGGCGAGGAACCGGACGGCGGGGTCCTAGGCGGCGCGAAGGTTCTGGATATAGACAAGGCGAAGAACATCGTGGTGCACAAGGTCGACAGCATCCCGTTCTCTGAGGGCCAGAGGGTGAAGTGCATCGTGGATTCCCAGAGGAGGCGCCAGCTAACCACGCACCACACGGCCACCCACATCGTGAACGCCGCCGCGAGGAATGTCCTCGGCGACCATATATGGCAGGCAGGGGCTCACAAGGACGTTGGCTTTGCAAGGCTTGATGTGACGCACTACGAGAGGATAGAGCCTGAGGACCTTAGGAGGATCGAGGACCTGGCCAACGAGATCATCCAGAGGGAGGTCCCCATCCAGAAGCTCTTCATCCCAAGGCGGGATGCAGAGGCTAGATTCGGCTTCAGGCTCTATCAGGGCGGTGCGCCCCCGGGCAGCCTGATCAGGGTCGTCAACATCGAAGGCGTGGATGTCGAGGCATGCGGAGGAACGCACCTTGACAACACCAGGGAGGCAGGGCTGCTGGCCATCCTCGGCAGTGAAAGGATACAGGATGGGATCTGCAGGATAGAGTTCGTTGCCGGGCAGGCGGCGCTGGCCAAGCTGCGAGAGAAACGGGATCTGCTGGCGAAGTCATCCCAGGCGCTCAGGGTCGAGGACGAGAAGCTACCTTCGACGATCGAGAGGTTCTTCTCGGAGTGGAAGGAACGCGGCAAGGCGATTGAGCATCTGGAGGACTCGCTGTCAGCGGCTTTGGCCGTTAACCTTGAGGCCAAGGTCGAGAAGGTAGGAGACCTGGAGGCCTCGATCCAGGTGGTCGAGGGCGTCGGGCCGGAGGTCCTCGCGAAGATCGCGCAGAGACTGGAGCGCAGGAACCGAATCGTCATACTCCTTGGAAGCGAGGACAAGGAGGGAAAGGTCCATCTGGTGGTGTTCGCCGGCGATCTAGGCATCCAAGGGGGCTTCAACGCCGGGAATGCAGCCAAGGAGGTAGCTGGCGCCATGGGAGGGGGCGGCGGCGGGTCCGACAAGATGGGACGAGGGGCAGGAAGTGCGGCTAGGCTGCAGGAGGGCCTTGCGGCGGCACGCAGGATGGTCCAACCCTCCCGGCCTTAGGGCATTCTGACGCCGGGCACGCCTCAAGCTTCATTTATATTGATGCTTCATTGCCCGCTTTCCGTGAACCCGAACGTCCTGGGCCTGTTCGCCACCCTGCTGATCCCCCTCCTGCTTCCCCTTTTCACAAGGAAGTATGGACTCCGGATTCCGGCAAGGAAATGGGCCGTCTGGTATGTCTTCTGGTTTGTGCTGGCAGGCCTGATCATCGTACAGATCATGACCATGAAGCACATACTGTCGGTTGAGCCTCGCCTTCTTGACTTCGGGGCCGGACAGAGCGAGATGGCGATCGTCATCGCCAACAACGGCACTGGGACCATCAAGTGGATGATCCAGGACAACCCGAGCTGGCTGACTGTCACGCCCAGCTCAGGGCTTGTCAGCACCGACAAGGACACGGTGAAAGTCACCCTCGATCGTTCAAGGATACCCAGCGGCAACCTCACAGCGGAGTTCTTCGTGGTTGGAAAGCGGAAGGAGAACGCAACCGTCGAAGTCCGGGTCTTTGGGTAGGGCCATTGCTCCCGACAGGCCTTGAGTCCCCTCCTTCCCGATCCTGTCCGGCGTCGCTATCTCAGTGCTTCAGGGCCTTGCATGTCGCAGCCAACATGCCATCGAACAGATTTCGGCCCAGCGCCATGTCGGCCCTGATCTCCCGATCGGCGAGGAACCCCTCAAGGCACTTGGTCAGGCCATACTCCGGCTTCTGAAGCTCGGAGAACTCCTCGCCCCCGAACATGATATAGCCTCCCAGTCCTCCTGTTGGAGGCCACCTTCTCAGCGCCTTCTTGGGATCCCTGTGAACGAGGTCGTTCATCGCCGCGAGTTTGCCTGCGTCGACTAGGCCTAGGTACGCGGCCACCGAGTGCTCCAAGGTATCTGCGTGGCCCGTCTCAATGCCCTCAAAGGGAATGACGAAGTCTATTGACCGGCCGGCCTTCCTGGATAGTTCCCTCCGACACCCTGCGATGAAGTTGTTGCCACCGTGGCCGTTGAGCAGGCAGATGCGGTGGAACCTGAGGCCCACCATGGCAAGGTAGGTCTTGATGAACTGCCCAGTCCTGGACACCATCTCGTCCTCGGGGATCCAGAGTGGGGACCAAGCCAAGGCTATCCTGCCCACCCTGTCGGAGGTGAATGGGACATGCCCACAGTAGTAGGCGCCTTCCGCATCGCATGCTCTGAGGGCAAGGGCCTTGACGACCCGATCATCGATGTCCTTTGGAAGGGCTGGACCGTGGCCCTCGCAGGGGTTCCCAACGGTGAACACTGCAACTCGGTTCTCGCCCCGTCCGAATGGACCCCAGTTCCCGAGATTCTTGGCAAGCCGCAGGTTTTCCATGGATTGCCAGATCATTCCAGACAGTTAAATCCTTCAAGGAGGCAGCAGCTGAACCGCCGCCGCACTCAATGTGTAACTTTCCCTTCTGTGTTCTGGGTCGAAAGGGTTTTTCAGTCAATCTGCTAGGGATCTGGAAGATCATAGAGGACTCAACTATTCAGGTACCTGGGAATCCGGGCGTGGACATCGCAGGTGCTGTGGTTGATGGCCATCGGCAACGAGCCCGGGCAAAGCATTCGGGCCTGCCAAGCCCACTGCATAGACATTTAAAGACCCACCAAGGGCTGCTGTGAAAGTTGTCGCCACACAAAGGCTCTAGGGCGATCATCTCGGCAGCTTCTCTATGCATCATCCTGTGCCTCGCCCCGTCGGATTCAAGGAAAGACCTGGAAACGGGGAAGGTCAGGGTCCTCTACATCGGTGACTACAGCGCGTCCAGCCCCTATCCGGCCATGGAGGCCGAGCCGCTGATCGCGCTGCGCTTCGCTTGGCCAAGCGCCATGGAAGGCGTTGGGCCAGAGGTGGCCAGGCGGATGTTCAGGCAGTACATACCGCGAAGCTACGCCAAGCTTGCTGAGAACGACGCGATCATCATAAGCGACGCCGACGCGTTCATCTTCGAGGATCAACACTACCAATGGTTCAAGGACGCCGTGATCAAGGATGGCTCAGGCTTGGTCATGATCGGGGGCAACGCGGGCTTCGGCGGCAGGCCGAATCCGCCCTGGGGTCCCACCGTTGTCCAGGACATCCTGCCCGTGTGGTGCATAACCGGCGGCTGGACAGAGGGCCGCGTCGAGATCCTTAAGCCCGATCACGAGCTTCTGGCAACCCTTCCGCTGAAGCAGAGGTGGCCCTGGATGGCAGGGTACGATGGGAACGAGGTGATCCTCAAGGAGGAGGCGGAGCTTCTGGCCGAGATGGTTGGCCTCACAGGCAAACGCAACCCCTTCTGGGCGACGTGGGATGTGGGGGAGGGCAGGTGCTTTGCGATGACCTGCGACTGGACCCCGGCGGGCGGGGTCGTGTTCATGAGGTGGGCCTACTACGGGGATTTCGCGGTGAACCTGATGATGTATCTCTCCGACAACCCGATTCCATCGGATCTTGAGACGGTTCACAGGGCAAGGGCGATGTATCTGGACTACAGGTCCACCAGGGCATACCTCTTCTCGCTTATGGACTTTGTGGAGAAGCTGGGCGCCAACATGGGCGTGGTCAATGGGATGATTGGCGATGCGGACAAGAAGCACGCGGAATCGGTTGAGCTCTACGTGGATTTTGATTTCGAGGGGAGCCTAGTTCCGTTGGATGCTGCCATGGCCGATCTGCGGAGGGCCTCGGAAAAGGCCATGCAGCTGAAGGATCAGGCGATGCTTTGGATCTACCTGATCGAGTGGTCGGCGGTCACCGCGACGTTTGCCATCGGCGGGGTTGTGCTGTGGAGCTTGATGATCAGGAGGAGGCTCTACCGGGAGGTTGGGGAAACCAGATTCCAGCGATGAGCGCGCCTCGAGGGACGACGGCCAGCTGGAGCGGGGCATAGCCCCTTCTCAGGAGCGAGCCCTTGGCGCGGGCACATCCACCCTCCACGTGCCTATCTCGTGGGGCGAAAGCTCAAGGAATGCTCGTCCTTTCGCCACCTTGATTGGCTTCCTTGCGATGGGACGTTCCCGCAGGTCGCATTTCCAGAGGCCCGAAGCCTTGAAGCCGAGGTTGATGCGGAGCCGGACTCGCCTACCGTGCATCTCGACCAGCCGCACCACCAAGCCCTTCCCGTCGTCAGCCCCCTTCACGGCGGAGAGATCAACGCCCGGGGCATCTACCGACACCCATGACTTCCTCCTCGACGAAGCCCCGTCGATGATGCGAAGGGGCGAATTGAGCTCGTGGCCCCGTTTCCATGTCTCCGCCTCCCTCCAGTCGCCTGGGTGCGGGAAGACCGAGTATGTGAATGAGTGGCGACCGATGTCCGGCAAAGGATCTGGGTCGTAGGCCGCGCGGAGCAGAGTGAGGCGGACTGTGTTTCCCTTCGCGTCGTGTCCGTACTTGCAGTCGTTGAGCAAGGCGATTCCAAAGCCTTCGCCGGGCAGCTCAAGGAAAGTAAGGGATGGGATTTCCCTGCCGTTTGACGGCGAGGCCTTGTGTCCGAATGGGATCTCCCGGATACACGTGGGTGACGAATGGGCCCACGGGAAGGCAACCTTCAGCATGGGCGAATCCGCCTGCGGACCGCCAACCTCCTGCCAGTCGATCTCGGTGACGAAGTCTATCCTGGGAAGATCTCGGTGGATGACGATGTCCTGTTTCAGATGGGACTTGCTGAAACTCCTCTCAACCCTGATCGCCGCCTTGACGGAACCCTGGTAGGCTAGCTGACTCTCGGCGCCGTCCAATAGGTTCTCGGTTCGTGAGATCGGGCCGATCGTCCAGGCCGACATTCCGTGGGGTTTCTCGTTGCAGACCTGCAACAGGTTCGCCGGCTCGGAGGGACTCACAAGCTCCCGGTTGAGTCGCTTGTCAAAAAGCGAGGTCACCGTGCCGCTGGCGGCAGAGACCGTTAAGCGGAAGTACCGGTTCTCCAGTACGTGGGACTGTCCCGGTCGCGATGAGGTGACTGCGCGGGGGGCATCCGGATCCGGCCTCTGGGACTTGGATTTCCTTTCCTGCACGATCCTGTACCCCGCGGTACCCAATGCTGGCACTCTTGCCGTGAACAGGATCTCTGCTTCCTGAACTTGGGCGGGAATGGGGCGGCCCGAGGCATTGTCAACCACCGTTGCGCCCGTGCTCTCCTCCCTGCGCGGGACGGACACCGTTTCCGTCCTTTCCCAACCCAGTGGGTTGAAGATGGTCACATGCCTCGGCCCCCGCCTCGTGGCCTTGGCATCGAGAAGGATTGGTTCAGACTGGGCCGCGATTCGCGCACAGGCCTTGCTGGCGTCCTTGAAGATCCTCCGCGAGTGGTCGTACGCGGCATGTATCGCCGAGCCGTCGAGGAGATCGTGGAACTGGTTGAAGAGGACCTTCCGCCAGATCTTCTCCAGGCTCCCAGACGGATACTTTGTGCCCAGGGTGCTGGCAAGGGAGGCAAGGACCTCGGTCTCGTGCAGCATGGACTCGCCGCGGCGGCTCATCCACTTGATGTCCGCGTGGGTTGTGTAGCACCCTTCGAATGTGAAGTTCAGCTCGTCGCACACAACGGGTATACGGGGGCAGTCTTGGACGGCCTCGAAGAATTCGTGGCCGCGCACGTGTCGGAAGTGGGGGAATCGCTTCTGTTGGTTGAGCAGGGCCACGTTGGCAAGGTCCCTGCGTGTCGGGCCGCCGCCGTGGTCTCCCACCCCGAAGACGACTAGGTGTGCGGGTAGCCCGAAGTTGCGCAGCATCTTGGGGAAGTACCTGACGAGCTCGGGCGCGATGGAGTTATTGTAGGTCTCGCCCTCGTCAAACACAAGGACTCTCGAGCCGTCCTGGCCCTCCCACCACATGAGATGCTCCTTCTCCTGGCGCGAGCAGCGATGGGCGTAGTAATAGTTCAGGCCGCACTTCCTGAGTATCTGTGGATAGGTCCAGGGGTGGCCGAAGGTGTCGGGGCACCAACACACCCGTGGTGTCACGCCAAGCCTGTCCTCGATGTAGTTCAGGGCGCACGTGGTCTGCCGAACCAGGCTCTCGCCGCTCGCCATGTTGAGGTCGTTCTCCACCCAAGTGGAGGCGGTGACGTCCCAACGGCCCTCCTTGACGCGTCTTTGTATGGTCCTGAAGATGTCCGGATGCAGCTCCTCCATTATCTGGTAAACCGCAGCCTGGCTCTGGGAAAAGATGAACTCCGGGAATTCGTCCATCAGCTTGTCCACCGATGAGAAGGTACGTCTGCAGGTCTCCACTGTCTCCTCGTACGGCCAGAGCCAGTTCATGTCGATGTGGGCATGCCCGACCAGGAAGGAGGTGAATCCGTTGAGCCTGGAAGCGGCTGGCAGAAGCTTGGCGTCATGTGCGCCCGCTCGCTTGCGGAGCGCCCTCAAGTCCTGGTCTTCGCCGACCGCTAGCTTGGGGCTCTCCAAAGCGGCCCTGACGGGGCGCTTCTTCCTGTCGAGCCACCCGAGGGAAACCAGATCGCGGATCATCCTAGCTCTGGCAACCACGACGCCCAGTTCTAAGAGCATTCGCTCGACCGAATCGATGTACCATTCGGCCAAGCCAAAGGAGCCCCAGGCGTCAGCGCAGGGGCTGCGGATGGCCAAGGTGTGCAGCTTGCCGGGGGCGGTGTGCTCGCTCAGGGTATGGATTCCGTCGAACCAATAGCCGTCGCTACCCACAGACTTGCCGTCGATGAAGAGCTCGGCTCCCGCAAGCAACACCAATCGGATATCCACTCGGGAGCCCTCAACTGGCACCCCATGGATCTCCTCGGGGATGACGATTTCCCGCCTGAACCACCGCTCCCCTTCCCTGCGATTCCATCCATATCCCGGGCTGAACTCATCCCACGACGAATCATCGAACTCCGCACCCTTTGCCTCTGGGAACTCCCCTTTTGCCGTTCGCCAGTTGGTGAGCCTGCGGTAGCGCGGGATCTGGCGGTATGCCTCCTCAAGTGAGACTTGCGACACGGCTTGACACCCTCTCTGCCGGCCCAGCGGGCTGGGATCGCATCTGTCGTGCTCCCTGTCTACTGCCAGGGTCAGACCTCATGCAGGGCAAGAAAGCCAGTCTAATAATGTTTAGGCCCTGGGAGGACCAAGGCGCAATGTCCGAGCGAGAGGTGCTCAGACCTCAACCATGGCCAGAGATGTCGGGGAAATTCATGTGCGGGGGTGATGCATGCCGGACTTGAAGACGAATCTCTCGCCCCATGCCATTGTGAGGCATGGCGTCTGGATCGACTCCATCTGTTCGATGCTCGATGCATATGTTGCTCTTGACGCCAAGTCGTGGCTCAGCTCATTCTCGTGGGACGAGATAGCCACGAGCGGCTTAATCCTTCCGACAATGGTTCGGAACTGGTACGGGCTGCGGTTCACTAGAAGCACATCCACTGGGTGATCCTTGTGCAGGTCCTCAAGGAATGCCTCGTCGCTGGGGGCAAGGGGCATTCTGCGGTTTATCCAGTGGTCGCCGGTGTGCAGCACCGAGAGTCCCTCCCTCGTCACGATGTAGTACATGTTCACGTCGCAGTTGTCGGGAGGGCCGTCGTGGTGGCCTTCTATGGCCTCGAACCTGATGCCTGCGGCGTCGTAGCCTCGTCCGGGGACCATTTCCACCAGCTTCAGTCCTTCCTTGGACGCCCATCTCTCGAACAGATCCCGGGGGACCAGGATCTGGCCGCCGGAATCGGATATGCTTCGACAGAGGTCGAGGTCCGCATGGTCCTCGTGCCAATGGCTGATCGTGGCAACATGTACCCTGCGTGCAAGATCAGCTGCCAGTTCGCCCGTCATGGCCGTCCCGCCGTAGCCCTTGATCATATCCAGTGCAATTGTTGCACCAGCTGTTTTGATGACGAACCCGTGGTTGTACATCTTCCATATGACAGCTCCGGAATCGACGCGCTCGGATCTGATCTGGCGCACCGCTTTGTCGATCCTTGATCGGTAGAATTCCTGCACGGCCCGCAGCTCAGAGGATGCCCCGACATGCAGGACATCATCGATGGCAAGCAGGGCTTCAGCACGGGCGCTGCTGCCCGAGACCCCGGGGGGGTTCGCATCTAGAATTCCTTGGGCCCAGTTGAGCGCGAAACGAGCCCATTCCTCAAGTCGGTCGATGTCCGGCCTCATTCGCTCAGTCTTCCCGGCTGGCCAACCGCCCTGATCCACGCAGATAACGGTTTCCGAAACCGGTCCGCCCCTTCGGCAGGTGGAGGGGGTTCTGTCCCACGACATCCCGGAAGTCTTCAGTTCGTGCTCCTGCGATCAGCGGGCGCGAAGCAGACGCGTTCTTTTCACCGTGGTTTTCCCAATATGGGGAATTGTGTCCTTTCAGGGTGACAATCCTTTTCTTTTGTTTCACTCAATGAGGCCGTGGTGGCTCCGAATGATCGATGGGACGGCGACGGGCAACTTCAACGACGAGGTCGAGATTCACGCCCTCATAGATACCGATGAGATCCTGAAGCATCGGAAGGCGAAGATCGTGGTGGACATAGCCCCGATGAATAGGTTCACCCAGCTTTTCCTCAGCCTCCTTTCCAAGGACGAGAGGAAGATGGTGAGGCTTCTGCTGGAGAAGAAGGCCGTGAGGCAGAGGCACATCTCAGAGATCCTGGCGTTCTCCAAGCCGAAGGTGACACGGGTCCTGTCCAAGCTGGAGGCGCGGAACATCATCCAACGCCGAAAGCTCGGGCGGACCTACATGATCACGCTGAAGGACTTCCCTGCCTAGTTGGTCAGATCGCGGGGGCTCCCGTTGGCCGTGCCTCCTGGATCACAGCCGGGATGGTCTTCCAGCCTAGCCGTTTGCATGCCTCAAACCTGAGATGGCCGGCCAGTATGTCGTACAGACCGCCCTGGGGCCTCCTGGCCACGACGATCGGCTGCAACAGGCCTTGGGCTGCAACGCTCTTTGCCAGCAGCTCGACCTCTTGAGGGTTGCTCTCGACGCCGGAGGACACGATCCGGTCTATCTCGATCTCCCGGACCTCCTTGCCCGTTTTCTGCTCCTGGATGAACTCCTCCTTCCTGTCGGCGCCCGCCCTGTAGGAGTAGACGTATGGTATGGCAAGGTCAACCGAGGGCTCCATCTGGATGTCGTTGAAAATCCTCTTGTTGATCTCGTATGCTATCTCGACGCGGTCCTTCACCCGGGTCTGGTACCTGAGGCGCAGGTAGACGCCGTAGTCGTAGTAGTCGGAGCGGATGTAGGGTTTCTGTCCGGTGACCTCCATGAGATCCTTGGTGACCTCGGTGGCGGCGTCAAGCAGTATCCTCTCAGCCTTCTTCCAGTCGGAGTCATAGGTTATCCTGATGACCACCTCGTCCAGCATGTAGGCCGCCTCCTGCATCACCGTGTAGTTTATCACAACCTGGCTGAAGAGCATCGCGTTTGGGACCAGGACGTATCTGCCCACCGCTTCCTCGCTTCCGATGCTGCCTCCGACCTGGTCCAGCATAGTATACATCAACCCAACATCCTTCACGTCTCCGGTCAATCCAAGATTCGGGAACTGGATCCGGTCGCCGGGCCTAAACGGGCGTTTCATAGACACGAGGGCCCATGCCGCGAACCCGCTCACGGGGGCTTGGAGCGACCAGCCCAGGATCATGCCGCCGAAAAGCGTGAACAGGGTCCCGAGGGAGCCCATGACTCCGGCGCCCCAGGCAATGCCCATGATGATGGCCACCACGGCCACGAGTCTGTATAGGCGGCCTACCATGGCGGCCTCCGCGGAGGGCTTGTTCCTCGAGGCCAATCTCCAACGCGTGATCACATACAGCAGCTCAGCCAGGGCCATCATGCACGCCAGCAGACATATCAGCTGAAGCAATGTGATGCCCGACTTCTTCAGCTGAACGAGTCCCGGTGCCAATCTGTCGGCCGCAAACGATCCGGCGGCTATGATGACCCACACTGAGAGCAGCGTCCAGCCGCCCTTTTTCATTGCACCTGCTCTGGTACTAAGATCCTTCGTAAGAATCAGACTCCCGGATGCTTTCCCCATTCTATCGTTGCGTGAAGGCAGTGCGGCCCATTCCGCGCCTACGACGGGGAAACGTGATCAATATGCCTGGCTTCCATGTCAGGCTCATTCTGGTCAAGGGGGATCCCTCTCAGGGTTGGACCCCCGCTTGGGAACGGCGCTCTCTTAAATGCTCCCAAGGGAATCTCCACGTTTCCCAGGACCTGTCAGGACCCGCACCGGAAAGTCCCCTCGGAGGAGCGACCCCTCAGGGCGCAATGTTCAGCTGCTCGTAGAATCTGGAGGCTATCGAGGACCCGATCATCTCTATGAGGACCTTCTTCTCCGAGGTCAGGTCCTTGAACAGCCCCAGCGGTATCTTGGCCGCACCGGACGTCACCCTCCCGCCCGCGGGGCCGTCCTTGCCGAAGGCCCTCTGCATTATCTCCCCCATGTTGAGTCCGACATCCCGGTTGCGGCCGGATATGACCACGTCCTCGCCCACCACCCCGAAGACCAGCACGGTGTTAATGCCCTCGAGCATCACCAGCAGGTCCGCTGCCTGGGATATTGACTCCTTCTCCTTGACGTAGCCGACGTTCGATATCAGGTATGCCCCCCTGATCTTCTTGTTCTCCACGGCCCGCCCGAGGATCTCCACGGCCTCGTTTGACATGTCCGGGCTCTTGATCC
>Ga0172365_10000537_pt1 | contig 25625 bp, 23 predicted proteins | sample LakKivSesite48cm_FD_114535 | JGI IMG/M metagenome (GOLD analysis project Ga0172365, IMG submission 114535) | Sediment microbial communities from Lake Kivu, Rwanda - Sediment site 48cm | ecosystem: Environmental > Aquatic > Freshwater > Lake > Sediment | place: Rwanda: Western Province, Lake...
ACAGCGGCGGGTTGGTTCATGTGGCGGGCATGTCGCTGGAGGGGATCGAGGAGAGCTTGTCCGGAGTCCCGACTCGGCATGTGAAGAGGGCCTTGAGGAGGCTCACGGAGTCTTTCGCTTCCGATGCTGTCGCCATGGCGTCCAGAAACCAGGTCAAAGCCCTCATACTCTCCAGCGCGCTGGGGCCGTCGATCAACAAGCGCATGGAACAGGCAGTGGAGCGAGTCGGGCTCGAGATCATCAAAGGAATCAATGATGAGATGTCGGCCAGCATCGGGGCGGCGTACCTAGTCAATGGCCTCATAGGCGGGAGATACCGTGGCCTCTCGAAATCATTGGCCATCGCGGAGGCAAAAGGCTCGGTCTTGGACCACATCTTCTACGCCGGTGGACCGGCCCTGCCATAGTCCAAGGGGAACTGCGCTATTGATCGATCTTGAGTGCGAGGAAAGGAGCATAGAAGAGCAGATACGCTGGGTAACCGAATCGGATTCGCGCGTGGACTCAGAGGCAAAGAGCGCGCTACGGAAGCTCGAGGATCAAAGGAAGGACCTTGAGTCGGAGCTGCACGAGCTGAAGGACCGGAGCGACTACCTGATGGAGGTCATCGAGGGCAAGATCCGGCCAGGCGCGGTCGACCTTCCGGAGGACGAGGCACAGAACATCGGCACCAAGATCAGGCTCAGGCTCAAGGGCGTAAGGGGGCTTGCAATCGATAGGGCAAGGGATGAGCTTGGCCCGCTGGAGGAGAAGATCGAGACCACGGAGGGCAGGATTGCCGACATTGGGGAAAGGGTCGAGAAGCTAAGGAACCGCCAATCCGAGGCGAAGGCCCGCCTGGCTGAGCTTACGGAGTCCCTTAGGGATCGGAGGACCCTCATCAGGCAGACCTCATCGATCACCTGCAACCTGTCGGCCGTGACCTCGGTATTCGGCTGGTACAACCCATACCTGCTCGGCCGCAAGTGCTTGGACGAGATCATGATCACCATGCAGAGCCTGTTCAGGCATAAGTTTTCCGCGCAGAGAAGATCCCAGGAGATCAGTGAGCTCGACCGCAGCATAGCCGAACTCAAGGCGAATCTGAAGTCCGTCCTCGGCGACGCCTACGAGGGCTCCCTGATCCCCATCGTCTTCAAGGACGGGGCGAGCCCGGAGGGCAAGAAGTTCCTCGAGGATGAACTGACCTGCGAGGACGTGAAGTCATTGAACCTTTCCAGCAAGATCTCCCATCCGAAGACCGCCCACGGAAAGGCCGATAGGCTGAGATCGATCCTCTGGGACAATAGATCCCTCATATCCGAATCGCTGGCGCAGATGGGCCATTTGGTCGAGCTGAAGCTGAAAGCTAGGCAGCTCCTGGAGGCGAGCGGAGGGCATGTACAGGCAACGCAGCGAATCCTTGATTCCAAGACCCAGCTCTTCGCCCAGGTGATGGGGGCCCCGGAGGGCTGTCTGGAGATCCAAACGTTGTGCTCTGCCTATGAGGAGCGGTCGATGCAGGCGGCCGCGAGGAAGGAACGGGCGCTCGTCGCGATCGGCGCGTTCGGAAGCGATTTATAAGACATCTGGCCCGTTGAGGCTGAGTGCGGCCCGACGACAAGAGATGGGCAATCGGGATAACGGTCGGCATCGCGGCCTTCTTCGCCTTGGTCATATTGGCGGGCAGGGTCTACTTCACCGACCTGGATCTTTCGTTCACGATCTCGGATGCCTCGGAGAAAATCGAGGCCGGGCTAACGATCTGGCTGCTGAGAAACGACTCCAAGAACATTCCCATCCAGATCAACCCTCCGGTTGAGGGAACCATCGAGTTCGGGGGACGCAAGGTGTACATCCAGAAGGAATACATGGCAGCCAACAGCCAGGCAACCCTGCAGATGAGGAGTGCAAGGCGCATTCTGGTTAACTCGGACTCACCGCCCACCAGCACCCAGCTGGAGGTCGAGGTTCTTCACTTCAAGGCGCCCACCCATCGTGCGCTCATCGTGGTGGATCCCGATCCGAACATGACCAGGTCCACTGAGCTGTACTTGGACGAGATCGAGGCAACGAGGGTTCGATACGAGACGATCGATCTCCAGGCCAAATGGACCAAGGAGCTCTTTGGCCAACGCTACTCCGCGAAGCTGAGGGAGGAGTTCTTCACATTCTCGGGCCAGGATGACCTCTGGAGGGTGGATGCCTTCGATAGCATATCCCAGACGACGGAATCCTTCAATGCCATGGCCCTGTTCAAGGTCAGGGTGAAGCTCACCCTGGCATGGGACGATGGCACACAGGCCAGCACGGACTGGATGGAGACCCAGTTCTTCGCAGTCGACCTAGTCTGACCGGCTGACGGGCGCAGGGTCCTTTCCCATCCGCAACCTCAGTGGATGATGATCGGTAGGTAGGCGGCCATCGAGCCCGCGAAAACGAACGGAAGCGCCGGAACCATCCCCTTCTTGTCCGAGACGATGACGGCTAGCCCCAGGCCCAACGCCCCCCCGAGCGCCACCCACAACGCGCTCACTATTGAGCCGGATAGGGCATTGGAGGCAACAAGCATCGAGGGCACCGCGAGGTCCGAGATGCCAACGGCCGACTCCATCCCGGGCAACTCAACGAGAAACGAGGAGCGGCTCCCGCGTACGTTCTCAACTACATTTCTCATGTGTGTGCTGAACCGGACTGCCACCACGTCGTAGACGGACAAGAAAGCCATCAACGCGATTATGGGGAGGGTCCCGAGCGATACCCCCATTATGCCGCCGACCGTGGCAGCAGTGAGGACGGAAAGGCTGCTGACGAGCAACCAGTGGGGGTATGCCCTCTTCAGGGCCGCAACGGCGACCCCCATGCCCAACCAGACCAGCGGGCGTTCCGGGTAGACAGAGAAGAGCAGCAGGAACATCGTCACGAAGACTATCACCGACTCCAAGTTCCTGAAGAGGAATCTACCCAGCCCGAGCTTCATGGCCACGGCTATCGTTGCCACCCCGGCCATGAGGAATACGTAGATGTAGAGGGAGGACTCGATCGTCTCCCCGCCCTCTAGGTAGCGAACCCTTGGCTGTCTGGGTTCCGCAGCATCGGGGCTTGGAACCGTCACCAGGCCCACTATCACCACGGTCGCGACCTGGGTCAGGTAGAAGACGGATAGAAGCCCCGCGATCGTCTTCTTCACAGAGCCCTCTGTCCGCTTGCGGTGATAAATTGCTTCGCGGATTGACCATCAATCCTGCAAACCGATGCTCTGCGGTCCATGGCCCTTGCCATGAGTTCAGAAGAAATATATAAGGTGAATCGGGCCCGAGACCCCGATGGAGCCTCCCACGCCGAAGGCCCGCCTCAAGTGCGTTCAGTGCGGATACGAGGCCGAGGTCACGGCGCGCAAGGACCTGAATGTGGGCAAGATGATCCCTGGCCTCTGTCCAGACTGCCAGGGAAACATGATTGTGACGAAGGATATCACCGGCACCCAGCACGTCATGCTGACCGACAAGGTGCTGGAGATCGTCAAGAGCCACTTCCCCGTACAGAAGATCGAGGAGGGCTACAACCACCTTCGCATTGATGTGGGCGACCCGTACAGCAGGGGATCCTTCCCACAGACACTTGGGCAACTTGAGTCCGCGGGCTTCCTTGCCATCGTCCGGAAATTCGGCGACAGGAACATCATGACGGTGTTTCCGAAGGTGCAGGAGGCCAACGTGAGGGTGCGCAACAACCTCATCCTGCTCGGCCTGACCGTCCTTTCGACCTTCTCGGCCGGGCTTTTTCTCACGGGGTTCCTTTCCGGGGCCGCCATGTTCGAGGTGGCCAAGTGGGATGCCATTCTGTACTCGATCGGGATCATGTCCATACTCGGCCTTCACGAGATGGGACACAAGCTGGGCTCCATGAAGTACAAGGTTGAGGCCACATACCCGTACTTCATTCCCGTTCCGTGGCCCTTCATCCTGGGCACGATGGGGGCGATCATCAAGATGAAGGGCTCCCTCCCGGACCGTAACTCAATGCTCAGGATAGGTGCGGCCGGTCCCCTCTGCGGCTTCCTGGTGGCCATACCTGTGACCATGATCGGGCTCGCCATGTCGACGCCGGAGGTGGCCGCGGTACAGGGCGGGCCCAGCATCCTTATCGGCGCCTCCCCCCTCTTCAGGCTCTTGCGCAACATCGTCGTTCCCAATGCGTACGGGCTCTCCCTCCACCCGCTTGCCGTCGCCGGCTGGGCAGGGATGCTCGTTACGATGCTGAACCTGCTTCCCGCAGGAATGCTCGATGGCGGCCACGTGACGAGGGCCGTCTTCGGAATGAGGATCCATCGGTTGCTCGGATATCTCACAGGGTTCTCGCTGCTGGGCATGTTCCTTCTCCAGCAGCTCACCGGAGTATCCTTCGCTGGCTGGCTTCTTTGGGGAATACTTGCCCTCTTCTTCTCAAGGGTGGGACACCCCGGGTCCTTGGACGAATCATCTAGGTTGAGCAAGACGAGTCTGGCGATCGGCGCAGCGGTCGTGGCGATCTTCGTTCTCTCAGCGGTGCCCCTTCCCATAAGGTTGGTCGATCAGCCCAAGGTCTACGTATCCACGTTCACCGCCTCGCCGATCTCGATTTCGGAGGGGAGCTACTTGGTGCACGCCAGGCTGGGCAACCAGGCGAGGCTGAACAAAGTTCAGGGGATAAGTGCCCGCATTGTCCTTCCGGAAGGAGCCGCCCTTTTGTCAGCATCCAGTCCGGTCATCAACCTGCCGTCCGTATCGGACAGAGCAGACCTTTACTGGAACATCACCTTGGCAAGTTCCAAGCTGGCGGACGGGGTCTACTGTCTCGTCGACTCCGAGAACGGGGGCTCCGACGAGGCACGCCTCAGGCTGGCATCCCACTAGTCGACATCGAGGTTCAGGTACTCCGCGATCTCCTTGTACCTGTTGCGCACGGTGACCTCGGTGACCCCGGTGATGTCCGATATCCCCTTCTGGGTGCGCTTGACGTCCTCAAGGACGCACGCGATGTAAATGGCGGCCGCCGCGATCCCGGTCGGTCCCTTTCCAGACCCGAGGCCCTCGTTGATCACCTGTCTGAGGATCTCAATGGCCTTGGTCTCAACGGTTCCCGGCAATCCAAGCTCGCTGGTGAAACGTGGGACGTAGTCTATTGCGTTGATGGGTGGGAGATGTATGGTAAGTCCCCTTGCGATGACCCGGTAGCTCTTGCCGATCTCCTTCTTGTTGTGCTTCGTGACCTCCGAAAGCTCCTCAAGGGTCCTGGGGATGCCAAATTGACGGCAGGATATGTAGATCGCCGAGGCAGTCGAGGACTCAATCGACCTTCCCCTGATCAGGTCCTTCTCCACGGTCTTCCTGTAGATCATCGACGCTGCCTCGCGGACGTTCTTCGGAAGCTGCAGCTGCGCGGCAACGCGGTCCAGCTCCGACAGGGCGTACGAGAGGTTCCTTTCAACCGAGTTGGAGACCCTGGCCCGCTTGTTCCACTTCCTCAGCCGGTACATCTGGGCCTTGGTCTCGGGGGACAGGCTCCTACCAAAGATGTCCCTGTCGCTGTCGTCTATCATCGTGGAAAGGCCCTTGTCGTGTATCGTGTAGGTCATCGGGGCGCCCGTCCTCTCCCGGGACATCGTCTGGTCGGTGTCGAACGCCCTCCATTCGGGCCCAGAATCGATGATCTTGTCCTCGATCACCAGGCCGCAGTCGCAGCAGATGATCTCGGCTCGCTTATAGTCCCTTACCTGTCTTAACGATCCACACTCAGGACACTGTATCTTGCGGGGCTCGCTGACGGACGGTTCTTCGTCGAGATCCCCTTTCACCAAGGGGTTATAGGTCGAATTCTCATCCGAGCCAAAGGAGGGCATTGAGGATGGTCAACCTCCCTGACGAGCTGAGGAAAGGGGAGAAAAGACGGTTATGACCCCTACGAGGGGAAACTCAGTATAAAAACCTATGCATTCTATATTCCGCGAAAGGCCGAATATATTCAGGTATATAGCAGAATTCCGCTAGGGGACCCGGAGGCTGAGGTACTCGACCATCTCCTTGTAACGGTTCCTGACCGTCACCTCGGTTACCCTCGCCACCTCGGCGACCTCCCTCTGGGTTCGTTGCTCGTCATTCAGCACGGCAGCTATGTACAGGGCGGCCGCGGCAACGCCCATGGGCCCCCTGCCAGATGTCAGGCCCTGGTCCACCACCCTGCTGAGGATCTCGATGGCCTTTCCTTGGACCTCGCCTGAGAGCTTCAGATCGCTTGCGAAGCGAGGTATGTAGTCGATGGGGGAAGTCGGGGCGAGCTTGATGCTGAGCTCCCTGGCAAGAAAACGGTAGCTCCGCCCTATCTCCTTCTTGTCCACCTTGGTGACCGCCGCGATCTCCTCCAGAGTCCGAGGCACGGAGAACTGCCTGCATGCCACGTAGAGCGCGGACGCGGTCACCGACTCGATGGACCTGCCCCGGATGAGCCTGTGCTCGATGGTTCGCCGACACGTCACCGACGCGGCCTCGCGTACGTTCCTCGGCAGCCTCAGTTGAGCGCCGATCCTGTCGATCTCGGACAGCGCGAACGCAAGATTGCGTTCGGTCGAATCCGAGATGCGGGACCGCATCTGCCATTTCCTCAGCCTGCCCATCTGGGCCTTGCTTTCGGGGGAGAGCGGCCTTCCGAAAATATCCTTGTCCCTCCAATCGATGACCGTCGACAGCCCCATGTCGTGGATGGTGTAGGTCATGGGGGCGCCTCCCCTCTGCTTCTTGTCGCGTTGTTCGCTGTCGAAGGCCCTCCACTCCGGCCCGAGGTCCAGCAGGTGATCATCTACCACCAAACCGCACGAGGCACATGTGACCTCGGCCCTCTCGTAGTCCCTGACCAGCCGCGTGCACCCGCACTCAGGGCACTTGGACTCTTCGACGAACTCGAGTTCATTGGAGTCTATGTCGCGGAAGTCCTCCACCTGCCCAGCCTCCGATCCTTGCCTGTCAGGAAATACACTTGCTGGCCGGGCGAGACCTTGGTGGAAGTAGCCTGAATGCTCACTGACACGAACGGAGTCTCCGCAGGTCCAAAGATGTCTACTACTTGACCCAGTTGGGTGAGGTCACTGTTTACCACAGTGACCCTGAGAGGTGGCACTTCCTCGGCCCTGACCAACAAGCGGCCGGACCGAGTCATTCCCACTACCTTGCCAAGAGCCCTCATTCGAGTGCCTGCCCAACGCGACTAGAGAGGAGAGGAATCGGACCGCGATCCCTAACCCTAGTTCCCTTTCCCCGGCGCGAATCGAGACATCGCCTGAAATAAAAAGATTACCGTCGCATTTCCCACTCATCACGCTCGGGTGGCTAGGCTGTGTGTCAGGCTGCGTGCGACGCTGAGGTCGTGCGTCACTCCGCTCTGCGGCGGCGAGTCTCCTCTGCAATCCTGCGGATCGCCTCCGGCCTTGCCAGTTTCTGATCCACAAGGAGCGCCTTCGTCTCCGAATACCATCTCTTCGGGAATGCCTTTGACGCGATCTCGCACTCGAACCCGAGGCTCCTCGCGGATTCCAGCATCTCCTCGGCCTTCGGGCTCTTCACGCAAAGCCTGCGGGCCAACCTCCTGCCCTGGCTGCGCGAAAGCTCTGAGTCGATGAACGCGGGCCAGATCACCATCTTGTCCAAGAACTCATCCCTCCCAGCCGTGTTTGCCGATCAACGGGACGAACGCACAGCCTCCGTGGGACGTGGTCTCGAGCCGTCCGTTCGGCCTCTTGATTCCCGTGATGAACTCCTGAAAGCACTGATTCCCGCCGACGGGTATGCCGATCATCCCCCCCTCCGCAAGCTGGTCAACTAGTGGGTGGGGAATCCGCGGCGCACCCGCGGTCACGAGTATTCGATCGTAGGGGCTCTCGGGCTCATACCCCTTCGTCCCGTCGGCGTAGACCACCTCCACTTTGTCCCGATAGCCGGCGGCCTTGAGGTTTGACTTGGCCAGGTCCACTAGGGCGGAGACCCTCTCGACCGAGTAGACCTTTCGCTCCACCATCTCATACAGCAACGCGGCATTGTACCCGCTGCCAGCCCCTATCTCGAGCACCTTCTGTCCGGGTTCCAGCTTCAGCCCCTCTAGCATGATGGCGATCATGGAGGGAGCTGATATGGTCTGTCCGCAGCCGATGGGAAGCGGGGTATCGACGTAGGCGTTCGACGCCAATCCCTGCCCCACGAACAGCTCGCGGGGCACCTTGAGGAAGGCCTGCTTCACCCTCGGCGAGAGGATGTATCCTGCGGAGGAGAGGCTCTCAACCAGCCTGGTACGCCTGCCCCCCTGGTCAAAGGAGGTCATCACATTAATACTGGGCCGCTTTCTCAAATATCTGATGCAGGCGGACGTGTTCACAGCCCGGGGACACCCGCTCATATCCTCCCGCCACACCACGACCTTGGAGATAACCCGGGAGCCCGAGATCACCCCCAGCGCCGACTGCGTGATCGGGGTCGGAAGCTCGAAGGGATGCGCGGACCTATCCGAGGGCGTGAGGAAGGCAATCCGCGAGGGTAGTGAGATGTCCCTCATGATCAGGCTTCCCGATTTGGCGGAGGAGGTTCGGGGCTTTGGGCATCCAGACCTCACCTTGGCCGACCCGGTTGACATGGTCTTTCGGAAGAGCGGATATCTTTGCCCCAGGACCGTCTTCATCCTGGCCGACAAGGCCGCCTCGGACCTTTCCAGGCGCCTGGTCGGTCGACTCAGGGACCCCGATGCGCTGATCACCGTCGAGCTTGGCCCGGTCTAGACTACTCGACCGTCACCACGCTCTTCATCTTCTCCTTGATTTCGTTGGCCTCATCGGTCTCGAAGCCGAAGTACTGTGCGAACTCCTTGGTCGTCTTCAGGATCTTGGTCCTTCCGCTCGCGTAGGCGGAGACGAACTTCCGATCCGTGAGCTTGTGGACGTACTCGTACGCCTGGGTGCCCACGATGTTGGCGATCTCCGACTGTTTGACGGGCTGTTTGTACGCGATCAGCGCGAGCGTCTTCAGCACCGCCGGGGAAAGCTCGCTGCGCGGCGAGTAGTTCTGCACCTTCTCGTACATGCCGGCCTTCAGCTGCATTGCGAAGCTGTCGTCGAGAACCCTCACGACCTCGACTGAGCTGCCACGCTCTTCGTACTCAAGCACGAGATACTCCACGAGCTTCTCGACGTACTCCTGCGATCTGGTGCCCAGCAGGCTGGCGAGCTCGGCTATCTTGACGGGCTTTCCAGCCGCAAACAGGCACGCTTCAACGAGGGCCTTGTCTTCCTTCAGGCTCATGATCGCGCCTCATCCACCGGTTCGATGTAGATCGCGCCGAAGAACTGCTCTTGCCAGATCCTGATCTTTCCATCCTTGACCAGGTAGAGGACGTAAAGGAAGGTCCTGCATATGGTGATCGCCTCCTGGCCCAACAGAAGATCCGAGAAGCTAACCTTCCGCACCCCGGAGGCCATCGTGCAGATCCTCTCGTGAAGCCTCCTCATGGATTCCCGGACATCGATGCGATCCTCATCCACGAGAAGGGTCCTTTCCTCCGTCCGGTCGGCGGAGGCAAGGATCAACTCCTTCCTGTATCGCTCCTCCTCCAGGGCATCGAGGAGGGCCTCGAACAGCTGGGGAAGCGTGGTCTTGGTGTTGATCCTCCTGATTGGGGGGAAGAGGGGCAGGATGCGGTACATCTCCCTGAGCTCCTCCTCTTCCTCCTCGTTGAGGTCGACGTGATCAGGCGACAGGATCGCCTCCGACTTGAGCCTCACGAGGATCGAGCCGGCCAGTATGGTTCTGGCCGATATCCTCAGGTCAAGATCGCGGAACTCCGTAAGCTTCTCGACGTACTTGTCGGTGATCTCCACGATATCGATCTCCCAGGGGTCCATCTTCCCGGCGACCACCAGGTGGAGCAGCAGGTCCAGTGGCTTTATCTCCTGATCTAGGTCGAGCTGCCCGTAGTCGAGTTGAAGCTTCACTCCTGATCACCTCCAGCCTCAGCCAGAACGCCGCCCTCGACCAGCCTTCCGGCCTCCAGGCGGACTCCGACGACCTTGCTCACCCCGCTCTCATCCATGCTGACTCCGATCAGCTCGTCGGCCTGTGCCATCATCGAGTCGCGAAGCGTTACCACAACGAACTGCGACTCCTTGGATGTCTCGGATATCAGCTCGGCCACCCTCTTGACGTTGTCATCGTCTAGGTGGGCGTCTATCTCGTCGAGGATGTAGAACGGCGAGGGCTTGTACGCCTGAACAGCGAATATGAAGGCAAGCGCCGTCAGGGCCTTCTCGCCGCCGGACATGGAGTCAATCGCGTTCACCTCCTTGCCCGCCGGCCTGGCCTGGATGTCCAGGCCCCCCTGGAACGGGTCGTCGTTGTTCTCCAGCAGCAGCCTGCCGACGCCTCCGGGGGACAGCTTGGCGAAGATTCTTTCGAAGTTGGCTGCGATGCTGTTGAATGCCTCCATGAAGACCTGCCTCTTCTTGGCCTCGATCTCGTTCATGAACTGGAGGATTGCCTCCCTCTCCTCCATAACCTTGTCCCGCTTCTCCTTGTATTCGTTGAATTTGGCCTCCGTCTCCTCGTAGGCTTCTATCGCGCGCATGTTCACTGGCTCGAGCTTGGACTTGTCGGCCTCCAGCACCGTGATCCTTCTGGAAAGCTCCTCGAGGTTGTCGATCTCAAGGGGCTCGCACTCGTAGCCTGCAAGCGAAAGCTGCTCCTCGAGCTGGTGGATCTCGATGTCAAGCTGGCTCCTCTCGTAGACGGAGGAGTTGATGTCGACCGAGAGCCTGTTCTTGTCCTCGACAAGGACGGTCCTTCTCTGGACCAGCTCGCTGTGTGCCTGCTTCTGGTCATACAACGTCCTCTTGAGCTCCTGGATGCCGTCCCTGATGTCCTGCTGGGAGGTGGAAAGCTGCACGAGTTCCTTCTCCAGGTTCGGGATGTCCTTGTCCATCTTGTCGCGCACGATCTGCAGCCCGGCCACGGCCTGCTTGGCCTCCTTGAGCTGTTCCTCGCCCCTGGATGTGGACTCCTCTAGGAGGTCGATCTCCCTCTGGAGCGCAATGACCTCCGAGGTCATCTTCGCCTGCGAGTCCATCTTCTCGTTCATTGCTGCCGAGAGAACTCTGGCCTCCTTGTCCGACTCCTTCAGCTCGGGGCTCTCGATCTTGCGGAGCAGCTGCTCTCTGTCCCTCTCAACGCGCGCCAGCTCCTCTGCGGCCTTCTTGGCAGCAGCATCGGCGTCCTGGGCCTGGGAGGTCAGCTCCGCCAGCCTTTCCTCCGCTCCCCTTATTGAGGATGACATCTCCTGCATCTTGGCATCGATCTCCTCGATCTCCCTTTCAAGGAGATCCGAGCGTTGCCGCCTGCCTTCGATGCTCGCCTGCACCTCGGCACGCTTCCTCTGCGTGTCAAGGAGCTGTGACCTGATTTCCTCAAGGTCCTCCGAGAGGCCCTTCTTCTCATCCCTCAGCCCCTTCGCCTCGGCCTTCACGGTTGTGAGATCGCCTTCGCTGAAGTTCAGCATGGGGGTGGGCCCTGAGGCGAGCAGATCGTAGAATCCCCCGGACACGATGCCCGAGGGATCCACCACCTCGCCGTCCATGGTTACTGTGCGGAACATCTTGGGCAGGGAGTCCGAGGATTCCAGGTCGTTGGTCACGAGGGTGCTGCCCAGCACGAACTCGTACACCGGCTTCAGGTCCCCGCCGAACTCCACCAGGTCCAGGGCAAGCCCCACGATGCCCTTCTTTCTGAGGAACTCCGGGGAGGGCTTCGAGTTCACCCTCTCCAACTCCCTCAGGGGGATGAAGTTGGCCCATCCGGCCTTGTTCTCGGTCAGGAGCCTTATGCAGCGATCCGCCATCTCCCTGTCCTTGACCACTATGTAGTCCGAGAGCGGACCGGTCGCTGCGGAGATGGGCACCCTGTAGCAGTCCGCCACCTTGGCCAGGCCCGAGACGGTCCCGATGATCCCAGCCAGGTCCCCGGCCTCCTTGCGCTGAAGCAGGAATGACACGGCCCTTCTCACGGGGTTCTGGCCCTCTTGGGCTGCCTTCAGGAAGGCCTCCATGTGGACCTCCTTGCTCGATTTCTCCTCGAGCTCGCGGCTAACCTCCGACAGGGATCGAGTGGCCTTGTCAACATCCTGGCCCAACTTCTCGGCTTCCTTCGTGAGGGAGGAGAGCCTTGCCTCCAGGCCCGCCAGCTCCTTCCTCTCCTCGGGTTGCTTGGCCTTCCTGGCTGCCATTCCCTCGGACTGGTCCTGGCAAGACCTCTGGAGGTATGCAAGCTCCTCTCGTGCTTGTCCCAGCTTGATGGCAGCTTGGGAGCTTCTCTGCCTCGCAATGGTGTCGGCCGCGCGCGCATCCTTCAGCTTCAGCTCCACCTTTGCCAGCTCATCCCTGAAGGTGGAGTTCTCGTCCTCCAGCTTGGCGATCCGACCGTGAAGGGAGGTCTGCTTTGAGCGCAGTGACTCGAGGACGGTGGCACTGCCCTGCCTCTGCCCCTCCAGCACCTTCACCTTGTTCCTCTTGTCCTTGATCTTCTCGGTCGTCCTTCCCTTCTCCTCCTCCAGACGCGCAACCGCCTGTTTCTGCCTCTCCAGGTTATCGTTGGTGTTCTTCAGGTTCTCCTGGGCTCGGACGATCTGGGCCCTGGCCTCCTCGATCTGCTTTCCGAGCCTCTCCATGTCGATCTCCTGCCGTTTTTCGATCGTCCTCTGCAGCTCGTCCTGGCGATCCTGCTCCTTCTGGATTGCGGTGCTCAATTGTGTGATCTCGGCCTCGATCTGGGCTATCCTGTCGGAGCCCTTCTTGGTCCTCTCCAGGATGGCATTGTACCGCTCCCTGTCCTTCCTGAGCTGGTTGTACTGTAGCTGCCATCTCAGCTCCCTGACCTGGGTTTGGATCTCCTGGTACCTGACCGCCTCGTCCCTCTCGCGTTCGAGCCTCCGCAGCTGCGATAGAACCTCGTCGATGACCAGGTTGGTCGCCCTGATGTTCTCCTCGGCCTTGGTCAGCTCCTTCATGGACCTCTCTTTTTTCATGTCGTATTCCGCTATTCCCGAGAGTTCGTCCACAAGCATCCTGCGCTCCACGGACGTCATCTTGACGAGCCTGGTTATGTCCCCCTGCAACACTATGTTGTAGCCCTCGGGGAAGATGTTAGCCATGGACAGCAGGTCCACGACCTCGTTGCGGGTCACCCGGCTCTTGCTTGCGCGGTACACGCATCTGCCGGACCTGTCCGCCCGGCGGGAGACGATGACCTTGGGCTCATCGAGCGGTATCTTCCTGTCCAGGTTGTTGAGATGTAGCGAGACCTCGGTGTAGGAGCCCGCGGGGAAGCGCTCGTTCCCGGCCCAGATCAGGTCTGAGAATTTCTCGGCTCGCATCGACTTGCTGGACATCCTGCCCAGCACGAAGCATATGCCATCGACCACGTTGCTCTTCCCGGCCCCATTGGGCCCCACGATGGCCGTGAACCCTTTCGAGAGCGGTATGCTCACTCTCTGGTTTCCGAATGACTTGAAACCCCTCATCGATACTCTCTCTATGTAGACCATGGGTTGACACCACTGCGCGAGTCTGACTTTGAGTCGCGTCCAGCCATGCTCCTTATCCAGTCAGAGTTTATGGCAAGGCTGAACTCCTTCATCCGAATCTTTGAGCCTTTGGCGTCGATCTCAAGCATGTCGTTTCTCTGCAGGGCCTCTATCTCCCGATCTCCGATGCGCTGTCTTGCCTCGCGAAGGTCGTGCCACTTCCCGTCCGCTACGGAGGCTAGGAACGAAAGGATGTTCCTGCCTCTAGGTCCAACGAAGAGCTCCACCCAGTCGTCGCCCGGAAAGCGCCTTCCCGGCAATACCTTGCTCATTGCCCGTTCCCCTTCCTTCGTGAGGCTGTAGATCTTCTTCTTCCTTCCTTTCTCGGCCCATCTCTCCGCGACGAGTTTGCCGTTGACGAGTATGTCTATGTGGTACTTGACTGCCTGAGGCCAGAGGCGGAGAAGGTTGATGAAGTACCCCCTGTCCTTGGGTCCGGACCTGAGCTCCTCAAGTATCTTGAGGCGCTCCGGGCTTCCGACCAGCCCGTAGATGCCTTTGTCTTCTCGGGGCGTTACCAAGGGCTTCGCCTTTCAGGGGGACCTTCTCAGGCGTCTCGCAGGGAGACATGTCTTGCATATAAATATTTTGCATCAAAGCCGTTGGCCAGAACTGTTTCACGGGGGGCGGCCGGGGATCCGAGCGGCCTGCTGTGCATCGTCGTTCACAGGCCTTGAAGCAACGGATACAGCTGATAGTCACAAGAGTTCGTCCGTCGCCGCGCAAAAGATTTAAGATGCAACTCGGCCTCACTCGGCCCAGCCACGGGGAAGTCATCTGCCGAAGTCCCTCGCTCGCCGGGCAAGAGGTCTGCTGCTCTACCCATTGTACAGGGTCTATCAGTGGCGGCTCGAGCGGAATGTGAAGAAAGGCCCCTTGCCCAAGCACATAGGGCTGATCCTCGACGGGAACCGCAGGTTCGCCCGATCTTTGGGGATCACCAGCAGGAGGGCCCACGAATCGGGCGCCGACAAGTTGGAGGCTGTGCTCGATTGGTGCTGGGACCTGGGCATCAGGATCGTCACCGTCTACGCGTTCTCGGCTGAGAACTTCAACCGATCCAAGGAAGAGGTCGGGGAACTCATGTCGATGTTCGAGCAGAAGTTCAGGGAAGTCTCCAGGGACGAGCGGATCCACCGCAACAGAATAAGGGTCCGTGCCATCGGAAAGACCGATTTGCTGCCCCAGGGTGTCCGTGAGGCCATCGCTTCCGCTGAGCAGGTCACGCAGGACTACTCGGACTACCAACTCAACATCGCCGTGGGATACGGCGGAAGGCTTGAGATAGTCGAGGCCTGCCGGAAGATAGCCGGCAAGGTGGGGGAGGGGGTGCTGGATCCCTCGCAGGTGAGCGAGGACCTGATAAGGTCCCACCTCTACACTAACGGCATTCCCGATCCGGATCTCATAGTCAGGACGTCCGGCGAGGAGAGGTTGAGCGGGTTCCTCCTCTGGCAGTCGGCCTACAGCGAGCTGTACTTCTGCGAATCGTACTGGCCGGAGTTCAGGGAGATCGATCTCCTAAGGGCCATCAGGACCTTCCAGCAGAGGGAGAGGCGCTTCGGCGCCTAGGGCCTCGTCAGGGCTATGGATGCGTAGCCGACGACTTCGTCCATGGGCATGACGTCGCCCGAGGTGGCGTACTTCAGGAGCATGCCCCTCTTGGCACCCATTGCAGAGCAGGCCTCTATGGCGGCGATCACCGGGCCGTAGCCGCACATGGATATGCCGCGTTCCTCGACAACCTTGAAGAGCCCGGGAGCATCCAGCGCGAGTATGCGTTGTATCGCCATATCGTCATTCCTGTGGGCAACCTCCTTCGGCACATAGTGGGAGAAATCCGTTGAGGCGACGACCACGGCATCCGCGCCCTTGGCCTTAATCGCCGCGGCGATGTCCCGGCCAACCTCGGTGGCAGTCTCCAGGTCCTGAAGCATCATCGAGATGGGAACGAACCTGACCTGGCCAAAGAGGTACTGCAGGAACGGTAGCTGGACCTCGATCGAGTGTTCGTAGGCATGAGCCTCGGAGTCCTTGTCGATGATGCTTGATCTCTCAAGTATGGCCTTGGCTAGGGCATCGTCGACGGAGGCCGTCCCGAGCGGAGTCTCCCACGCACCTTCGAGGGAGAGGGAAACCCCCGATCCGACCCCATGATGGTTGGGCCCCAATATGACAAAGGACTCCGGCTTCCTGTCGCTGTAGATGGCTGAGTAGCTCCATGCCGCAACGGGGCCTGAGTAGACATAGCCCGCATGCGGAACCACGGCCCCGAGGATCCTCCCCTCGTTTCCGGGACCCGTGGGCAGGCACCCGGGGCCGATCTTGGACTTGAACGAACCCTCGATTTGGGCCCTCAGTGAGTCCGCCCTTCCCTCGTAGAACTGGCCAGCCACCCTCGGATGCCTGGTCGGCATGCCTACTCTCCCTCGAAGGCCTCCGCGGTGTGCTGGAACTTCTCGTAGCTGTCGATCTCGCCCTTTGCCATCAGCACTTCCCTTGCAAGCAGCATGTAGACGAGGGAAAGCGCCTTCTTGCCCTTGTTGTTGGTCGGGATGACCAGATCGACGTAGGAGGTCTCATTGTCGCTGTCGCAGAGGGCTATCACGGGAATGCCTGCGTCCCTGGCCTCCGAAATGGCTTGGGCGTCGGCGCGGGGATCCGTCGTGATGAGCAGTTTGATCTCCATGAATTCCTTGAGGTTTGGGTTGGTGAGGCTTCCTGGGACGAACCTTCCGGGCTTGGCCCGAACCCCGGTCACCTGGGCGAACATGGTGATCGGCTTCTTCCCGTACTGCCTCGCCGAGACGATGAGTACGTCCTGCGGCTTGTACTGGGCCACGAACCGGCCGGCGACCCTGATCTTCTCGTCCGTTTTCTGGACGTCCATGACATAGAGGCCATCGGTCCTGGCCCTGTAGATGTACTCCTGCATGTCCCTGTTCTTCTGTTGGGTGCCTATGTGCACGCCCGACGCAAGGTAGGTATCCATCGGGATCAGGAGGTTCTCCTGCTGCGTTTGTGGCGGCTGTTGCGGCTGTTGCTCCTCAGACACGGTATCACCAGAAGGATCACGAAGGGCGCTGGCCATCGGTGTTGACCTTTGCCCCTGGGTTGGAGACCGAACCGAGATAAATAAAGGTTTTCTCAACTTACTTGGCCGGGGTTTCGTCGTCCATACCAGGGTTCCGGCCGGAATGAACAGACGATCGGAGCAGAGCCACCTTCCAGCGGCGCGGAAGCACTAAAGAGTGCATGTCAGGGACCAAAGCGATCGGGCCGGAGAACATGAGCATCGAGCTACCGGAAGCGCTGATACTTGCCCGACAGATGAACCGGGAGCTGGTCGGGAAGACGGTCAAGTCGTTCCATCTCAAGGACTGCCAGAGGCTACAGCGAATGGGATTCGTCAACAGGAATGCCCGGGATTTCGACATCCTCATGGGCAGCAGGATCGACTCGGTCACCTCCAGGGGCAACTCAATACTGACGAAGCTCAGCAACGGTACGAACCTGCTGCTTGCGCCGGAGTACGGCGGCGTGGTCCTGTACCACAGGGAGGACTCGAAGGTCCCCAGCAGCTACCACCTGAAACTGGACTTCGCCGATGGGACGTTTCTCACCGCCCGGCTCACCGGCATGGGCTGCATTAACTCCCTGCCCGACGGGAAGTTGAAGGACAGCTACATCTTCAGAAGGGATTTCCTTGGCAGGCCGTCCCCGGCGGACGAGGGGTTCACCTTCGACAGCTTCTCAAGGATGGTGGGGACCAGCAACAGGATGCTCAAATCCGTCCTCGTCGGGAAGGACGCAGTGGTCACCGGCCTGGGGAATAGTGCCTTCCAGGAGATTGCCTACAGGGCGCGAATCCATCCCAAGGCGAAGGCTTCGGACCTCGACGATGATAGGAAACGAGCCCTCTACGATGCTATGAGAGGGGTCGTGCTGGGCCGGATCGAGAAGGGCGGCAAGAACGATTTCCTCGATCTCTATGGCAAGCGCGGGCGGTGGGAGCCCACGATGGGCGCGCACATGAAGGGACGGCCCTGCCCTCACTGCGGGACGGCCATCGAAAGCGTCAGCATAGCTGGCGGGCCCTCCTACTTCTGTCCCTCCTGCCAGATTTAGAAGGAGCTGGACAAGCCCACAACATATAATATGGAGAGGGTGGATGCCAGGCTATCTTGGCGAAGGAAAGCAGGATCGGCTCAAGGCCGAGATTGGATCGGACGCGGGCAAAACGATCGCCGAGGTCCATCCCGGTGAGGAGAGGGGAAGGGCTCTGGAAGGATGGCAGGAGCTGGGCCTACTCAATCACATACGATGAGGGCTGCCGCGCCCTGCTCGACAATGCCCTGAAGCTCCACCGCAGGTTCGGCATCCCGGGGCACGTATGCCTTCTGGCAGACCAGATTGGCGTCCCGCGCAACGTCCCCGGGAGCAGCTATGATGGCATGATGATACTTTCGAAGGAGGAGGTAGCATCGCTTTCCAGGGAAGGCTGGGGGGTCTCGTGTCACGGCAAGACGCACGTTGGGATAACCGACGACAATGCCGAGGAGGAGGTCGTGAAGGCAAAGGGGATTTTGGAGCGCAAGCTTGGGACGACCATATCCATCTTCTGTGTTCCAGGGAGCAACGAGTCCTATCCGGCTGCCCTCAAGGTCGCGGCAGGGGCGGGCTACAAGGCGATAATGACCATCTATGACGACGTCAACACCCACGCGACCGATCCCATGCGGCTGTGCCGGGTGCCGATCCACAGCGAGTATCCGCCGCCGTTCTACTCCGCCTTCGATCCCTACAAGCGGATAAACCAGGCCGTCGAGAGGCAGGGCTGGATAATCGACTACTGCCACTGCCCCATGCCCGGCAAGGCGATACACCCTTGGAAGGACTGCACCCTGGAGCAGCTCGAGGAACGTTTCGGGGCCGTGACGCACATCGGCGGGGATGACGTGTGGTTGGCCGAGCCAAATGAGGTCATCGATTATCTGCTTCGAAGGTGAGGAGATGCCCAAAGAGAGAGCTAGATACGGTGCGGCGGCCTTTGAGGGGCTGAAAGGAAGCCTGCCGAACTCCTTCCCGCGGACCATGGGCCCCAACTGCCTGAAGTACCTAAAGGAAGTCGTCGACAGCGGCCTCATGGTCGACATGGTCGGGCGTTTCGAGAAGGCCTTCGCCAAGGAGCTCCGAGTCAAACACTGCATTGCCACCCCGGGTTGCACCCCGGCCCTGGCGTGCCTGGCGGCCGCCTTCGAACTGGAGCCCGGCGATGAGATCCTGGTGAGCCCTGTCACCGACTACGGCACGATCCAGGGCCTTGTGCGCGAGCACTACATCCCGGTGTTCCCCGACACCGCTCCGGACACGGTCAACGTCAGCGCCGAGACGATCGAGCCATGCATCACGGACCGCACCGAGGCAATACTTCTCGTACACAAGACCGGGATCATCTGTGACATGGACCCCATCAATGCGCTTGCCGAGCGGAACGGCCTCATCGTCTACGAGGACGCCTGCCAGGCAGTCTTCGGGGAGTACAAGGGACGGCTGGCTGGCACGATGTCCGCGGCGGGCGCGTTCTCGTTCGATGCGGAGAAGACAATGGGGTCCGACGTTGGGGGCTGCATAGTCACCAACGACGATGAACTTGCCGAGAGGGTCCGCTTCTTGGGGCAGAGCCGGGGCGCGGAGATGGAGCCGCATTTTGGGCGGAAGCACATTCAGCCCGGATATGCCTATAGGATGACGCAGTCCACCGCTGCGATCTGCCTGGCCCAGCTTGAGGTCATCCGCGAGCAGGTCGCCCACCGCGACAGGATGGCCAGGCTGCTCACCGAGCTCGTTGGGGAGATCCCGGGCGTCACGCCCCTGCCGATACCGGGGTACCTCAACGTCTACTCCTGCTGGATGTTCGGATTCAGCATCGATCCCGGGCAGTTTGCCTGTAGCGGGGAGGAGTTCGCGAAGCAGTTGTCGGATGCTGGCATACCCGGTGCTGGCCAGGGCAAGTACTACCTGATGCCGGCGGCCTGCACATTTCTCGATGACCACGCGCGAAGGAAGGTCTACCCGTACTCCATCCCACCGGCGAGCCGGGAATACCGCTACAGCGCCGACACATGCCCGACGGCAAGAGATTTCCTGCAGAACTTCATACGCTGGTCGACGTTCTGCGAGAAGTATCGGCCCGAGCACTGCAGGCTTGCGGCGGATATCATCCGCTCCGTCGCGGAGCGCAACCGGAAGCGCTAGAATGCTGAGGCTGAAGGGGCGCTACTACCGCACGATCCCAATCACGCGTCCAGGGTACGTGTACGAGGACCTGGAACTCGGCGAGTCCAAGAGTGCGCTGGTGGCCATGCACTGCTGGAATATCGGGTGTGAGGGCGGGCCCGAGATCGATCCCGACTACTGGGTCGGCATGGGTTTCCCCGTCGCCCACCGGGAAGCTGGGCGCATAATGCGGAGGAAGATCCGACCGATGATGGACGCCGCGAGAGGTGCTGGCATGCTCATCTGTCACGTCGAATCGGACACGATACGAGAGAATCGGGCGACCCCGAAACGCGAGGGTCAGTCGGAGCCCGACTCGGCCGAACCTCGTAGCTGGCGCGAGGCCGTTGCGTGGCGGTCCCATGGCAAGCACTACGCAACGCGGTCGCCCCTTGCCGCGATGGACAGGGCGAAGATCGTGGCGCCCCTGCCCGGCGAGCCACTCGTCTTCCGCACGGACGAACTGCAAGCCGAGCTTGCCCGCCGTGGGATCCAGAATCTGGTCTACTGCGGCTTCGCGACGGACATGTGCATCCTGCGGGCATCTGGGGGAGTGGAGGAGATGGCTCCCCGGGACTACCGGTTGTACCTCGTGCGGGATGCCACCGTGGGCGTCGAATGTCCGGACACATTCCGGGAGAGGCTGGCTACCCGCTGGGCGATCCGGTATTTCGAGACGCATTTTGGAGACACGATTTCCGCCAAAGACTTCATCATCGCGTGCCGGCAGTCCGAAGCCAAGGGATAGCAGCTACCCCGGATCTAGCCATCCCGTGAGAACGGTTGCCCGCCCGGGGACAGCCCGTAGGTCATAGGCAGCCGTTGTCAATCGCGGGTCGGAAGACAATATTTATGCCGCAATCATTCCTCATCAACTTGGACAATGGCGCTGTGCGGCGAAGCGTCCAAAGGGGAGCAGAGGTCATACTACCAGACGGAATGGTCAGCCGACGAACTTCCGGCGTTCGTCACCGATGGCATGGCGTCCAGGGAGTTCGCGTTTGACCACGACGGCAACGGGCCGAACGACCGATACAACGTGATCCGCAGTCCTGAGGACCTCCGAAAATACCTGCTATTTCGGGCGCCCTACTCCGCCTACTGTAGCGTGGCTTTCTACGAGCGTCCAGAGAGACGGGACGGGATATTCAGAACGGAGCTGGCCTTCGACATCGATGCCAAGGACCTTCCGATAAGGTCGTGCCAGTGCTCCCCCGGGAACGTATGCGAAGTGTGTCTGAACGATGCCAAGCAACTGGCCCTCGACTACCTCGAGGTGCTGAGGGGGGACCTTGCCTTGCGCGAGACTTACCTGATCTACTCGGGGCGGGGCTACCACATCAGGATATTGGATCCCAGCATAAGCATGATAGGCTCATCCGGCCGAAGGAAGATCCTGGACTATGTGTCGGGCGGCAAGGTTCCGGGGAATCTCTTCATCGAAGGCGGCTACAGCGCCGTATACAGGAAACGGATCACGTGGATCCTGACCAGGCTCAGGAAGGAGAACCTGGCCGCCCTTCCGGGCACCGTTTCCAACCGTGCCATGAAGGAAAGGGATCCAATCCTCAAGGCGTTGGCCGAGAGGGACCGGATCGCGCTCAACAACCTCATGGGGGAGAAGAGGCTGGGTGCACTGCTTGGCTTCCTGTCCACCTTGGCCGCGTCCCTGACCGATGCCAAGGTGACGATGGATGAGAAGAGGATCATAAGGTTGCCGACGAGCCTGCACTCCAAGGTCAGCATGAAGTGCATGCTGGTCAAGGACCCTGCAAGCTTCGAGCCCATGCGAGATGCCGTGCCCGATTTCGTGCGGCGCCGAGAGGGGACCGTCTGATGGCCGAGAGCAAGCAGCTTTCCTTGGCCGAGGTGCCGGCTTCCCCCGAACCGGATGTGTTCTCACAGTTTCATCCGAGGATAAGGGAGGCCCTTCGGAGGAAGGGTTTCACGAAGCCCACCCTGATTCAGGAGACGGCCATTCCCGCAGTCAGGCGCGGGGAGCATGTTCTGGTCATCGGCCCCACGGGCGAGGGGAAGACCGAGGCCGCGCTTCTGCCGATTCTGGAGAGAATGATGTGCGAAGGCAAGTCCAAGGGAATATGCATATTATACGTGGCCCCGCTTCGCGCGCTCAACAGGGATCTCCTTGACCGACTCGAATGGTGGGCCCGGGATCTGGGCTTCAAGGTTCAGGTCAGGCACGGGGACACCCCCGCAAGGGAACGCAGGCGGCAGGCCATGCGTCCCCCTGACATGTTGATCACCACGCCCGAGACCCTCCAGGCAATCCTGCCTGGCTCGACCATGAGGAGGCACCTCGGAGGCGTCAGATTCGTCGTCGTCGACGAGATCCACGAACTTGCCGAGGACAAGCGGGGCGTTCAGCTTGCCGTCGGGCTGGAGAGGCTGGTGGAGATCGCAGGGGAGTTCCAGAGGGTCGGGCTCTCAGCAACGGTCGGCTCCCCGGAGCTGGTGGCGAGCTTCCTGGGTGGAAACCGGAAGGTCAACATCTGCAAGACGGCTTTCTTCAGGGACGTCTCGCTTGCGGTGGAGTTCCCCAAGCCCGCGCCGGGGGACGAGCAGATATCCAAGAGGATAATGGTGTCCCAGAAAAGCGCGGCAAGGCTCAGACGCGTGAGGGAGCTTGTCGACGCCCATAGATCAACCTTGATATTTGTGAACACCCGTGACATGGCCGAGGTGCTTTCGTCGCGGTTCCACCTATGGGACAGGAACGCGGCAGTCGACGTCCACCACAGCTCCCTTTCTTCCGCGGTGAGGATCGAGGCCGAGAGGAGGTTCAAGTCTGAGGAGACCAGGGGCATCATATGCACCTCCTCCATGGAGCTGGGAATCGATGTCGGCAGCGTGGACCTTGTGGTTCAGTACATGTCCCCCCGGCAGGTTTCGCGCCTGGTACAACGGGTCGGCAGGTCGGGGCACAGAACCGGGCGGACCTCCAAGGGCGTGGTCGTGACCGTGGATGCGGACGATGTGTTGGAGTCGATGGTGATCGCGAGGAGGACCAGCGGCGAGGAGATAGAGCAGACGCTCGTGCCCGAGCGATCCTTCGATGTGCTGGCCCATCAGATCGCGGGCTTGTGCCTCGAGGAGCCCTTGGTGCCGGCATCAAAGATCCTTTCGATCGTTCGCAGATCCCACCCCTACAGGGACCTTGGCTCCGAGGACCTCATGCGGGTTGTCAGGCAGCTGGAGAGCCAGGATATGGTATGGCTCGACCAGGCCACCTTGAGGCGCAAGAGGGCAGCATGGCAGTACTACTTCGAGAACCTGAGCACCATACCCGACGTAAAGAAGTTCAGGATCATAAACATCGTCAACAACCAGCCCATAGGGACCCTGGACGAGGAGTTCGTGGCAACGAGGGCCGAGCGCGGCACGGTCTTCATCACCAAGGGCGAGGCATGGTCCATTCTGGACATCGAGGAGAACAAGGTCCTGGTGTCGCCGGTCGTGGACCCGGTGGGTGCGATCCCGGGGTGGATAGGCGAGATGATACCGGTGCCCTACGAGGTCGCCCAGGAGGTGGGCAGGCTCAGGGCCATGCTCTCGGGGGATTTCGACGAGAAGAAGCTTCTGGCCGACTACCACATAGACAAGGCGGAGCTTTCCCTGATCCGAAGGTACGTGAGGTCCCAGCTGAAGGAAAGCTCGGTCGCCACCGACCGGAAGCTGGTTCTTGAGGCCCACAAGGATAAGGTCATCTTCCACGGCTGCTACGGCACCAAGGCCAACGAGACCATCGCAAGGATCGTGGCCGCGCTGCTGACGGCGAGGTTCGGCGCGGCCGTGGGGGTGAAGGTGGATCCATACAGGATAGTCTTCACCTTTCCCGACGGATCCGCCAAGCCAGAGCTCGTGCTCCAGACCATAATGGACCTTGACACCCAACACATCGTCCCAGTTCTGGAGATCGTGATGAAGCGAACCTCGCTCTTCAAATGGCGGATGGTTCACGTAGCCAAGAGGTTTGGGGCAATGCGGAGGGATGTCGACTATCAGGCCATAAGCCTGGAAAGGCTCGCCATGGTCTACGAGGAGACGCCGCTTTTCGAGGAGACGCTCCGGGAGATAATGCTGGACAAGCTGGACCCCGGGAGGGTTGCCAGCATCTTCGAGGACATAAAATCAGGGCAGATCCAGGTCGAGATAGTGCGGAGCAATGAGGTATCCCCATTCGCCTCGCCGGTCCTCCTACATGAAGGGTTCTCGGACATAATCTCTGCCGAGAGCCCGATGATGGAGATCATGTCCATCCTCAGGAGGAGGCTCATGGCCAAGCGCATGAAGCTGGTCTGCATGAACTGCCTCGCCTCCAGAAAGCTTAAGGTGGAGGAGGCCGAGGACTTGCCAAGGTGCTGGCAGTGCGGGTCCAAGGTCCTCGCGGCCATTAGGGTTGGCGATGTGCAGACCGAGGAGGCCCTGCGACGCAGAAACGAGGGGGGCAGGCTCAGCCCGGCCCAGAAGGAGCTTGCCGAGAAGGCAAGGCTCAGCGCGGATCTGGTCTCGGAGTATGGGAAGAGGGCGATCATGACCATGGCGGCAAGGGGCATAGGGCCCCAGACGGCCGCCCGGGTTCTGTCCAAGCTGCACGCGAGCGAGGACGATCTGCTTAGGGACATATTCTCCCAGGAGAAGCTTTACGTCAGGACGAGGAGGTTCTGGGACTGATCGCTACATGAGGTTGAACTCCCTCAGGAGCATGAGTTCCTCAAGCTCGACCTTCTGGCCCGCCTTCAGCTTCTCCAGGGCCTCCTCCGCCCTCTTCCTCAGCTTCTTCTCCGATGACAGGGATCTCCTTTCCTCCTTCTTGCGGTCAAGGCTTCGTTCCTTCTCCGACAGCTTGTAGATCTCCTGCCTGACGGCCGTCAGCTCGGCGTGCTTCTGATCCGCCTGCCCGATCAGCTCCATCATCTGGCGGTGGTTGGCATCGGCCTCCTCCCTCTGCGGCTTGGCCTGCTCAAGGAGCTCTATCATCTTCCGATGGTGAAGCTGGGATTCCTCCGAAAGGGAGATTATCTTGGAGTGGAGCTTGTTCGAGCTGATGCGGAGGGCATCGGCCTCGATCCTCCTATCGCCGACCTCCCGGAGTCTCTCCCGCAGGGCCCGGGACTCCTTCAGTTCCTTCCTTAGCTTCTCGGCCCTGTCGACGAGCTTCCTTTCGGCCTGGACGCTGTGCACCCGGGTCTGGATCTCCCATTCCAAGCGCTCGATCTCCTCGCGTATCTCCTCCTCAGGAGGGATCCTGGGCATCTTCTTCAGATCGAGGCCCATCTCTCGCATCTTCGCGCGGGTCACCCTGGCCGCGTTGGCCGCCTCATCCCTCTTCTGCTTGTCCGCCTGTATCTCTGCATTCAGCCTATCGCGCTCTGCCCGGCATTCGTTTGCCTTGCCGAGCAGCTCCCTGACCTGGTCATTGAGCTGGTCCCTCCTCTCCCTGAACCTGCGGGCCTTCTCGTTCAGTTCGTCCCTTTCCATCTGGAGCTGTTTGGCGGTCTCGTACAATGCGTCGATCTTGGCTTCAAGATCCTTGGCGCTGAGGGGCATCCTTTTCTTCCTCCGGTTGATGGGTATTTATTGTTTTTCAGGCAAGCCGGGCGCCCTACGAAAAACATATTATACCTCTTCCGGGTCGCAGGCATCTGGTTCGGGGAAAGCTCCATGTACATGATCCTGGGGTATAACGACGTCACCCTCAGAATATC
>Ga0172365_10000539_pt1 | contig 25581 bp, 21 predicted proteins | sample LakKivSesite48cm_FD_114535 | JGI IMG/M metagenome (GOLD analysis project Ga0172365, IMG submission 114535) | Sediment microbial communities from Lake Kivu, Rwanda - Sediment site 48cm | ecosystem: Environmental > Aquatic > Freshwater > Lake > Sediment | place: Rwanda: Western Province, Lake...
AGAGACCCTTTATGCAGTTGACTTAAAATACAGACACATGAAAAACACAATGAAAATCTCGGGCATTGCCGGCACTGTTTTGCTTGGCTTTGGTGCATTATTCAAGATCCAGCACTGGCCACTCTCCGGGACTTTAATGGTGCTGGGGCTGCTGATACTTTGCCTGGTAGCTTATCCATGGTACACATGGATCAGCTGGAAGGATGAAGCCCATATCACTCCAAATTTCCTCTACTTAACGATAGGATTGATGTTAATTCTTCTGCCCGGGGCGCTGATCAATATGAACCTTTCGCAGACCTATGAGGAGGGCTTTTATTCCCATCAGGAACAACAGAAGGCTTTGTACGGTTATCTGTACCGGAATAACAATTCATTACTGATAAGCTGTAAAGATTCACTGAACTATCCTGCAATGGAACAGTTTCATTCAAGAACAGCAGAACTGATCAACTATATAGGTGGCATTGAATCAGGAATGATAAGTCAGGCAGAAGGGAAGCCGGGAGCGCCTGTCATACTCAGCAATGAGATCATTCAGACAGAAACAGGGCCTGCAATAAACTATCCTGAGATTTCTAAACCATTTCAGACTCAGCCTGTAACAGACTTTCTTTTACCTGGCTCCAAAACAAGAGAGGCGCTTAATGCACTTATTACTGAATATAAAGCATTTATTTCAGGATTGATGCCGGGTGAAGAGCTGAGCATTGTTTCAGGTCTTCTGGATATTTCACTCTATTTGCCGGATGATCTGACTGAAAACAGTACTGTATCACTGATGTCAGGGCTCCATTCACTTGAGCTTCTTAAAAACGGACTCCTGACCGTTGAGTCCGGTGTATTGAAAGTTATTGCAAACCACAAGTAAATAGTTAATAAACAAAGTCATGAAACAAAAAACATACATATTCGGAGTGGTCACTGCCATAATAATATTTACTGGTACAGTATTTAAGTTGAACCACTGGCCCGGCGCAGGTTATCTGCTGATCATTGGCATTGCATTGCTTGTTCTTGGTTTTCTGCCCCTGGCTTTGATAAACCATTACAAGGCAAACGGGAACAGGCAAAACCTTTTTCTTCACATAGTAACCTGGCTCACCTGTTTTGTAGTATTTACCTCCATGCTGTTTAAAATTCAGCATTGGCCTTTAGCCGGCGTTCTGCTGACCATAGCAATTCCTTTCCCGTTTGTTGTTTTCCTTCCTGTTTTTCTGGCAACTACGGCTAAAAACAAAAATTTCAATATTTACAATACTGTATTTGTCCTGATGCTCCTGGCTGCCAGTTCAGTCCTCTCCGCCCTGCTGGCACTGAATGTATCGGCTCAGAGGATCCATGACAGTTATAACCTTTCGATGCAGTACAATGAAGTCGGAAAGGCTCTGGACCAGCTCCCTGCAAAGGCTTCCGAATCCCGTATTGCCATGAAGATCGATGAAGTATTAAAGGTTATGGATGAGTATAAAAATCTGATCCTTAAGGTTGAAGGGATGACTCCTGAACAATATCATTACGCGGGCGATCTGCTGAGACCTGATGTAAGAGGAGCAGCAATAGAGGCGTTATCAAGTACCGGCAATGCCAGGCTGGAAGAATTAATTAACAACCGGGTGAAGGAACTCATCAGCGAGATTGAGAACACTCCGGGTTGTGATGAACTGGCTAAAGCAATCCCCGGAATCCTTGATATCAACCTTCAGGATGAAAATGAGCCCTGGCCTGAAATGACGAATACACTCTCGTGGACATTCATCTTTCTCGACGGCGTTGAAACAAACCTGAAACTGATAAAGGCAACACTATAAGTACATTTATTTTTCCTTTGTGTCCTTCGTGCGAACTTTGTGTCCTTCGTGGTTTAAAAGAGCTTAACCACAAAGAGCACAAAGGGAAATACAAAGGACACGAAGGTTTTTTAAAGTGATTCGTCGTCAAAATCCCTCCGTTCTTCTATTTTATTTGCACTGCCCCTTCTGATCATGATATTTTTATCACGGAAATGATAAAGATATTATGAGACGATCATTAATTATTTTAAGTATAATACTGGCAGCGGCAGGAAATCTCACTGCCCAGGATAAAGACACCTGGACGCTGGATAAGTGTATTGAATACGCTTATTCGCAGAACATAACGGTACGCAAAAGCGAACTTGCCAACCAGCGTTATGACCTGTATGCAGGACAGGCAAAAGCCCAGAGGTTCCCTTCCGTGAGCGCCTCGGCGAGCCAGAACTTCAACTGGACCAAAAGCACAGCCCCGGGTGAATCGGGACTAACCGGCAGCAACGGTTCAAATCTTTCATTGAATTCAGGAGTTACCATCTTCAACGGTTCCAGGATTACAAACCAGATTAAACAGGCCGGACTCGATATTGAGAGCGGCATCTTCTCTCTTGAAACCACCAAGGAATCGATAAGTCTGAGTATCCTGAATGCTTATCTCCAGATAATATATGCCGGGGAGCAGGTTAAGAACAGCGAAAAACAGATTGAAGCCACATCCGAACAGCTGAGGCTTGCCGGAGAAAGGCTGCTTCTTAAAGGGATATCGCAGGCTGATTATGCACAGGTTAAATCACAGCTCGCGAACGAAAAGCTTACACTGGCCAATGCACAAAGCCAGCTTGCAATAACCAGGGTTAACCTGATGCAGCTGATGGAACTGCCTGTTACAGGTAATTTTGAAATAACACACCCCGATCTTTCAGAATCATTGAACCAGAACCGTATACCGGATGTAAGATCGGTCTATGAAGCTGCCCTGGAAATAAAGCCGCAGGTAAAAAATGCTGAGGTAAACAAGGAGATAGCTGCATTGGATGAGAAAATTGCAAAAGCGGGTTATTTCCCGACCCTGTCAGCCAGCGCCGGTGCAGGTACAAATTACAACAGCCTGGGTACAGATCCGTATTTTACACAGATAAATGACGGGATAAGCCCCTCGGCAGGCTTCTCGCTGTCAATACCGATATATCAGAAAAACCAGGTTAAAACAAACGTAGCAGTGGCAAAAATAGGCTACCAGGATGCTGAACTGTCTGAGATAAATACCAGGAATGAGCTGAGGAAGAGTATCGAGCAGGCCTGCCTTGATGTTTCATCTGCACAGACGGAGTACGAGGCAAGCCTTGAGTCGTATAATGCCACTCTTGAATCGTCACGTCTTTCGGATGAGAAATTCAGCCAGGGAATGATAAACTCAATCGACTACCTGGTCTCAAAAACAAACCTGATAGTTTCCGAGAGCAAGCTGCTCCAGTCAAAATTCAATTTAATATTCAGCTACAAAGTCCTCGATTTCTATTCAGGAATTCCACTTACACTATAACCCATTTCCCCCGTGGGCCTGCTCCGGGCGAAGCCTCGGGGGGGAAGGTCGGGATAGGGGGTTTTAGATATTGAAACAGATTAAAAAAAGTATAACTCGTTAAGAAAATGAAAAAGAAAGTAATAATAATCAGCGCAATAGTGATTGTGATAGCGGTTGTGCTTCTTGCACTTAAGCCTTTTTCAAAAAAGGAAGCCGTATATACATTTGATACCGTGAAGGTTGAAAGAGGATCAATCTCGAATGCAGTCACAGCAACCGGAACGATTGAGGCAATCACGACAGTTGATGTCGGAACCCAGGTATCTGGTATTATTAAGAATGTATATGTTGATTTCAATGATAATGTAAGGGAGGGCCAGGTTCTTGCTAAAATTGATGAGACCAACCTTATCGAACAGCAGAGACAGAGCCAGGCAGGCCTTGACCAGGCAATCGCGCAGCTCAATTACCAGGAGGCAACCTGGAAAAGGATAAAGGCACTTTATGAAAAGCAGCTGGTGGCGGAATCAGACTATGACCAGGCTCTTTTCAACTATGAGAACTCGAAAGCTTCTGTTGTAAATGCCCGCTCGGCAGTATCCAGGGCAAAGGTAAATCTTGACTATGCAACAATCACGTCTCCTATCGATGGGGTTGTACTTAACAGGGCGGTTGAGGCAGGACAGACTGTTGCTGCAAGCTTTAATACGCCAACCCTTTTCACAATTGTCAACGACCTTACCCAGATGGAGGTTCAGACCAGTGTTGATGAAGCTGACATAGGCAAGGTGCAGGAGGGGCAGAAGGTAGAATTCACAGTCGATGCGTACCCCGACCTGAAGTTTGAAGGTTCAGTATCACAGGTAAGACTTCAGCCGGTAACAACCAATGATGGTAACATCCGTCCAGCAATGATCACACTTGGGATAGAGAATGGTTCTAAAGTTGAGATAGCATCCGGACTAAATGAAGGCGATGAGGTTGTTATTTCCATGTCGGGCGGTAAGAAGAAAGAAAACACATCGAGAAACATGGGTCCCGGCGGTCCGATGCCATTCTAGACATTTGATGATCAGCACTTAACACGTTAAGTAATGGAAAATAATACTATCATAGAGATAAAGGGGCTCCGCAAAGATTATCATATCGGTGAGGTGACGGTACATGCGCTCCGCGGTGTGAACCTCACGATCAGGGAAGGTGAATTTGTGTCAATCATGGGAGTCAGCGGATCAGGGAAATCGACAATGCTTAATATCCTCGGTTGCCTTGACAAGCCATCAGGAGGAGATTATTTACTGGATGGTGTTGACGTGAACACTCTTAACAAGGATGCCACAGCAAGGCTCAGGAATAAAAAACTCGGATTTGTTTTCCAGTCATATAACCTCCTTCCTAGGACGACAGCCCTGGAAAATGTTGAGCTTCCTCTTTTCTATAACAGTAAAGTAAGCTCCAGGGAAAGAAAAGAAAAAGCTGTCACCGCACTGGAGGCTGTAGGGTTATCGAAAAGAATGCATCACATGCCGAACCAGCTTTCAGGAGGGCAGCAGCAAAGAGTCGCTATAGCCCGTTCGCTGGTAAATGATCCGGTGCTTATACTGGCTGATGAGCCAACCGGAAACCTTGATACCAGGACTTCATTTGAGATAATGGAACTGTTCCAGGACCTGAATGATAAAGGGAGAACCATTGTTTTTGTAACACATGAACCCGATATTGCCAGGTTTGCCACACGCAATGTAATATTCAGGGATGGAAAGATACAGAGAGAAAACCTTGTAAGCGAACGGCTTTTTGCCAGGGAGGTACTTAAAACCATTCCTGTTGAGAATATAGAAGAGTTTGATGCCTGATAAATTAATGAAAATATGAATCTGACAAATCTGTTCAAGATAGCTATAAGAGCGCTCTTCAGAAATAAAATGAGAGCTTTCCTGACTATGCTCGGTATTATTATAGGTGTAGCCTCAGTCATCGCCATGCTTGCAATAGGCGAAGGTTCCAAGAAAAGCATTACTGATGAGATGTCATCAATGGGGACTAACCTTGTTATGATTATGCCCAATTTCCAGAGACGGGCCGGCGTAAGCCTCGGAGCCTCAAGCTCAATGGCATTGAAGTACACCGATGTAACAGCAATAAGAAATGAAGCTGCATCAATTGCTTCTGTTTCACCTACCGTAAATGCTAACGGACAGGTGATTTACGGAAACCAGAATACCCAGACCTCTATTTACGGGGTAAGTGAAGAATATCTCGACATCAGGAAATTAAAAATTGAAACCGGGAGGATCTTCAACGATACAGAAATGAGAAGTATGTCAAAGGTGTGTATCGTTGGACAAACCGTTGTGGATAATCTTTTCGGCGAGGATGTTGATCCGGTCGGACTTACGATCAGGATCAAAAACCTTCCTTTTGAAATAATCGGAACGCTGGAAGATAAAGGTGAAAGCGGAATGGGTCAGGACCAGGATGATGTCATTCTTGCACCTTATACAACGGTTCAGCGAAGGCTTGCTGCGATTGATTATATAAACGGGATCTATTGCTCTGCTGTAAGCGAGGAGAAGAGTGCTGTAGCTATAGAGGAGATAACAGAGATCCTCAGGCGGACACATAAGCTGAAAGAGTCTGACGAAGATGACTTCAGGGTTATGTCGCAGTCAGAATTACTCGAGACTGTCTCCACTGTTACCAACATACTGAAATTGCTACTGGGTGCCATTGCAGGTATATCATTGCTTGTTGGCGGAATAGGCATCATGAACATAATGCTGGTTTCAGTAACAGAGCGTACCCGTGAAATAGGACTTCGCATGTCGATAGGAGGCCGGGGGAAGGACATTCTGAGGCAGTTTCTTGTGGAATCAATGCTGCTGAGCATTGTCGGAGGTATATTCGGAATAATATTCGGTTACCTCATTGCCAAGCTCGCCGGTACATTGCTTGACATGCCGCCGGTTGTTGCGTCCAGTTCTGTTCTTCTTGCTTTTGCTGTATGCTTTGTTATCGGAGTATTCTTTGGCTGGTATCCTGCAAGGAAAGCAGCCAGCCTCAATCCTATTGATGCACTTCGCTATGAATGACAAATTAAGCTAACCTTGATAACTAAACCACTTTACCTTAAACAACACTCGCATGAAATCAATTCTTCGCATTTTTCGTTTTATGGGGATAAACATCCTTGCAGTAAGCATAACCGCGTGTACCGGAAATTCCTCTAAGAAGCCTCAACCGGAACTGGGATCAAGGTTGGTTTCAATAATTCAAAAAGGGGATCTGAAGTTCAAAGACCTGAACAAAAATGGCAAACTTGATAAGTACGAGGACTGGAGGCTTCCGGATGAAGTGAGAATCGAGGATCTTGTGAACCAGATGACCCTGGAGGAAAAGGTAGGCCTTATGTTTCATCCCAATATTGCTGTACCTGCAGATGGTGTGGTAAAATATGACCTTACCCCGGAAGATAAAGCAGCAATGGATAGAGCAAGTGCTGAATCATATACCGGACCAGTAGGTCCAGGTGGACAGCAGCCGGCAGGCGGCGGAATGGCTATGGGACAGATGATGAGAACAGCCACGGCAAAATCGTTCATTGAAGAAAAGCAGTTTCGGAATATACTCAACAACGGGGTAGCAGCGCCCAGACAGTTTGCCGGGTGGTCAAACAGTATGCAGGAAATAGCTGAAGCAACACGACTTGGTATACCAATAATGTTTTCTACAGATCCTCGCCATGGGGCTACTCTTGGTGCTCATGTAAGCGGCCAGCAGTATTTTTCACAATGGCCAAGCAGGGAAGGACAGGTAGGGATCACTGCTTCCAGGGATACAGATATTGTCAGAAAATTTGGTGAAGTAGTGGCTGAAGAGTATCGTGCTGTCGGATTACATATGATACTTGGTCCCCAGATCGATTTGATGACAGAACCCAGATGGGGTAGGAACATGGGTGCCTTTTCTGAAGATGCAGAACTTACATCAACCATGATGGCTGCTTTTATGGATGGAGCACAGGGTGAAAGCGTGGGACCGCATAAAATACTCGTTCATCTCAAACACTGGCCGGGTGCCGGTCCTCATAAGAATGGAACCGGGGAATGGCTTGTATACCCGGGTAATAACCTTGATTATCAACTTATTCCCTGGAAAAAGGGTATTGAAAAAGGCGCTCTGGCAGTGATGGGTTATTATAGTGGTACATATGTTGATACATTTAATGTATGTTTTTCACCTTACTGGTCAACCGAGGTATTATACAATCAGCTTGGCTTTAAGGGTGTGATATGTACTGACTGGGGAGTTGTCGGACGTATCGGACCAATGAACCCCAGATATAAAGGTAACACCCTGAAGGACAATATGGCTATGGTGGTTAATGCCGGTGTTGACCAGATGGGAAGCGAAACCGAGAATCAATTGCTGATTGAATTGGTAAAGGAGGGTAGAGTTACGGAAGAACGTATAAATCAGGCTGCAAAGCGCATTCTGCAATGGCATTTTTTACTGGGATTGTTTGAAAACCCATATGTTGATCCTGAAGCAGCAACACAGATTGTAAGGAGCGAAAAGAACCAGAAACTCGGATACCAGGCTCAACTCGAATCGATTATACTTCTGACAAATGACGGTACACTTCCTGCAAATGAGGGTATAAAGCTATATACAGAGGGTATTGATAACGAAATTGCTTCAGGTTATGCAACTATTGTAGACAATCCAAAAAAAGCAGACCTGATAATCGTAAGGACATCCACCGAGGAAGAAAGAGGCTTCCCCGGTTTCGTACCCCGGCCTGATGGAAAAATGCCCACAATGGAAGAGATACAGAAAATGATGGCAGAAATGAATCCTTTTGCTGCCAGGGAAGTGAATATTGACTTTCCGGATGGGAAATGGAACAACATCAGGAAACTGGCTGCAACCGGGGTGCCGGTTGTGGTAGCTTTTAATCCGGGAGGCTCAAGCTGCATATTACCGGCTGATCTGAAACAGGTGACCAAAGGTTCATTCATGATATTTGATGCCCTCGATAATGCATTGCTTGATGTTGTCTTCGGTAAATTTAACCCTAAAGGCAAACTTCCGTTCGACATACCAGCATCAATGGAGGCAGTCAAAAAGCAACTTGAGGATGTACCTTTTGATTCAGAAAATCCAATGTTCAGGTTTAATGATGGGTTGTCGTATAGTAATTAGTTCAGATACTAAACAGGATGAAAAAGAACTCCAGGGAGGGTATAGTTAAAATTATTCTTCACATACTGGCATGGTCAATTATCCTCGGCTTGCCATTGTATTTCACAAGAAGGTTCCAGCCCGGCAGAGGTTTTCTCTTTATCTTTTATACTATCGCTCTTATTAACGGTCTGATATTCTACATAAATTATCTGCTGTTAGTGCCAAAGTTCTTCTTTAATAAAAGCAGGATAAGGTATTATTTATCAGTTCTGGTTCTGATAATCTGTTTCTGGTTCATTTCAGATATTTCAAGCAGAATTATTTTCATCTATATGCCGGAAGACCCGGGAGCAGAACAGATTACCAGGCCTCCTGACGGGGAGAGAAAACCCGGACCTCCAGGGGGAGGCATGATGGATGCAAAGTATCCTTTTCGGGGTGGTCATGTTGTGGGCTATACAGGTTCATCCCTGTTTCTTATCTTTTTCTCGCTTGGATTAAGAGTTCTTGAACGTCAGACGCAAATTGAAAAAATGCAGGAGGAGATGGAAAGGGAAAAACTTAACTCGGAGCTTGCATTCCTTAAAAACCAGATCAGTCCGCACTTCTTCTTTAATACGCTTAACAATATTTATTCGCTTATCGGGGTAAATGCCGATGATTCACAAAAAGCCGTATTGAAGCTTTCAAAGCTGATGAGATACCTGCTGTATGAATCGGAGCAGGGCAATACAAAACTCAGCCAGGAGATTGATTTCATGAGCAACTATATCGATCTTATGAAGCTGAGGATGAACGACAAGGTCTCCCTGTCGGTTTCGTTTCCTGAAAAGTATAATGATGTGAGTATCCCGCCCCTTCTCTTCATACCTTTCATTGAAAATGCCTTCAAGCATGGCATAAGCTACCGCGACCAATCATTTATTCATATCAGTCTGGTTGCCGGGGAGGGAACGGTAACATTTAACTGCAGTAACAGCAATTTCAGTAAAAACGGGCAGGGTGAAAAGGAACATTCAGGTATCGGGCTCGGCAATATCCGGAAAAGACTCGGATTGCTTTATCCTGATAATCATAAACTGGTGATAAACGAATCAGATAAAGTGTATGAAGTACACTTATTAATTAATTTCTCCTGATGATCACTGCAATTGCCATTGATGATGAACCTCTTGCCCTTAAGCTTATAACAGGGTATATTGAAAAAACCCCCGGTCTGAAGCTTGTGGGGAGGTTTGACAATCCGGTGGATGCTGCTGATTTTCTTATGGAAAACCAGGCCGACCTGATCTTTGTTGATATCAAAATGCCTGACCTTTCAGGAGTTGAGTTTACCAGGATTATTGAAAAAGGCCCAAAGGTGATCTTCACAACAGCTTACGACAAATATGCACTTGAAGGGTATAAGCTTGATATTGTTGATTACCTGCTTAAGCCCTTCAGTTATGAGGAGTTCATGGGTGCGGTGCAGAAAGCCCGCCGTCTTATTAATCTTGAGCAGCAGCAGGCTCCGGATAAAGTCGACTCCAATGATGAATTTCTGTTCCTCAAGTCTGATTACAAAATAAAAAGGATCAATTTCAATGATATTCTTTATGTGGAAGGACTTAAGGATTATATAAAGATCTATACCAAAAATGATCCAAAGCCTGTTCTGTCACTTTCAACATTAAAGCTTATAGAATCGAAGCTGCCTGAAAAAAGGTTTATGCGTGTCCACCGTTCCTTCATAGTCAACCTGGCAAGGATCGATACTGTGGAAAGAAGCAGGATAGTCTTCGGTAAGGTATATATTCCTGTGAGTGACCAGTACAAGGATAAATTTCAAGAATTTCTGGATAGGAATTTTCTGTAGCAAAGACTCTTTTTTACAGCAAAGCACGCTGAGTAAGAGCGACCTTTGCGGTTAATTGATCCAGACTTTTGATACACCCTCTTTCTTTTAAAGCTAATTTATATCGATTCTAAGATATTTATTCATATGCCCCGATAATTTAGGGGTATATTATATATAATATATAGAAAATAGTTAATATACCCCATCAAAAGGGGGGTAAAAGTTTAAAAAGGAGTGGAATATTAGTTTATACCCCTGAGAAAATATATGTTTGTCACAGAAAAGTAAGTTTTTTGTGAAAATTCATAATTATGAAGCCTTTTTTCAAAAGAATCTCCATGTTCCTCCTGCTGTCACTATGTTTGATTCAGGGGACATTTGCCTCGGATGGTGTTGCTATCGACAGCGGAGCAACTGCCTGGATGCTCACATCAACAGCGCTGGTCCTGCTTATGATACCGGGGCTCGCTATGTTTTATGGCGGACTGGTAAGGTCAAAGAATGTACTTGGTACTATTATGCACAGCTTTGTAGCGATGGGCATTATAAGTGTCCTGTGGGTTGTAATAGGTTACGCCATGAGCTTCGGCAGTAATGTCCTGGGAGGAATTTTCGGATGGAGCCCTGATTACTTCTTCCTGAAAGGGATTGATGAAAGCATCCTCAACGCAGGGATCCCGGAATATGTTTTCAGCATGTTCCAGGGCAAGTTTGCCATAATTACACCGGCCCTGATAGCAGGCGCATTTGCTGAAAGAGTAACTTTCAAAGCATACTGTTTCTTCATAGCAATATGGAGCCTGCTTGTATATAACCCTCTATGCCATTGGGTATGGGCGTCTGACGGATTTCTTTTTAACATGGGAGCCAGGGGGGCAATTGATTTCGCAGGCGGTACCGTTGTTCATATTTCAGCCGGGGTAAGCGGGCTGGTTGCAGCTCTTTACCTTGGATCAAGGCGCGGGTATCCATATCAGGTAATTCGTCCCAACAACCTCGTGATTACAATGCTTGGTGCCGGCCTGCTCTGGGTCGGCTGGTTCGGGTTCAATGCCGGCAGCTCAATATCGAGTGGTCTGAGCACGGCCCAGGCTCTAACGGCCACACAGGTCGCAGCGGCATCCGGAGCGCTCTCCTGGATCATAATAGAAAGCTTCCACCAGGGAAAAGCCACAGCTCTCGGATTCGCATCAGGGATACTCGCAGGACTTGTTGCTGTAACACCGGCAGCCGGTGTGGTTCAGCCTTACGGAGCCCTTATCCTGGGCGTGATTGCGTCATTCCTCTGTTATATGGCTATCCAGGCTAAAAACAGGCTCGGTTATGACGACAGCCTTGATGCGTTCGGGATACATGGAATTGGAGGAATCACGGGAGCCCTCTTCCTCTCATTCTTTATACGCAAATCATGGATGGAAGAAGCTGCCACTGCAACCGGAGGATCATGGACTCTGTGGAATCAGCTCGGGATCCAGGCTCTGGCAGTACTTATTGCTATAGCATTTTCCGCAATCATGACCTTCCTTATTATTTATCTGCTCGATAAAGTCATGAAATTCAAATCCTCAGAAGATGACGAAATGGCCGGCCTCGACAGGGCTTACCATGGCGAAAGAGGAGGTTCTGCTATTTAAAAAGCATAAAATGTTTTAATCACCTGGCCGGTGCAGGATTTTCTCCCCGAAATCTTATATATTTATGGGATTAAAGCTACCGGCATGAAAAAAGCAGTAATTTTTTTACTTATCCTGGTCACATTTGGAGCATGCAGGAACAAACTGACCCCGGAAAAACCGGAATTTAAGACTACTGAAATTTTTAGTCCGCAATATGTGCTGACTGACGAATCTGCAAAGCCGGGGCTGAGGGGGCAGCTCATGTATATGCCGGTATATTCAAATGTACCATATCATATCGTTGGGGTTGAACAGTTTGACATGAGTGCATTTGTTGCAGTTCATAATACCGATCTCACTCACCCAATAACAATAACCAATGCCCTCTATTTCAATAAGATGGGCGAACCCGTATTTGACTTCCTGACTGAAGGGAAGATTATCCTGGATCCGCTGGCCACTCATGATTTTTATGTGCCATACGAAGATAAAAGCGGGAATGGAGCCAATTTTATAATAGAATGGATCGCCGATTCCCTGGTATGCGAACCGCTTGTTGAATCAGTAACAGTAAGTCTTAAGCCGAATCAGAGTGTTGCTGTATTAAGCAAGGGTAGGGTGATAAGGGAGCTTAAATAAAAAAGGGTGCAGTAAAAGCACCCTCTTTCATTCCATTATTTTTTAATGCTATTGTCCTGCTTCTTTAGCAGCATCAGCTTTCATCTTATCATTGGCTGAGATAAGAAATTCAACCCTGCGGTTCTGGGTTCTTCCTTCGGTAGTTGTGTTATCATACTTGGGAGTTGTTTCGCCAAAACCCTTGGTTGTAACACGGGCCGGTGGAATTGCCTTGCTGGTCAGGTATGTTGCAACTGACGAAGCGCGCTTTTCTGAAAGTGTCTGGTTATATTCTTCAGTTCCTGTATCGTCGGTATGCCCCTGTATTTCAATATTTGTATCAGGGTAAGTGTTCAGGACTGTAACCAGTTTGTCAAGGTTCCCTTTTGCTTCAGTTGACAGGTCAGATTTATTGACCGCAAAAAGTACAGCGCTGTTGAATTCAACGACAATTCCTTCACCTACTCTCTCGACCTGTGCATCAGGAACAGCTTCCTTCAGCTCCTCGGCCTGCTTGTCCATATGCCGGCCTATTATAGCTCCTGTGGTTCCTCCCACAGCAGCGCCAACTATTGCTCCGAGAGCCGGATTTCCTGCGGCCTGGCCAACAGCAGCGCCGACAGCACCTCCGGCAGCTGTTCCGATAACAGCGCCCTTGGCAGTCTTGCTCCATGATGAACAGCTTGATAACAGTACGCTTGCGCCAATGATCAAAGCTAACAGAAGTTTAAGATTTTTCATGATGAATTAATTTAGTTAATTATAAGTAAGCGGTTTAGTATCAGTTACGAGATAAATATTAACGTAAAGATAAAAAAATTTCAGATAATACATGTATTACATAAAACAGATGAAATATGAATAAAATTGATTAAATTAGTACCTGAATTCTTTGCTGATCCGTATTCAGTTATTTATTAAAGTATTACTAACTAAAGATTATTACCATGGGACTCATTTCATTCATCAAGAATGCCGGAGAAAAGCTCTTCAAATCTGAAGAAAAAAGGGAACAGGAAAAGGCTGACCTGATCACAACCCATATCCGCAAATTCGGATTCGACACCTCGTTTATTCAGGTCAGGGTCGATGATGATAAAGTGACCCTTTCAGGAACAATTGATACTATTGACAACAAGAACAAGATCATTGTAACGGCAGGGAACGTTGACGGTATTGCTTCAGTAGATGACAGGATAATTGTTAAGAACCCTCCGGTTGCAGCTCCTCCTGCTCCTGAAAAGCAGTTTTATACAGTTAAGAAAGGCGACTATCTTTCAAAGATAGCCAAGCAGGTTTATGGCAATGCCAATAAATACAATGTCATTTTTGAGGCAAACAAGCCCATGCTGAAGGATCCGAACCTTATTTATCCGGGTCAGGTGCTTGTCATCCCGCCTCTTGGGTAATATTTTTGACAATCTGAACTTTTATTCTGAAATTTGATTCCGGGGAATTTTAATATCTTTACCTTACAGGTTTCAACGAAATATTCATGAGTGATGAGCAAAGATGCAGTTCATATCCTACCGACAAACAAAACCCCCGAGGTCCATCTGAATCCCAAAGGTTCAATAAAGATCACAGGCCGGGCTATTGATGAGAGCAGGAACAAGTTTTCTGATGATATAATCTCGTGGCTTGATGAGTATATGGTAAATCCTGCCAGCCTCACAGAGGTGGTCATTGCCCTTGAATACCTTAACAGCTATAATTCAATAATCATGGCCAATATCCTGAGGCAGGTTGCCCAGGTTACAGGTAAGGCAAAGAAGCTCAATATCAAATGGTATATTGATGAGGACGATGACGATCTCCTGGAAAGAGGCAAATATATCTCACAAACCTTCAATATCCCCATTGACTTCATTATGACTGAGGATATAAAAACCATGTACTGACACTCCGGGACTAACCTGTCTCAGCTTCTTTTGATATCAGGTACCCTGTTACCTCATTAATTCAACCTTTTTCAACCCTTATTATCCTCCGAAGCCTTGGTGAAGGAGGACTTCAACCCCCTTAAACCCTTTCAACCCCCTTCAACCTTTTTCAACTTCTCCCGTATTTCTTTTGTCTTTTTCCATACATTTCCTATATTTGGTATGTGTTTCCTAACGTGCTAATAATTTCTGCTCATGCTAGTAAGAACTTTTGCCAGTGCTGTAACTGGTATTGATGCGGTGACAATTACCGTTGAGGTTGAAGTGTCGCGCGGTGTCCGTTTTCTTCTCGTAGGCCTGCCGGATATTGCCGTAAAAGAGAGCCAGCAGCGCATAGAGTCGTCCCTGCGTTCGCTGGGTTTTCACTGGCCAGGCCGGCAGGTTCTGATCAATATGGCACCTGCTGATATAAGGAAAGAGGGATCATCATACGATCTTCCCCTTGCGATGGGAGTGCTGGCAGCCGACGGTAAGGTTGTACCCCGGGAAATTGAATCGTATGTTATGATGGGAGAGCTTTCACTTGACGGGACCCTGCAACCAGTGAAAGGAGTGCTGCCTATTGCTCTCAGGGCAAGGGAAGAAGGATTCAGGGGAGTGATCGTCCCTGCAAAAAACTCGCGTGAAGCCGGAGTGGTAAGCGGACTTGATGTCTACGGAATGGAAAAGCTTGGTGATGTGATAGACTTTTTCAACGGAACCCGAAGGTTTGAGCCTGTAAAGGTTGACCTCCTGGAGATATTTTCAGCGCAAGCTAACAGGTACGATTTCGATTTTGCCGATGTAAGAGGCCAGGAAAACGTTAAGAGAGCTCTTGAGGTGGCTGCGGCAGGACATCATAACCTGATAATGATCGGTCCTCCGGGGTCAGGTAAAACAATGCTGGCTAAAAGATTACCCACGATAATGCCGCCACTCACCCTTGAGGAGGCACTGGAGACAACAAAAATTCATTCGGTGGCAGGAAAGATAGACGATCATACAGCCCTTATGACCCGACGTCCGTTCCGTTCGCCGCATCATACCATTTCTGATGTAGCCCTGGTGGGCGGGGGGACATTTCCGCAACCGGGAGAAATATCGTTAAGTCACAATGGTGTACTGTTCCTTGATGAGCTTCCTGAATTCAAAAGAACTGTACTTGAAGTGATGCGGCAACCACTTGAAGACAGGGTTATTACAATCTCCCGGGCTAAATCAACATGCGACTATCCGGCGAGCTTTATGCTTGTGGCATCAATGAATCCCTGTCCGTGCGGATTCCATAACCACCCTGAAAAGGAATGCGTGTGCACTCCGGGGATGGTCCAGAAATATCTTAACCGTATATCAGGGCCTCTGCTCGACAGGATCGATATTCACATTGAAGTCGTCCCTGTAAATTATGACAAGCTTTCCGATTCCGGGAAAACAGAGAAATCAGCCATAGTACGTGAAAGGGTTGTAAAGGCCAGGGAATTACAGGCGAAAAGATTCGCTTCGGTAAAAGGGGTCTATTCAAATGCCCAGATGACATCGTCAATGCAGAGAAAATACTGCCAGCTTGATGATGCAGGAGGAAGGCTGCTTAAAACAGCTATGGAGATGAGAGGACTCTCTGCCAGGGCTTACGACAGGATACTTAAAGTTGCAAGAACTATTGCCGATCTCGCTGAATCAGAAAATATTACAGCAGAACATATCTCCGAGGCGATAAACTACCGCAACCTCGATCGTGAAGGCTGGGCCGGATAGGGTACTAAATCTGGATATTTTCAATAAGATTCTGGATTTCGCGGCGACGGGAGGCAAGATCCTCTATTGCATGTTCGTTTGTAATGGATTTCAGTGTGAACCGCAGGGTGCGGAGACGCTCCCGGAAGATCTCCTGGTAAAACAATACAAAATATCCCAGCAGCGGGACCAGCAGTCCCGCAAGAATTCCTGCCCATCCGAAAAAGATAATGGCAAGGATCATAATAAGCGGGAACCAGATAAGGTAAAGTACCGTTCCCGAGCTGATATACACCGAGCTGTAAAATCTCTTGTCCCTGATCAGTCGGTCGCATACCGGACGCGGAACCAGGAATGGAATGAAGTTGCTTATAAACCCTGCCAGGAAGAGAGGAAACCCGGCAATCACTGCCAGGTACCTGAGCCAGCCGAAATCAAGCCTGCGGGCAATATTTTCATCCTTAAGCTTCAGGGAGTCAAGAAGACCGGAATATTCCTTTACCTTTTCTTTAAGATGCTGTATCTTATCGGGTGAATTCTTTGCAAGATAATTGATCCTGTCAGCAACGATCTTCTCCTTCTGTCTTTTGTCGTCAGTATCGAACCGCCACCTGAAGAATGGCAAGACCATATTGTGCCTCTCCATTTTAAGAAGTTGTTCGGCAAGCCAGTCATTCGCCGGGTCCTCAATGATTATGACCTCCCTGCGCAAACCGGCATCGCACTTCTCATTGAAGGCGAGCAGCCCTTTAGCAGGGTTCTCTTTGTAGATATCCTTTAATTCCCTGATACTGAACGGATCATGGAAATTTATCATTACTTCCTTTCTGAACTGGGCAGGGTAGGTGTAATTGATCCCGACAGGTACGATGCTGACATCAAGCCCGAATTGTTCCTCAGCGCCGAAAGCCAGCCTGGCTGTCCCTTTCCTGAGTTTCTGGAGCCGTTTTTCCTGGACACAGATACCTTCGGAGAACATGATGAAATTTCCGTTGTTCTTCAATACATCATATATCCCCCTGAATGATTCCAGGTTCTTGTGAACATTCTCAAATCCTTCCTCTATCCTGTATACAGGCGAAACGTTAAGTTCCCTGAGGCAGAATCGTGCAAATGGCTTCCTGAACATGTCGGCTCTCATGGTAAAATGGATCGGCTGGGGCAGGTATGAACCCACAAGTATTCCATCCATGAATGAGTTCTGATGGTTGCCTACAAATAGAAGTGGTTTTTCAAGGGGAACCTTCTTCAGATTCGAATAAAAAATGCGTCTGAAAAAGACCCTGAATGTAAAAGGCGGAAGAATATATTTTAAAAATCTTGAGAACATGATAAAGCAGTCTGCCAGCCATAATTTAACTTAGCAAGGTATGCATATTCCAATATCCGGTTTATAGGTATTTAGTCTTATTATTTTGAATAATTGCCAATTATTTCTAACTTTATCTTTTAGAATCCTCTGACACCCTTTTAATGGACCTGATACAGAAGATCAGAAACAAGATGAAGAAAGAACGCCTCATGTTCGTATACCGGGGCGTGATTACCAAAGACAATTCAGTTCCTCTTCTTATGCTTCTTGAAAAAGAAATGGAACACTCTGAATTTGGATTTGTCGGACGTAAAAGGCTATTCATGTTTGTCCTCGAGAGCCTGCAGAATGTATCAAGACACAGCAACGACACAGAGCACGCAGGAATGTCGCTGGTTATCTACTCAAAATTAAACGGAGGATATACTGTAACAACCGGCAATGTTATTTCGAGCTCAAATATACCTGATCTTAAAAAGAGGCTGGATGAAATCAACCACCTGGGAACAGGTGAAATAAGAAGCGTTTACAGGCAGATGCTGAGCAATGCCGAGTTCAGCCAGAAGGGCGGGGCAGGACTGGGGCTTATTGAAATGGCCAAGAAAACAGGGAATAAGCTGGATTATGATTTTGTGAAACTTGACGGGGAGAATTCATATTTCATCCTTAGTAAATCAGTTAATGCCGAGGGTGTGGGAATGCATTACAGTGTAAGGGAGAAACCATTTACCGGGAAGGCAGTATCGAGGCTCGAGAAACTGATGGCTGAAGAAAATATATACCTGATCTGGTCGGGTCATCTTACACCGGAAGTCGGCAAGGAAGTCCTGTCGTTTACCGAAGCCCAGCTTAACGAAAATGACATTGAATCGAACCAGCGCAGGCGTGTATTCTCCATACTTGTGGAAATTATCGAGAATGTGGCGAAATACAGCCCTGGCGCTGAACCGGAAGAAAAATTCGGTATGCCGATAGCTGTTATAAGGCTTAAAGACAAAACTTATCACCTTACAACCGGCAACCTGGTTCAGAACAGCGAGGTAAAAAACCTGAAAGAGAAACTTGATACGGTAAACAGTTACGATAAGGCCGGACTCAAGGAATTGTACCGGAAATCACTGTCAGATGAGACCTCATACGGCGACAGTACCGGAAATATGGGGCTTATTGATATGGCCAGAAAATCAGGAAGCAGTCTTCTTTATAATTTCAGTAAAGTAAACGATCAGTATTCTTATTATACACTTACGGTAAAGGTAGAGGAACAGAATGCTTAGGGCAGCATTCTGAGGGTAAGGTTGTTCCCGTCCCACACTACATAACTGCTGCTTTTAATCCAGTCACCCAGGTATATTATTTCAGCACCTTCATTTATTTTAGTTGTCATTGCCAGGTGTCTGTGACCATATATGAAATAGTCAATTTTTTCATGTTCAAGAATTCCTTTTGAGTATCTTATAAGATCTTCATTCTCCTCTCCCATGAAGTCGGCGGTAATGCCCTTTCCAAGTCTTGAATTTAATGACCACCGGTGGCCGAAACCCACTCCGATTGCCGGATGAAGGGCAGAATACATAACCCGAAGAGGCTTGTTCCTGAATATCTTCAGGAGAATCTTAAATCCGGTACTCTTCGTGCCAAGGCCCTCTCCATGAGCGAGATAGAACTTTCTGTTGTTAAAGGACGTGGTAACAGGGCCTGTGTGTATTATGAGACCGCACTCTTTTGAAAGATAATCACCAACCCACATGTCATGGTTTCCAGTGAAAAAATGTACCGGGACTCCAGAATCGGTTATTGACGAGAGAGTTCCGAGAAAACGTGTAAAACCTTTCGGGACAACAAGTTTATACTCCCACCAGAAGTCGAATATATCTCCCAGAAGAAAAATCTGATCAGCCTCCTGTGCAGCTTCGTGAAGCCATGACACGACCCTTTTTTCACGCTCAATGGGCGGGGCTCCTGCATTCAGTCCCAGGTGAAAATCGGAAGCAAAGAATATTTTTCTGCCGGCAGCCATTTTTCAGTTTGAAAATATCTGGTTCAGCTTAATCTGCAGATTCCTTCCATGCAGATTGGTTCCTATTATGTTTCCCTGGGGATCATAAAGATAGTTCATGGGAACCGACCTTACATTATACAATCTGGCATTTTTTGGATTTGCCGGGTCATCTTCCCTGGTATTGATCCATGGAAGCTCGTCAAACTTAACAGCGGTCCTCCAGGCTTCCTCATCCTCATCAAGGTTTATCTGGTATATCTCGAATCCTCTTCTGTTATATGTCCTGTAGAATTCCTTGAGCTGCAGGTTATCAGCGACACAGTCCCTTGAGCGGGCCGACCAGAATGCCAGCAGCACATATTTACCCCTGAGAGATGAGAGTCTGATTCTCCGGCCGTTAAAGTCGACAAGGTCAGGATCAAGCTTTGTCTCGGGAAGGTCAGCCGTTGCCAGTTCCAGTTTACTGGCATTGAATACATTCAGTTCCTGTTCAAAGTTGCTGACAAGGGCTTTGGTATGTTTTGATCCGGGATAATACTTCTTAAGCGTATCAGAGACAATTTTAAGGTATTGAAGATCACGTGGTTCATACAGTACATAGGTATTCTCGTCCAGCCTCTGGTAAACCGCCTTCACACTGGCCAGCGATTTTAGGTTATTAAGGATGAATTCTATATTGAATCGTCTCTGTGCCTTCATTATTTCAAGGTATTCCTGTTCAAGAAGAGGCCCTTTTGTTTCAAAATCAGGTTCCTGTGATGCTCTCTGATAAACCAGTCTCATAGAATCCAGCTTACTCTTTGTTTCAATAAGCCTGAAATCTAGCGTTTGTATAAGTTCTGATCCTTTTGATCCGGTGACGGTATAGTTATGATACAGGTTACTGTCAGCAAAGTTTATCCTGATCCTTTCGCCGGGTTCAGCCAGAAGGTTTGCATAATCTGCCGCCGAATAGCCGAGCTGGTAAAAATCTGGTTCCGGATCATTCAGCCTGAAGCGGAAGTTCCCTTTGCTGCCAATTTCAGAAGAGTCAATTATCACAGGTACATTGATGTCAACTTTACTCAGGTATATCTGATCCTGTTTAGGGTTTTTCAGGGTACCCTCAATGACTACCGTTTTTTGTTTTCTGCATCCTGCTATGATCATGAGAGCAGTAAGCAGCAGGAAGTATCTTTTCATTAATGCGGGGGTGTTGTTTAGTGAATGTGGTTAATTGTCAAATATTTCGGCCAGTTTCTGAATCAGCATCCCGCCCCTCAGGTTTGTTGCGATAACCTTTCCTTCCCTGTCGAGAAGGAAATTAGCGGGGATTGATTCAATTTTATAAATAGGTACGACAGCAGAGTTCCAGTATTTCAGATCACTTACGTGTATCCACTTTCCGATTTTGTCATCCTCGATTCCTTTCATCCATGCTTCCCTGGTTTTGTCAATGGATACCTGATAGATTTCAAATCCTTTTCTGTGGTAAAGGTCGTAAGCCTTTACGAGATTTGGGTTTTCCCTTCTGCACGGACTGCACCATGCTGCCCAGACATCAAGTAAAACCACTGATCCCCTGGTTGAAGATAATCTTATTGTGTCTCCCTGAGGATTGGGAAGAGCTATCTCGGGAGCTTCGTATCCTCCTGTTGACAGTGATTCAGAACCTTCCTGTTCACCGCTAAGAGTGACCATTTCAGCAACCTGGTCGTGCAGGGACTTTACCGGTTCGTAATCAGGGTAAAGATGCCATAACGCCGAATCAACTTTTACAAAGTATTTCATGTCATTCTGAGGCTGCATGATATATTCTCCGGGCGCAACCTGCTGATAAAGAGCGACGAGGCTCACGAGAGAATTAATATTCCCGTCAATGTAGTTTCTTGTGTACATGTTGATCTCCATGAGATAACTCTGTGCCATGCTGTCGAGTCTCTCTGTAATAACATACATTTCTGGCTTGTCGACATAATCGAGGTAAATCCTGCGTAGCGAGGAAAGCTTGTTGATTGTCTCCCTGAGTTTGTTGTTATATGTGGCCATTAGTTCTGTTCCCTTTGAACCTGTCAGCGATACAGGGTAGTTCAGAGAATCCCTGTAGGATGTAATCTCCACTTTCTCACCAGGCTCCAGGAGCATTGTCAGGAAATTGGAATTATCGGTTTTTAGCAGGTAAAATGAGGGGAATTCTATCTTTCTCCTAAAAGTAAATGTTCCGTCATCGTTAACTGCCACAGAGTCAACTGAAAGGAGCTTGTCTGCCCTGAGTTCGTCAAGGATTATATAATCGTTTTTTAAACTGTTTAATAATTTGCCGTTAATCTCAGTTATGTTATTTTTGCAGCCTGAGATTGTCAGGCCAGCAATAAAGAAAACTAAAAGATTCTTACTCATTACGCCAGCGGAATTAAAATATTTTTACAAATATTGAACTGCAAAGGTATTCTTTTTTCGTTGTGGCGCAGGGTAAGGAAATTATAAAATTTTAAGCTGCCTGAACTTAGGTTTGCAATGTTGAATAATTTTTGTTATCTTAAAACACTTTTTGTTTAACACAAAACAGCAAATACATGAGTTACATTAAGTTCGACAAAGGTCATATTATTAATCTGGAATATTCACTTGCCCGTGAACTGATAAGGACGAACAGGGCCGGATCATATGCTTCCACAACTCTTGTCGAATGCAATACCAGGAAATACCACGGACTTCTGATTTGCCCGGTTGAGGAACTCGGTGGCGGCAGGTATGTGCTTCTTTCTTCACTTGATGTAACTGTTGTAAACAACGACAAGAGCTTTAACATAGGCATCAGGAAATACAAGGGCGATTATTTCAGCCCCAAGGGACACAAGTATATTGAGGATTTTAATGCTGATGTCATACCCATGCGGACCTACAAGGTAGGCGGCGTTCTGCTGAAGATGGAAAGAATGCTGGTACATTATGAGGAACAGCTTCTTGTAAGATATACTATTCTGGAGGCCTCTGAGCCGATGAAGCTTCAGATCCGTCCCTTCCTTGCTTTCCGGAGCATTCATCACCTTACCCACGCCAACCTGTCGGCAAATACAAAAATTGAATTCGTAAAAAACGGGATCAAATCAAAGATGTACGATGGATTCCCGTATCTTCATATGCAGTTTTCGCAAAAGGCCGACTTTATTCATGTACCCGACTGGTATCTTGGTGTTGAATATACCGAAGAGCAGAAAAGAGGATATGATTATTCTGAAGATCTCTTTACACCTGGATTCTTCGAGCTTGATGCAAAGGAAGGTGATACAATTGTTTTTTCAGCCTCAACAAAAGAAGAGAAGCCTTCAGGATTCAAAACCAAGTTTACGAAAACAGTATCGAGCAAAATACCACGTACCAGCTTCATCAACTGTCTGCGCAATGCAGCCCAGCAGTTTGTTGAGAAAAGAGGGAAGGATACACAAATAATAGCCGGTTATCCATGGTTCGGCGCATGGGGAAGAGATACATTTATTTCGCTTCCGGGAATAGCCCTTGCCAGGCATAAGCTTGCACTTTACAGGGATGTACTTGACACGCAGGTCAGGCGGATGAAAGACGGGTTGTTCCCAAATATGGGAGGTGCCGGCAATTATGCATTTAATTCTGTTGATGCACCGCTGTGGTTCTTCTGGGCATTGCAGCAGTATACGTTCAGCGGTGGCACAGATTGCTGCGAGCTCTACGGTGAAGCTGCAAAATCAGTGCTGAATGCCTACAGGAACGGAACCGGATACAATATAAGGATGCGTGAGAACGGCCTTGTCTACGCTGATGCTTCGGGCAAATCACTCACATGGATGGATGCCGTGGTAAACGATGTTCCTGTTACGCAGAGAAGAGGTTATGCGGTGGAGATCAATGCTTTATGGTACAACGCTGTATGTTTTGCCCTCGAGATGGCTAAATCAGAAAAAGATAAAAAATTCATAAAGGAATATGAACATCTGCCGGAACTGATTAAAAAATCATTCCTTGAGATGTTCTGGGATGACAAAACAGGATGTCTGGCCGATTATATCAATGATGAGGAAGGCGCAAATACTTTTATCAGACCCAATATGGTAATCGCAGTATCCCTTCCTTACTCAATGCTCGATAAGGAGCAGATGAAGAAAATACTTGACGTAGCCGACAAGGAGCTTCTGACACCAAGAGGACTGAGAACCCTTTCACCTGCAAATAAGTTTTACAAAGGCACTTACTGCGGCAATCAGGAGCAGAGGGACAATGCATATCATCAGGGGACAGTGTGGCCGTGGCTTTTCGGCCCGTTCTGTGAAGGATGGCTTAAAGTGTACGGGAACCAGGGTGTCAACAAAGTGAAGAAGCTTATATACGGCCTTGAGGAGGTGATGTCTGAACATGGCATAAGTACATTATCGGAGATCCATGACGGAGATCCGCCACATGCCCCACACGGTACTATCTCACAAGCCTGGAGCGTTGGTGAAGTATTGAGAGTTATCAATTTGCTTGAAACAGAATATCCGGATGCCTAAGAAAGAACTATCATGAGAGTGTTAATGTTTGGATGGGAGTTCCCGCCTCATATCTCAGGCGGATTAGGTACGGCAAGCTTCGGCCTGACGAAAGGCATGGCCACTCTCGATGACCTTGAAGTTATCTTTGTAGTTCCGAAATCATGGGGTGATGAGGATCAAAGTATGGTCCGTGTTGTGGGGGCAAACAAGGTACCTGTTGCTTATAAACAGATATTCTATAAGGGTACAAGACACCCTGTAGAGAAAATTGAAGTATCATCGAAAATAATTCCATATACAGATCCTGAGGATTTCTGGAGGATCATAGGGTCGGAGATCAGCGGACACAGGCTTCTTGTGCAGACCAACAATAAAGGTATGATCGATTTCTCAGGAAGATACGACAGAAACCTCCTGGATGAGATTTATAAATATTCAATTGTTGCCTCAGTTATAGCCGAGGAGCATGATTTCGATATCATCCATGCTCATGACTGGCTCACATACCCTGCCGGTATTGCTGCAATGGAGGTATCAGGAAAACCACTTGTCATTCATGTTCATGCCACTGATTTTGACCGCAGTGGCGGAAATGTAAACCCTGATGTTTATCGTATAGAAAAACAAGGTATGGATGCAGCTTCGAAGATCATTACTGTCAGCAACCTTACCAGGGATATAGTGATCAATAAGTATAATATTCATCCCGACAAGGTTGAAACAGTTTACAATGCTGTTGAACCGGTAAGTATTTCCGATGATGTAATTGTTCAGAAAGGCTTTGATGAAAAAGTTGTAACCTTTCTCGGAAGGATCACACTGCAGAAGGGACCGGAATATTTCATTGAAGCAGCAAATAAGGTTCTTAAGATGATGAAGAACGTGAGGTTTGTGATGGCAGGGTCGGGCGATATGATGGACAGGATGATGAGAAGAGCTGCATCGCTCAGGATCACCGACCGGTTTCATTTCACAGGATTCCTCCGGGGACGGGATGTGTTCACAATGCTTGCGTTAAGCGACGTGTATATTATGCCCTCAGTCTCCGAACCGTTCGGTATCTCTCCGCTTGAAGCAATGCAGTCCAATGTTCCGGTTATTATCAGCAAGCAGTCAGGAGTGTCTGAGATACTGACCCATGCAGTTAAAACCGATTTCTGGGACATTGATGCTATGGCCGATGCTATTTATGGTATTCTCAGTTATCCTGCACTTGCCAGTATGTTCATCAGGAACGGCAAGGAAGAGGTCATAAGGCTGAAATGGGATAACTCAGCCAGGCATGTAAAGGATATTTATGAAAGAGTGATTTGGCAAAAATAAGTTATCAGATATGAACGCAGCAGGCAAAAAGGCAATATGCTTCTATTTCCAGGTTCATCAGCCGTTCCGGCTAAAGCGCTACAGGTTCTTTGACCTGGGTCACGATCATTACTATTATGACGATTTCTCAAATGAGTCAATAATGAGGAAGGTCGCAGGGAAATGCTATCTTCCTGCCAATAAGATCATCCTGGATCTTGTTCAGAAGCATAAGGGGAAATTCAA
>Ga0172365_10000540_pt1 | contig 25575 bp, 30 predicted proteins | sample LakKivSesite48cm_FD_114535 | JGI IMG/M metagenome (GOLD analysis project Ga0172365, IMG submission 114535) | Sediment microbial communities from Lake Kivu, Rwanda - Sediment site 48cm | ecosystem: Environmental > Aquatic > Freshwater > Lake > Sediment | place: Rwanda: Western Province, Lake...
CAGCCAGCTCTCCCACGGCGGCAAGGCGTTCCTGCTGGATAATCTGCTCCTGTATTTCGCGCAATTTGACCAATGTCCCCTCAAGTCTAAGGTTAGTTTCCCTCATCTCCCGTTCAACCTGAATTCGTCTCATGGCAGGCGCCGCAAGGTCCACCAAGGATTTCAGGAGCACCATGTCTCTTTCTGTATAGCGATCGGTCTGGTAGGATTGAACGGAGAGGACACCAAAGAGGTCTTCACCAACAATTAATGGTGCAAACATCAGACTTGCGGAGGGGCGAGATGTATCCCCAAAACGGGGGAGGGGATTTTCCTTGCCGGTCATTCGGTTCAGGAGACAACATTTTCCTTCTACAATTTCCTTAATATATGCAAGTTCAGTCGGTGTTCCCTTCCTTTCCTCAAGAGAGATCGTTTTTCCGCCGATGATATCTATGACGATAAGCATATTGAACAATTTTGTTCCTTTGACTCTCTCTGCGATGAAAAAAGCGTCCCAGGAAAAAAGCTCAAGAGTGGCATCTCTGAGGATTCTGGCAAATGACCCCAGTGAGTCTGCATTAACGAGGTTCAGCCCCAGATTTGCAAAGGTCTTGCGTTCAAGTTCAGCCTGCTTGTGAATGGTGAGGTCAACAACTATGCCACGCAATCCAATCGCTTCATCATCCTGTTTGATGGGGCTTGAGTAAGTAATTACGGGGAATGTGCTGCCATCCTTCCGCAAGGCGGTGTATTCATTCCCTTTTCCCACATCCTCCCGAATCATGGTCTGGATATCTCTTAATACTCTTTCCCTGTCAGCGGGTATAAACATCTGAAGGGTGTTTAGACCCTTTCGGAAATCCGCCTTTGTGTATCCGAACACTTGATAAGCTATTGAATTTACGAAGGTGAGAATACCATTCATGTTCATCTCAAAGATGGGTTGGGGGAGCAAGTTCACCAGTTCTTTGAATCTTTTTTCACTTTTCGTGTGCTTCTCCACCAGAAGACGCCGTTTCTTCCGTATCTTGGCATCACGCAATTCTCGATCAATGGCAGGCAGGAGGCGTTTTAAGTTACCCTTTGTGAAATAGTCGTGTGCCCCAGCCCTCATTGCATTGACAGCAACTTCCTCACCTATTGTGCCAGATACGATTATAAATGGCGTGCCGAGCCCATTCCCCCTGACAATCTCCAACGCCTTCAGGGCATTGAGTTGTGGCATAGAGTAATCGCAGAGGATAATGTCCCATTCCCTGTGAGTGAGAACATCGATAAGCTGTGATGGCGTATCTATTCTCTCCCAATAGAGGTCATAACCACCGCGTTCAACTTCACTGGCGAGTAAAAGGGCATCGCTCTCAGAATCATCCACAATCAAAAGGTGCAAAGTTTTTTTCATCTTTCTCGAATAGCTCGGTAATTACTCAAAATTTGGTCAAAATTTTAAGTAATTACCTTAAATTATTTTGGCACATTTTATTTCAGAGAATCCGGCTATCTACTTATTTTATCTTCTATATACCCAACCACATCAGCCACTGTATTCATTTCCTTTGCATCCTCATCAGAAATCTCCAAGTTAAATTTTTCTTCAAGAGCCATAACTAATTCAATGGTGTCCAGCGAATCCGTTCCGAGGTCTTCAATAAAAGAGGTATCCGGTCTGACTTCTTCAGGCATAAGAACTAATTGCTCACAAATTATCATCTGTATTTCTTCAAATAAACTCAAACCTAAGCCTCCACTGTAGAAATGAGATAATCGCTTAGTTCCTTAAACCGTTCCTTATGCTTATGATAAAAAGGAAGTAACCGATAATATTCCCTTATCCTCTGCGCATCCTTTATCTCCTTAATTTGAATATTGCCAGAAAGAAATTTCTTAACATTGTGAAAGGCGCCAATAAAGAGAACACCTCTTTCTCCATCACCCAAAGTTTCACTTATTCTTTGTGCGATAAACTTATCTCTTTTGTTTAAGAGTCTGCTTTTTACCAGCCTATATTTTAAGAATACTATCAGCTTTTGCGAAACTGATTTTGCCCTTGTCAGGGTAAGCAACCTATCGCGCTCTTCCTTAACCAAATTAAAATCTTCCGTTTTTATTAAAATAGCTCCCTGTTTGAGAAGCATTGCGATAAGCTCATAGTTTTTACTTCCCAATCGTATGCCTTCCTCAACTATTTTCTGTCCTATCACTCCCTCAGCAACCATCCCATACTGATATATTTTCAATCCCGATTCATTGATATGCATGAAATAAAACAATATAGAATTCCAGAAACCATCGACAATCTTCAAATGTTCACTCCAGATCTCCTGACCAAGCTCCACCATGCCCCTTCTGTCCACAGCTTTTGCAAGAGAACCGAGGTCAGAACTAGTGTGAATAATAGGAACGTAAAACAGAGTTCTCATCTACTTTTAACCCTCGCCTCCAGTCGCACCAACCTTTTTTTGAGCGATGCGTTCTCTTTTTCAATCTCGGTTTGTTTTGCCCTGGTAGATAAATAAGAATCCTGCTGCCACCAATTTATCCCCATCTGCATAGCCTTATCCACAGAGGCAACCAACAGCCTTATCTTGATATTAAGAAGATTGATGTCTGCGAGTTGAATACTTATGTCGCCGGCAATAACAACACCTTTATCCAGAACCCTCTCTAAAATATCGGCAAAGTTTGTAGCCTGTATCGGATGTATCATCTTATTTTCTTCCATGACATTACCACCCCTTTTAAACCAATTTTTTAGCCCTTATAATCAAACCAACGGCTTTCTTGCGTAAATTGGCGATGAAATGACAGTTTTTGCAGTCCAATTTTTTACTATCATATCCCTTGCAAGAAAGAAGTTCACCTGCTTCTCTTTGAACCCCTTGAGCAAATCTCGCCTTTTCTTGAACCCCTTTGGCTTGGTTAATATTAACTATGATGTCCTGCATTGTCCGTTCTCTCTTTTGAAACTCTGAACAATCTATATCAGCCGTTTCTTGGGACATTTTTTTTCTTCCTCACATCAAATCACCCAGAGGACCGAGGTTTATATTTAACTCATCATCCTCAAGCCCGAATATGACTTTCAGTTCATGTATTTTGTTTTCTAATCTCATCAGGGTTTCGCCAACCCGCTCAATCTCTTCCTCAGTTAAGGAACCTGCATCTATTCGTCTCATTGCCTGTTTTTCCAACAATTTTCTGATTAATTCAACGAGTGTAAGGACCAATTTAGCCAGACCCCTCTCAACATTTTGGGGATTGGCATCAATCCTTCCAGGAAGTGCCCCTTGGACTTTTTCAATCTCCTCAACAAAGTCTTGAGGAAAATCTGTTTCAACTACTCTGTCCATAGTCATATTTCACCCTCACTTGAGATGTTCCAGCATGGAGACTTTTTATCATACATATCCGTCTTTCTGCTTAAGACAACAAAATTGTAAGGAGGCCATGGACCGCTCAAAAGGAATTTAAGGTCGCCAAGGGTTTTCCTTGCCCGTTTAAAAGCATCTTTAAAATCTTCTTGTCTTTCTTTCTCAACTAAGTAGGATGCAGCCAAGAGCAATTTATCGGTTTTTAACTTCTCCAATTTTTTTTCCACCGCAAACCTGCTAAAGAAATCGTCTATAAGGCTGACATATCTTTCCACTTCTTCCCCAAACTCTTTATGCGCCTTATACTTTTCAAATTTTTCCTTTACAAAACTTCTGGATGGCGAACTGCCCAAGAACCTTATACTTGTATCACTTTTTCTGCATGCCACCATCGTATGGTTATTTACTTTCACACCAGACCAGATAATCTTCACACCGAACTCTACTTTGTTGCGCACTCTATCCAAATTTTCTCTAAAATCATTGTAAAACGCTTGCATCATCAAAAGAACATCCTCTTCGTGGCTAAATTGTGTAAGAAATCTAATTGGCAGAACAGTAAATCTTCTCATTAATTTTTCTACAACTTCTTCATGCTTTAAAACGTGGTCTTTAGTTACATTTTGAATCTTTTCACCAAATTTGCTCACCACAACGCCAATATCACGATAAGGGATATTAAAGACAATATTACCTTCCATCCCAGTAATACAATCATCGAATTGCACTATAGAATCTATTATGGCATAAGCGTATATATTCATACCGGTCATGTTGGCTCTTCCATTGCTCCTGCAAATGGCGCCCCTCTTAAACGTTCCATAGTCTCTACTGAGCTGATGAGAACCTTCAGTCCCACATAGATAAGGTCAACCTCTGCCAGAGAAATGATTATATCGCCGGATATAACCACGCCTTTATCCAAAACCCTGTCTAAAATTTCTAAAAGGGTTACATCCCTTGATTCTGCAATTACATTATCCACTTTGTGCCTTCTCTCCAACAGAACAGAAATTATACGGCGGCCAGGGTCCGGTGTTATCAAAATAGAGTCCCTGAGCAGTATATCTTACCTTAATATCTTCCACTGTATTCGTAAAATCCGGCACTTTATTTTTCTCGATTAAAAAAGCGGAGTTTAAAATCATATCATCTTTCCTGTCAGTCACTTCTCTGGGTAATAATTTGTTGACCTTAGATTTAATACTGTGCTGTTTTAGTCTTTCATAACTATCCTTTCCATATTCATTAAGTTTTTTATTTATTAATGTCTTTACCATCTCCCCCTTCCTCTTCCATAAAATGAACGCCTTGCCTATGGAAGAAGACTTAATCTGTTTATCTAATTTTACGAGCTCTTTATCCTTTTGAGAGAGATTTTCCTTCAATTTCCCTATATCACAATAAATTTTAACTCCCCATTCTTCTTTGCCTCTTAAATTATCCAAGTTCTTCTTAAGAATCCTCGCTTGTTTCTCAAGCATTTCCTTTAGAGTATCCTCCGTATTAAACAAAGTAGCAAATTTAAAGGGAACTACACCGATATCTTTCATTACCCATTCAATTATTTTTTCGTGGATACTCACCTTTGTCTTAACCCAATCTAAATTAGCAAAATTCTTCCTGAGATTCTCCTCCCCAAACTCATCCGGTGAAACCTTACTTACCACAGCGTAAAGACCGATGTGGAAAACAAAATATATACTATTGACTAATTCTTTTAACTCTCCCAGCTGGGGGACTTCATCAGTAACACAATATAAATAGATAAGGTCTTTACCTTGCGATTTCATGTTCATTTCTCTTCTAAGACTAATTCTGAAACACTAATTCCGCTCACGTTCGTAAGATTCAACTTCAAGGTCATCATTGAGTTTAACCGCATAATAATTCTTATCCGGCATCTTCATAGAACATCCAAGAGATTTTATAAAAGGATTCTCCTCATAAACTTCAGCCTTTGTCTCCCAGCCTTCACTAACCTTCGTTGCCATAATAACCTTTACATCTTTTGCAGTAAGGGTCTTTTTGAGAAATGTGCTCGCTATTCTCGCGGCGCCCGTTATATTTGACATTGTTATCCCTCCTCTCTTAGACATTGTTATCCCTCCTCTCTCGTTTTAGCTATAGCTTCCAATCGTGTTAAAAGTTCTTTTTCCTGTTTGTTATATTCTTCATCGCTAATTTCATCCATCTCAAATCGCAGTTGCAATTGCATAAGTTTTTCTTTTATCAAACCTTCATCAGATAATTCCTTTTCTATTACGTCATTAACCTTCTCACCCAACCAGACCAGCAATGTTAATGGTGAAAGTAATATATCATCGATTAAAAACATCCTAATACTCACCTGTAGAAATTGCCAGATTGACGAAATTAAATGGTGGCAGTGTCCCCACGTATTTAAATTTTATTATATCTCCATATCTTTCATCAAGGTGCTGAATTATTTTATCAAACTTTCGTTCCCTGTGTTTTCTTACTAAAAATGCGGCGTTTAGAATCATCAATTCACCATAGTTATTATTGATTTTTACCTCTTCTGCCAAAGGCAAAAGACCGCTCAAAATATCCTTTTGATAAATCTCTTTCTCACTTTGTAATGCCCCCTCAACCATCTTTCCAATTTCCATACGTTGACGATGCGTCTTTGAAGGTGACATATCCTGAAGCACTTCTTTTAAAATTTTAATGTCCTCATATTTATCTAAAATATGTCCATAGATGTCTTCCTTAAATATAGCTTTCAGTCCCAGTTCTTTTTTCCCTTCAATATCTTTCAGTAAAACCGAAAATTTATCATAATCTTTTTGCAGTATCTTCCTTACCTTTTGCTCATTTTCAGCAACGGTGCCGAATCTTACCGGCAGGACTGTATATATCTTCATAACTTCTTCAATTGCGCGTTCATGTGAAATCAGATTATCTCTTGCAAAAGAGTATCGTTTAATTGGCGAATCACTCACCACGGCGGCAATATCATTATAAGAGATTGTATATAGCTCACCAGCACCATCTTCAATTCCCGTTGTGTCAAATATTGGGGGCTCTTGGCTATCTATCGCTATAATACAATAGATATATTTACCTTCTTTAGAAACAGTTTCTCTCGAATTAAGTGTTTCAATTACTTGTGGCATAATTATTTCTCCCATTCCTCTGGATAAATGACAATGTTGACAAAGTTAAACACGGGCAAAGGACCAGCATACATAAATCTCACTCTCTCTTTATATTTCTCACTTAAATCATCCATAATGTTATCAAATTCTTTTTCCCTGCCCTTGTCCGACAGAAAAGCCGCATTAATAAACATATCATCGCCGATAGTTTTATTAAGTTTATAATCAATGGATGACCTTCTCAGACTATCTACAATTTTTGCCGTCTCTTGATCTTTTTTCTTCTCTAATGCCTGCGCAACCATCTTGCCCACGTCCACCCTTGCCTGGATATTCTTCATTCCTTTATCATTCTGCAGTTTCTCTTTTTCCCTCTTAATGTCTTTATTTCCTTCAACAATCTCGTTAAAAATAACATCCATGTTTCTCCATATTCCTTTAACTCCCAGCTCAATCCTATGCTCCATGTTTACCAATGCAGTCTTAAATTCTCTATATCTTCTATCCAGAAGACTCCTAATCTCATCTGCACTGGAGGCAATAGTTCCAAACCTTACCGGAAGCACACCATCAAACTCTTTCATCACTTGCTCAATTACTCTCTCATGTGCTAACAAATGCTGACGGCTGACTCCCAATTTAATTGTCTTACAGTTACTTACCACCATACTTAAATCATCATAGCTGATAGTTAAAACCTCATCGTCTCTTCCGCCAATGCCAATAGGACCAAAATTCCTCTCCTGCGTGGTCCCGATAATACAATAGATATACTTACCTTCCATCTCCATCTCACTCTCTAACCTTAACAAGAATGGCGTTTTTCTTAAATTCATCTTCATTAAAATAAAAACTTTCTTCTCCCGCCTGTGCGCAAGATGTAGCATAATCGAGGAGTATGTTATAAGATTTATTTATTTCTTCAAATTCTCTTTCTATCCCCGGCTTCCCCGGATTCTTATCGGGATGGAAAGAAAATGCCTGTCTTTGATATGCCCTCTTAATCTCGTTTTTATTGACGGGGGCATTAGTAATTCTCAGCTTTTTCCTTGCCCAATCCACGTCCTCAAATTGCATCTTTTTTATCTCAAGCGTAAAAAAACTGTATGAAGGAAGCGGACCAACGCATCTGAAATTTAGTTTTCCCCCAAATTCATTATCCAGGTATTCAACCTTTGCATGAAAATCCTTCTGCCCGGCTTTATTTACTAAAAAGGCGATATTTGCAACCATTCTATCATCCATAAGTTCATGCTTCATACAACCCACACAAAGCGTCTTTAAGGCATTCTGTATCTGAGAGGAATACCATTCGCGCAACTGGTCCAATATATTCTTAACCATAACTCCCACCTTCATCTGGTCATCAACGGTTATCCCTTTAGGATTACTCAAGAGTTTCTCTTTCACCGCTTCAATCTCCCGCAACTGCCCCACTTCTCTAATCACTGATGTAAAATCACTCCAAGTGCAGACCACGTCTATCTCAACTTTATCACTTATCTTCGGGATTATATCTTTTATAAGACTATATCCTTTACTTAAAACATTTTTAACCTCTACCTCATTCATCACAAACGTCCCCAGCCTGACAGGGATAATTAAACATCCCATGTCCATAATTTGCTCAATAATCTTTTGATGCTCAACTAAAGCCCTTGCCAGGATATCCTTAAACATGTGGGTATAGTTAACTATCTCGGCGTCTTTTACCACTGCCGCTATATCCAGATAAGGAATAAAATGAACTCCATTACAGGCAGATGAGCCATATAAACCAATGGATTTCTGATTACCATTACTTACGATTCCGTAAATATATTTTCCTATTTCACACATATTAAACCCTTTCATACCTGAGGGAAAGGGCTGGCGTCCCTTCCCCTCAGGCATCCCCCAAGCGTCGATGAAGAAAGGAGGTTCTTCACTTCTTAATTACTGTTTTTGTTGTTCCTTTAACAGCTTACCTGCTTCCTCAAAGTTTCTTTTTGAAATCTTGAATTCGAATTTCTGATTCTTTTCTATATACTCCCTTATTGCCAGTGTGGCGGCTTTGCGACAGATAAACTCAATATCAGAGCCTACCCGTCCCCCAGTCTCTCTGGCTAACTTCCTCAGGTCCACATCCCTGGCAAGGGGTTTACCTTTAGTGTGAATCTTAAATATCTCTTCTCTTGTTTTTTCATCCGGCTTGGGCAATTCTAATAAGAGGTCAAAACGCCCACTTCTAAGAATTGCCGGGTCAATTAAATCTAATCTATTTGTGGCAGCCAGAATCACCACGCCTTTAAGTTCCTCAAGCCCATCCATTTCTGCTAAAAACTGACTGATTACTCTTTCTCCAACATGACTATCACCGGAGGCAAATCCCCTTTTAGGAACCAACGCATCGATTTCATCAAAGAACAAAATAGCGGGTGCCGCCTGCTTGGCAGTTTTAAATACATCGCGGATAGCCCTTTCACTTTCTCCGATAAATTTGGAAATCAGCCCGGGACCTTTTACGGAGATAAAATTTACGCCCGTTTGACTTGCTACTGCCTTAGCTAATAAAGTTTTTCCTGTGCCCGGAACTCCATAAAGAACTATTCCTTTAGGTGGGTTTGTATTCACCTGCTTAAAAATATCTGAATATTTGAGTGGCCATTCTACCGCCTCTTTCAGTTCTTCTTTTATGTTCTCCAGCCCTCCCACATCATCCCATTTCACATCCGGCACTTCCACGAAGAATTCCCTTATGGCTGTGGGCTCCACTTCCTTCATTGCCTCTAAAAAATTATCCATGGTAACTTCTAATTGCATCAAGGATTCATAAGGGATATCAGCGATTTCAAAATCTATCTTGGGTAATATTTTTCTGAGTGCCGACATGGCTGCTTCCCTTACAAGGGCGGCTAAGTCTGCGCCCACAAATCCATGGGTAATCTCAGCCAATCTTTCTAAACTGACGTTAGATGCCCTGGGCATTCCTCTGGTATGAATCTGTAATATTTCCAATCTGCCATTCTTATCAGGTATAGGAATAGATATTTCCCGGTCAAATCTGCCCGGTCTCCTTAATGCAGGGTCAAGAGTGTTTGGAATATTGGTCGCCCCGATAACAATGATTTGTCCACGCGATTCCAATCCATCTAACAAGGCTAAAAGTTGTGCCACAACCCGTCTTTCCACCTGCTTTTCTCCGCCCATTTCTTCTCTCTTGGGAGCAATGGCGTCTATTTCATCAATAAAGATAATCGCCGGCGTATGGGCTTGAGCATCCTCAAATACACTTCTCAATCGCGCCTCACTCTCACCGTAAAATTTACCGATAATTTCAGGTCCTGATATATGGGTAAAATAGGCATCGGTTTCATTAGTCACGGCACGGGCGATTAAAGTCTTGCCGGTTCCTGGAGGACCGTAAAGCAAAACTCCTTTAGGTGCATCAATCCCTAATCTCTCAAACACTTCAGGATATCTTAAAGGGAGTTCAATCATCTCCCGGATTCTCTGAATCTGTGAATTAAGTCCACCGATGTCCTCGTAAGAAATCCTTGTTGGTCCAGATTCTCCATGTCCTTTCGTTTCCATCCTGATTAAGGTTTGTGGATTGATTAGAACCACACCATCGGGAATGGTATCCAGAACCTTAAAATCATACCCCCTTGAACCAAACAATGTGGCCCTGATTCGGTCTCCACTGGTTACTGGAAGACTATCTATGAGCGACCCAATGTATCTGGTATCTTTCTCTCCTTTAAGCGGGCTTGACACTGTTACGGGAGAAAGGGTTATTCTGTTAGCAGGTTTATAATCAATCTTGCGAATCTTTACTTTATCATCCAGACCAACCAGGGCATTTTCCCTTGAGATTCCATCCATCTGGATTATACTTTTTCCCCTCTCCTCAGCATAACAAGGCATTCCCTTAGCCGCGGTTTTTCTTTTACCCTCAACCTCTAAAATCTCACCGACTTCCACATTTAAAACCTTCATATCCTCAGGGTCAATTCTCACAATTGCCCTGCCAGCATCTTTGGCTAATGCCTCTTTAACCTTCAACGTAAGGTGCGTGTTATCTTTTTTTGCCGTCATTGAAACAAAAACTCCTGAAAGATATGCAGGGCATCCATACCTCTAACTTCACCCGGCTGCAAAGGCACCATTGTTGTTTTTAAACCACCAAACTTTTTCCTTATCTGGCTGATATATTTCTCCTGGAATCTTCTTTTTTCCCGGCAAAATTTGCAATTGTTCGTTGGCTCGACAACATTGTTGATTATTATCTGCTTCACTTTTACACCATACTTATCCAAACTATTAATCAACCTCTCCGTTTCTAAGACAGCCATATCTTCCGGTATTGTTACCGCAATAAACTCACATTTATTGGAGTCCCGAAGCAGTGACTCTATGCCCTTAACCGTCTTTTTCATGGTTAAGAGAAAATCATCTGCTTCATCAGGATTATATTTACCGCCAAAGGTTTTTACCATATATCTATACTTCCATCTCATTTGAGCCATGACCTTAATCCAGTTATCCAGAAGCTCAGGCAAAGTTAAGAGTCGCAAGGCATGCCCGGTAGGCGCAGTATCCACTATATATTTGTCAAATTGAGCTTCCTCTATTAAGTCAACCACGGTCTTAAAACCCATCACTTCATCAATGCCCGGGATGGGCAAATTAAATATAGAATCAATGTCCTCCTGGTCTAAATAGGTTGAAGTATCCAGTATCTTTTTTATCTGGTTTTCGTATTCCATTTTAAATTTATAAAGAGCCTTTTCAGCACTTATCTCCAGAGCACTTAAATTTTTTATGCCTTTAACTTCCTTTATCTCATCTCCAATTTTCTGGTCCAAGCTATCAGAGAGCGAGTGAGCCGGGTCTGTTGAAACGAGTAGTGTCTTAAAATCGCAACTTAAATAAAGCGCTGTGCTTGAGGCACAGGTCGTTTTTCCCACACCACCTTTACCACCAAACAGGATTAACTTTAACCCATTTTCTTTTAGTCCAATTAGTGACATTCATTTTTTCATTTTTATCTCTAAAATACCATTTTTATAACTTGAGATAATCGTCCCGGGTTTGACTTTTGCCGGAAGCAAGACTTCTTTGCGATACTTTTTATCACCTGTCTGGGCTGAGATATCTAAGATATCCCCTTTTAAATCTATCTTTATGTCACTCTCATTTACCCCGGGCATTTCCGCATAAACGCAAATCTCTTCCTTTTCGTTAAAGATGTCCGTAATCGGTTCCCTTTCCTCCTTAACCGTGGGTCCTCCGGCAGTCTTTTTTATATTACCGAATGGCTCAACGATGGGTTTCCCGCCACCGGCTGTTTTTATTGAAAAGCCAAACACTCCTTTCATGCCCTTTTTGAGATGGCTAAGGTCAAATTCTCCTTCTTTTTGGATTTCACCGCCTGCCTCTTTCAGCCCTGCGGCAAAATCTACTAATTTTTCAATGCCCTTAAATAAACCTCCTAAACTGAAATTCCCTATGCTGAAGTCCGAATCTAACACTTCTTCTTCCTTTTTATTGCATTTCTTCTTCATAATCGTTTTCCCCCTCATCTCTTCTCTTTCCCTTTGCCATATTTCCCAATGCAACACTTGGCATCACGATAACTCCCTTTCCCCTGCAGGTCATACAAAAAAGACTCGTGCCGCGAATTCTGCCCAACCCTTTACAGATAGAACATATCTCAACATGATTACTCTCTATGGGAACAATGCCCTTACCCTTACAAACGTTACAGGTAAGGTCTCTATTCAAATGCGCCCTACCATCTCCATTACAATATGCACAGATAACTGCCAAACCGGGAACCTTAACTGACCCTGCCCCTTGACAGACAGGGCACCTTACGGTTTTGTTGTGAGATATAACTCCCTTTCCTTTGCAAAAACCGCATCTATAGTCATTCCTGTTTAAGACCTCGCCCTTTTGACCAACCTTTCGGCTTTTCCAGTCAAAAACACGCCACTCCATCTTATCTTTCCCTTAAAAAAATATCTTTAATATCTTATGGACATCTTTTTTATGGGCTTGCCGGAAGAAATACCCCTGTGCAACTTCCCAGCCGTCGCCTCAGCCCCGGCTGAATCCGCTGTTTCGTTCTCTCCATTTATTTCTCTTAAAAGTTTCTGTACTCGGACAGCCAGATTATCCAATCGTCTCTGGGCATTTCCCAGTCTCTTATCAGTGCTGAATTGCTCTTTCTCCAATCTTGCCCTTTCCCGGTCGAGCACATACAGCTCAAGGTAACTTGACCTCATAGCCTTTGGTATGGAGCGAGCGCCTATAGAATGCATCCCCTTTATATCGCTTACGGTTTGCAGCTGAGATATGCTTTTCATCGATTATACCTCCCTCTTACAAATATTTTTTCCCACCAGATGCCTGACAATTTCCTTTATCCTGTTCTGATTTGTCTTTGAGCCTACCCTGCTTGTTTCGGAAGACAAAATATCCTGGCATAACTGGGTAAAGAAACCGTTACCTTGTATTGTCCTGAGCCGTTGAGCGCTAAGCGTCTTGGCAATCATAATGCAGGCGCGAATTGTCGGCGGAAATTCACATTTGCCGGAATCTCGCAATTCCCTCACAATATTCACAATAGTCTCAGCATCGCATCTCGCGAGCATAGACTTTGCCCTGGTTATGGCAATCTCTGTCTCTCGGTCAAAATGGTCTAAATCTATGGTAATCATCCTGTCACGCAAGGCATCCTGACTTCTATGGACTCCCGCATACTCTTCAGGATTGCTTGTAAAGATAGCAGTAAATTCTGGATGCACCTTTAAATATGGATGCTCACCGCCTCTTCCCACAGGCAAATCCATTATCTTTTCCTGTAAAATCGCCAGGAGAATATTATTTGCTTCAGGACGAGAACGCGTGAATTCATCATAAATAAGCGTAAATCCGTATTTACAAGCAACAGTCAGGCGATTGTCCACCCAATGCTTGGTCATATCCTCTTCCATCTTCATAACTCGTGAGACAAAACGGTCCACGACTTTTCTGAACCGATAACCGTATTCGCCACCAACCAAATCCGATGTGGTAAACTCTTCATCGCCGTGAATCATCACTACAGGTTTTTTAATTTTACTGGCAATATGCATTGCCAGGGTGGTCTTACCCGTGCCAGCGCCTCCTCGAAAATGAACCGGAAAACCAGCCCTGATATACGAAAGCGCCCTGCTGGTAACATCTTTTACATACCTTGTTTCTACAAAGTCTGGTAAAGGACTTGGCTCAAGAACTGTCGTCATCTCATCAATCATTTAGTTTATCACCTCGGTTCTAATTAGCATTACCTGACACAAAGACAGAGATTTTATTTTACTCCATTACCTTTTAACATCTTGCTCATCTTTTCCCAGGCTTTGCTCGCTGAAACCAGATCGGAATGCAGTCCTTTTTGGCTCTCACAAAAGTCTTTCCTTAAAGAATCCACATCTCTGGCTAAATCTTCTCTGTCTTTTTCAAGAGTCCCATTTAAAGACTTTGCCATCTCTTGACGAAACCTTCTTGTGTCAGCAACGAACTTTCTTGCATCATTTCTCAAAGACTTGACATTTTTATGTAAGTCTTTAAGAGACTTGTTTCTCTGTGCATGACTATTCAAAATACCCGCACACATAGATTCCATTTCAATCGCTACGTTACCCATAGACTAAACTCCTTTCTAAAATAAATCTATTCCCTTTCATGAAATACACATTAATCACAAACCATCTTATAGCCTGCGCCGCACTGGTGAGAAAATTAGTCTTTCGCACGTCGCAAAGAGGTCAACGTCTTTTCGCGACATGTTGAGCAGACATATCCGGCATGAGGATGGATATAGCGACTTTTACAGAAAGCAATGATAATTAAAAAGACGTTTATTACCCCGCTACCTTCACGGTCTTTTTCTTCCTGGCTTTCTGCCTATTCTTTTTAGTCGCTTGCGCCACAGTAGCCACTTTTTCTCCAGACCCAATCCCCGTCAGCCCACCCTTTTCCTTTGCCTTAGCCAATGTGGCTGCCATCCCTTGCCAGGCATGTCTTGCCCTGGACATATCAGAGTGATATTCGCCTATAAGCTGCCTGGTATTGTTGGCTATACCCCTGACACAGTTTATTATGTCACGGATATATTTGTCTAAGTTCTTTCTTAAGGTTTCACTCATCTCGCTCCGGGATGCCCTGAAATCTTTCAGCAGCTTAGTGATGTAGGCTTCGATATCCTTCGCCTCTTTGGCAAGCTTGCCCTTGAGTTCCTCTGACACCTCCTTGTGTTCCTTTCTAAAACCATTCATCATTGTGCCAACGTTCCTGGTAAGATTTTTGACAAAGTCTCCAATAGTCTTTAAAAAGTCTTCCAGGTTCTTGGCTTGTTCCTCACCCATGTGTTTGCGGGCATTCCCAAATCCTCCAAGCATATCATCGATGTTTTGAGCTAACCCCTTGGCAAAATTACCCAGGCTCACTGCCTGCTCACTTGCCATTTTCTTCCTATCCGCGGTAAATCCCTTGACGGTCTTACGTGCATCGGAAGTTATCTTATGTGCATCAACAACTATCCTGTGGGTATCTGCAACTATACTGCCAATTGTTTTTACCCGCGCATCATAGGAAGAAAGAATGTCCTCGGTCAAACTTTTCATTCCCTCTGCAATTCCCATTTTTTTTCGCCTCCTTCTTTGTTTAAATTTTTTAAGGGGCAACTTTTATATTGTGTCCCTCTCTTTTATTAGCAGACACATTATTGATGATATTCCTAACCGATGAAATTACATTAGGTGATTTAATCAATCTCTGTGCGAATTCCATCCTGCTTTTCTTAAAAACAACAAGCATATCGTGCACTTCATCCCTTCTTCTTTTCACCTCAGCTTTTCTTTCATCCTGGCGAACCAGCCGAGCTTTATGTGAATTCTTAAACCTCCTGAGCATTGATTTAAGGTCCTTGATTCTCAATTCTCTTCCCTTGGCTAAAAGTTCAAGAAGCCCATCGGTTATTTCATGTTGCTCTTTTTGAAACTCTTTTAATTTAGAAGTTACCGCCTGTTTTTCCTTTTCCTGTTTAGCAAGAATTTTGGTGAGCGTGTTTTGAGATTCCTGGGTTACTACCACTTTGCCTTTGGCAATGGCGTCTTTAATCTTAGTTAGATGTTCCTTTAAGAGATTTATCATCACTTTCTGTTCGGAAAGGTAATTATCTACTAAACACCTGATTTCTTTTTCTTTTTCTGTCTGCGCGGAAAGAATACCCTGCATCATTCTATCAAAATCTTTCCTTCTTAAGTGCTCATTCTGTGAAAGTAAGTCCTTAAGCTGTCTATTAATCTCTTCCCTTATCTGTTTTGTCTTAATGAGAGGTTCTTGAAATTCATTAAGAATTAACTTGGTAGTTTCATGAAGAGAATCCATATTTTCGATCTTTGTGTGGTATATAAATGCGATGTCTTCTACCAAGTCCTTTAAATCCAAAATCGCTGGCATCCCATTCCTCTCACCAATAAGAATATTTAATTATTGACGGGGAAGTAAAGAAAGTCTTGGCGAGTCATACTGTCTCCCTCGCGTTTTAAGAGAGTTAAGGATGGCCCGGCAAGAATCACCATTTCGACCTTATCCTTTACATCAGGCAGCTGTTGCGGTCAAACCAATCGCCTCAGCATACTTCAGATAGGTCTCAACGGAAGCCACTACAGCCCTCGCCTCAATCGCGAGTATTTCAATACCCACTAATGAGACTCTCACCCAGGCGTCAATGACCACGCCCTTGTCCAGGATACGGTCGACAACTTCCACAAGGCTGGAAGAGCCGATCGCTTTTTCTACAGCCATATTCCTTACCCCCCTTCATTTTAGATTCCGCATTTTTTTTACTGAGGAGCGGTTAACCTCAAACTTTTTTATCCCTCAACAATTTCATGTTGATACTTTTCTGTTTTGCCAATGCCCTTTTTACTGTTTTCTTCAGCACATTTATATCAAAAGGCTTATCCAAAAATGCATAAGCGCCAAAGTCCTTGGCTTTTGCTATTACATTTCCATTTCCAAACGCAGAAATCATTATTATTGTTATTGGAAGTCTTGCCTGGTGAGTTTTTTCTAAAACAGTTAATCCGGACATTCCATAAAGTTTGTAGTCTAAAATCATTACCGCATAACGATGATGGCTAACTTTAGCCAAAGCGGTTTTTCCGTCGTGAGCTATATCTACGGATAAACCCTCTTCTCTCAATATAGAAGCAATCAGCCAACACATGTCTTTATCATTATCAACCACCAAAATTTTTGATTTAGTCATTGTTAATTAATTATTATTATTCTGAGTTTTTTATCACTTTCGCTCAATCATTATCATTTTCATTCAAGTCAAGTAAAGAGGCAACAAGTATGCCATAAGAAATTAAATAAGGAAAAGTAATCCGGGTGGTTACTCCAAATTTGTAACCTATTGGAATGTCAAATAGTTAACTTTTGATAAATTTATTTTTGGGGGGAAAATTTGAACGCATTATTTTTGAAATCTTCCGGCAAGTCCAAAAGATAGGACAAATTAAAGACAAGAATGGGACAGAAGTGTCAAATGCCTAAGGTTTTCATTTTACGATAAAGCGCCTTGCGATTGATGTGCAGAACTTTTGCCGCTTTTATCTTATTGCCACCAACTTTGGCAAGGGCATATTTGATAACTCCAACCTCAAATCTATGAGTAATGTCTTTTAATGAAGAGTTCTCCTGTAAACCGATGGTGTTTTGGAATGCATTCATACTTGTAGCTCCCGCAGATTGATTTATAGATAAATGCTCAAGGAATATTTCTTCAGAATCACTCAAAAGAACTGCCTTTTTGACCATATTTCTGAGCTCACGTACGTTGCCAGGCCAGGGATAATTTAAGAAAAATTTCATCACATCACCACGAAAACCCTTTATCTTTTTGTTAAGTTCTTGATTTGCCTCGTTCAGAAAATACTTAGCCAATACGGGAATATCTTCCTTCCTTTCGCGCAAAGGTGGAAGGTCAATACGAAACTCATTAAGCCTGTGAAAAAGGTCGTCTCTAAATTTCCCGGCTTTCATTGCATCATAAAGATTAATTTTTGAAGCAACAATAATCCTTACGTCCACTCTAATATCCTTCTTACCCCCTAAGTGCTGTATTCTTCTCTCCTGGATTACCCTTAAAAGCTTCATCTGTATGTTGTCGGACAAATTGCCAATTTCATCTAAAAACAAGGTCCCGCCATCTGCCTGTTCAAATTTTCCCTCTTTCCGTTCATTAGCTCCGGTAAATGCCCCTTTCTCATAACCAAATAGTTCGCTCTCAACTAACGTCTCAGGAATGGCACCGCAGTCCACAGCCACAAATGGCTTATCCGAACGTTTGGACTTCTGATGAATCATCTGTGAAATTAATTCCTTGCCCGTTCCACTATCGCCTTGAAGGATTACTGTCATATTGGTTGGCGAGATTATATTAACTTGGTTTAAGACCTGCTTGATTTGCTGACTCTCTCCCATCAACTCTTCGATGGCAGTTTTTTCATACAACCGCTTTCTCAAAACTCCAGTTTTTTTGCTTAAACTTTGCGACTGAAGGGCTTTTTTAATCGTCAGGATCAATTCTTTATTGTTAAAAGGCTTGGTAATGTAATCAAATGCTCCTGATTTCATCGCCTCAACGGCATCTTTGATTTCCCCGTAAGCAGTTAGCATAATAATAGTTAATTCTTTATCAATATCCTTTATCTCCCGTAAAATTTTCATTCCATCAATCCCTGGAAGTTTGATATCCAACAATACTAAATTGGGAGATTTCGTTCTGACTTCTTGAATTGCCTTAACTCCATCCAGAGCGGATATAATTTCATAGCCCTCCTCTTTTAATACATTGGTTAGGGTAAATTGCATATCGCTGTTATCGTCAACTATTAGAATTTTTCCCACGATTAGCGCCCTGTTTTGCTTTATCTGCCTATCTCTTGAAAGGAAGTCGGACCTCGATGTCTGTTCCCTGTCCAAACTTGCTTTCTATATTTACTCTGCCTTTATGATGATTTATTACCTGATGCGATAAACATAAACCCAATCCAACGCCGTTTTCCTTTGTGGAAAAAAATGGGGTGAACAATTTGTTTAAATTCTCCGGAGCAATACCATCGCCCGTATCCATAAAGTTTATCACTATTTCATTAGCCTTAAAATCAGGGTATGCATTAATCATGAGATGTCCTCCATCTGGCATGGCATCCAAGGCATTCAGGATAAAATTTAAAAATGCCTGCTCAAGTTGTTTCTCATCTAAAAGTATTTGTGGAATTCTTCTTGACAATTTATGATTCAGTCGTACATGCTGTTTTTTGCATCGGACCTTAACCAGATTACAGGCGCTACTTATAACTTCACCAATATGCACCAGCTTAAAAGAAATCATTCGCGGCTTGGCAAAGTCAAGAATATCTTTGATAATTCTGTTTGCGTTTTCAGAATGTCTTAAAATAATCTTTAAATGCTTTTTTATCTGATAAGGGAGCCTGTATTTACTTAAAACGAATTGTGATGAAGCGGTAATGCTACCCAAAGGATTCCTTATTTCATGAGCAATGCCAGCCGCCAATTCTCCTATTCCCGCCAGCCTCTCCTGATAAAGCAATTGGTCCTCTAACTTAACCATGTCAGTAATATTTTTCACGCATTCAATTACCCGGACTACTTTTCCCTCTTTATTTTTAATTGGAAAAGTGGATATATTCAAGACTACTCTGTCTTTATCAATTCTCTGACATATTGTCGTAACGTGATAGGGTTTGCCCTCTTCAAATGTCTTCTGTGCCGGGCAATTTTCACATATCGCCTCTTTTTTATGATACTCCTTATAACACTTCTTTCCCTGCAAACATGAAAAATCTCTTTTGTCAAACAATCTTAAAGCTCCACGATTGGCTCTTAAAATCTGGTAATTCTCATCAATAACTGAAATCCCATCACCTATGTTGTCAAAAACTACCCGAAGTCTATCTTTAGCAAATTTCATCTTTTTTTCAGGTTTTACAATTTTAACTGATAAGTTTGTAGCATTATTTTTAATTGACATTGAATTTTTCTCTAACGGATTACAAAAATGTCCAAGATTAACTAATCTCTGGTTTTAATCGCCCATTCCTTGTTCTTATACAAAGAATATCTTTCACGAATTATAGACTAAATTCTTAAATTAAGCAATTATATCTCGAGTTTAACATTGAATTTGAAACATTTTGCAATAAAAATATTTGAAATAATCAAAATTATTATGCATAAATTAATAAAATGTTATGTTTATATCAATATATTATATATACATATCAGTAAAAATGCTATATATGTAATTTTTTTCATTTTTTCACACGATAACGCCAAAAGGAGTTTTGACACATTCAGGTTGTGTGCGTCATATGTGTTGTAAGGGTCTATCTTGAGGGCGTTTTCATTCTGCTCGATTGCCAGAGCCGCAAATCCTTTCTGAAAATATGAGAGATAGAGATTGCAGTGTAGTTTATCATCATAAGGATTATCGGTGATGAGTTTTATGTAATCGTCTATCTGTAGTTCATGGGTTTTTTGTTGGCAAGAACGGGTTCCGCAACTGTGTCCACTGCCACGGCAGGCTTGACATTGTGCCGGGTGAGAGATCTGTAAGCATGTTGAATCCGTTCAAACCCTCGTTACGCAACAATACGCAGTTTCTCGACGAGATTGTGCATACGGTCGGGATGATATTACTATGCTTATTTTGCAATAGGCACGTTCAATATACTCAAGTGTAGCGCCCCCTCAGGATTTCGAGAATTTTATAACAGTCCGTCTCTCTAAAAAAGGTCATCATGAGATTCTTCAATCTTCATTCTTGGCTCGCCGCAGGTGAAATCCGAAAACGGACTTCGCCGCATCATGGAAAATCACGAAGTGCCGATTTTCATCGACCTAAGATGCGGCAGCAAATCCGCCACGGTCCTGACCTGCGACCTTACCTATGACTACGTCAAAATCAACGCCGATTATCGGACATGATTAGAAAAACATTGGGCGGGTCAGAAAATATTACCTGGCGCGCCAGGAGGGAATCGAACCCCCGACCTACGGATTAGAAGTCCGTTGCTCTGTCCTTCTGAGCTACTGGCGCACTTTTAATTCACATTGTCTATCATCAAAAATCTGAATATCTTTTCTTTTGAGAAATACCCCTCCTGTCAAGTCTATTGTTTTTTCATTTGCATATTCCCTAAAAATCCCATTGTGATTTCTCATATCGGGGATGAATGAAATTATGGAACTTAAAAAGGACTCGCTTATCACTTTGAAGATTGAAACCCTTGCCTATGGCGGACGCGGCATCGGCAAATGGGAAGGCATCGTCACCTTTGTCCCGCACACAGTCCCCGGCGACACCGTTCAGGCGCGCATCACGAAAAATAAGGGGAACTATATCGAGGCGGAACTTGTGGAAGTTGTTACGCCCTCGCCGGTTCGTGTGACGCCGCCCTGCAAAGTTTTCGGTCCCTGCGGAGGATGCGTCTGGCAGTGCCTCCCTTATGAAACCCAGCTTGCTTACAAGGAAGAACTTTCCCGCTCAGTTGTGGAACACCTTGCACGACAGCATGAATTCACGCATCACCCCATCATCCCCTCGCCCGTCATCTGGCGTTACAGGAACAAGATGGATTACACATTCGGAGCGGATGAGAACGGTCGCCCCATCCTCGGCTTCCATAAAAAGGGGAGTTTTACCGAGGTCATCGACATTGAGACATGCCATCTCCAGCCGGAGATTTTTGACCGTCTCCTGCGTGAGATGCGCTCATTTGCGCAGGAAAAATCCCTTGTCCCATATAACCCCGTGACACACAAGGGGCTTTTGCGTCACTTCATGCTCAGATGTGCAGGAAACACGCCCGCAAGCGAACCGATGCCCATCCTTGCCGCCCTGCTGACAGGAGAACCTGAGCTCCCCAATCGCAATGAACTCCTTGAACGCCTGCGCCGCACCTGCCCATCCCTCAAAGGTTTCATTCACGGTCTTAATGTGGGTCTTGGAGACGTGATGAGGATGAACAAACTCCTCTTTAAGTGGGGGAATGATTTTCTTGAGGAGCGGGTTTGTGACCTTGAACTCTGCATTTCCGCCTTTTCGTTTTTCCAGACCAACACAAAAGCCGCAGAGTTGCTCTATGAAAAAACCCGTGAGTTTTTATCCCTTACCGGTCAGGAAACGCTACTTGACGCTTATTGCGGCACAGGTTCTATCGGACTTCTCTGCGCCCGCCAGACGGCTCAGGTGTTCGGGATTGAGGTGATGAGGGAGGCAATCTGGGATGCGCGTTATAATGCGCAACGCAACGGACTTACAAACTGCATCTTTCTCTGCGGAGAGATGCGCAAATGCCTTGGGCTTGTGCGCGAAAGATTGCCGCTTGGAGTTCAGAGGATGGTCGTTGACCCGCCACGCAACGGACTGGATAAAAAATCCCTCAGGCAGATAATCGAACTTAATGCGCCCCTTCTTGTTTATGTTTCCTGCAATCCAACCACCATGGCGCGCGATGCGGCGGTGATTTCTGAGGCGGGATATCGCATCACTGACATTCAACCGCTGGATATGTTTCCCCACACATATCACTTTGAGATGGTTGGGCGTTTTGAGAAAATAGGATTCACCACAGAGACACAGAGGACACAGAGGATAAATATCAGGTCGTGAGTCCTTTGTTCCTGAGCTCGGCAACTGCCTTTTCAACAAGGTCATCGCACTTCTGCTCGCGTGCCCACTCAATCAGAATCGGCACGCCTTGCTCAAATGAGACCTTCGGTAAATATCCCAGCAACTTTTTGATTTTAGAAATGTCAGAATAGCAGTGGCGGACGTCACCCGCACGAAATTTAAGGGGATATTCCGCCCTGAGCTCACGTCCGAGCGCACCTGCAAGCATCCGCGCCACCTCATTGATGGAAATGGCACGACCAGTCCCTACGTTGAACACCTGATAATCTGCCTCCTTCTTTTCCAGCGCCAGAATACACGCCTGCACGATGTCACTGACGTGCACGAAATCCAGAGTCTGGTTGCCATCCTCCCAGATGATGGGCGGCTTATCGTGGAGGAGGCGGGTGGAAAATATGGCGCACACGCCCGTGTAAGGATTGGAGAGCGCCTGTCGCGCCCCATAGACGTTAAAATAACGTAAGGCAACCGCAGGGATTTTATAAGCCATACCGATAGAAAGGAAAAGTTCTTCCTGGTCGCGCTTCGTGACGGCATAAACCGATGTTGGATGCAACGGTTTATCTTCATCCGTGGGAGCTGGGTGCGCAATAGCCCCGCAACGGGGACATGGCATCTCCCATTTGCCCTCCCGCATGTCTTCCTCACGACGGAGCGAGGGAAATACCACCCCACACTGATTGCAAGTATATTTCCCTTCCCCGTAAATGGACATGGATGATGCGACAATAATCTTGCAAATATGGTGCTTCTCATTTGCGAGCACATGAAGCAGGTTCGCTGTCCCCATAACGTTGATTTCACAATACTCCGTCACCTGATACATGGATTGTCCCACACCGACTCCTGCCGCCTCGTGAAAAACCACATCCACAACCAGCATCGCCTTCTTCAGCGCCTCATAGTCCCTCACATCGCCCCGGACAAATTCCGCATCAGGATTGAGATAATCAGGGATTTTGCCACCCTCCCCATGCACCCGCGGATGAAGCGAGTCAAAAACCCTCACACTATGACCACGCTCAATAAGGGCATCTACAATGTGCGAACCGATAAAACCGGCTCCCCCCGTTACAAGGATTTTCAGTGACATGCGCCATCCCTTTCTATAAGTGTCAGTAAAAAATAAAGGTCTTCATAACTCGCTAAAGACAAACTCGCCCTCCACGGCTGTTGCGAGCACATGCGTATTCAACGATGCCTCCGGCGGCTCTGCCAGGGGTGCGCGGTTAATGAGAACAAAGTCCGCACGATAACCCGGAGCAAGTCTGCCCTTGCGTCCCCCCTCGCCCACAATCTCCGGCGGTTTAACAATATAGGCAAAAAGCGATTCCTGCAAACTCAGGCGCTCCTCAGGATACCATCCCTCGGTGGGGCGCCCCTGAATGTCTTTTCGCAGGGTGGCGGCATAAATGCCCCAGAAGGGATTCACCGGTTCAACCGGGCTGTCCGAACCGAACACGAGTGGCAGTCCAGCCTGCAAAAACGTGCGGAAAGGGTAAGCCCATCGGGCACGCCTCCCCCAGAAACGGTCAGCCGCCGACCAGTCACTGAAGATATGCACCGGCTGGACTGAGGCGGCAACAGAGGAATCAGCCAGCGCTGGAATTAAACCCTTGCTGAGAATTTGAAAGTGCTCAATCCTGTTCATGGTTTCACCCAAGCCGTGTTCCTTCGCCGCTCCGGTCTCTGAATAGACCTCGAGGATTGTCCTGACGGCGCGGTCGCCTATGGCATGTGTCATGACAGAGATGCCAGCGCGGTTGGCTTGCCCGACCATTTCAAGAAGTTCATCCTTTGTGGCAATCTGTATGCCCGTATTCTCCGGCTCGCCCTCATACGGCTCCTCCATCCATGCAGTGCGACCGCCCAGGGAACCGTCCACAAATGCCTTCACGCCGCCAAATCTCAAAACATCATCCCCGAATCCGCTCCGAATGCGGGCAGAGATAAGCGATTCCAGCTGAGAGACAGGAATATAAATGACCACGTTCAAGCGAAAATCGGGCTCGTTCTTTATTTCCTGCAAAAGGGAAAAAACATCCGCCCCTTCATCAGGGTCGTGAACATTTACAATCCCGAAGCGGTGAAGATGGCGGGCGGCTTTTTTCAAAAATTCCTTTTTACGCCATGATGGGTGCTCTGGAATTACACGGGTGATAAGTTCAGATGCATTTTCCTTCAGAATCCCCGTGGGCTCGCCATTTGCGTCCCTCTCAATTTGACCACCGGTCGGGTCTGGCGTATGTCCCGCAATGCCCGCCTCTTTCAATGCAATTGAATTGACCCAGAGGAGATGTCCACACTTGCTGAAAAGGAAGACGGGATTTTGGGGGAAAGCGGCATCAAGAGTTCTTCTGCTGGGAAGTCGTGGCGGTTCCCAGAGATTGTGACCCCAGCGGGAGCCCTGAATCCACTGTCCGGCTGGAACGTCCTTCCGCGCCTTCTTCAGAAGCGCCACTGCCTCATCCTCAGAACTCGCGGAGGAGACATCTACCGTGTCAAGATGAACACCCGTGTCCATAAGGTGAATATGTGCATCCGTGAAGGCGGGAAGCATTACAAGGTTTTTGCAATCCACCCGACGCAGGGGATAGAATCCGGAAACATCCGGATGCGCCTCCCGGAAGAGGCGAAGGACAAATCCGTTCATGGCGAGCATTGCCCCCGCACCCGGACACGCCTCATCCATGGTCTCTATGCGGGCATTTTCAAAAAGGACGTATTCTTTATTCACGAGCAATTACTCACCTCTGCGACCCTTGCGTTCTATGCGTTAGATATTCCTATCCATGGGAAAAGATTAATCAAGAATGATATGGTCATCGGCGGGGTCAACCGTTCCATTGTTGCCGATGGAACAAGAGGGAACCTGAAGAGGGGGATTGATATGGTATGTCCCACCTGCCGGGCAAACCGGAATCTCCTTCAAGTTCATGAGGTGAAGGATATCATCCCATGTGACGGTGGCTCCTGCATATCCCTTTCGTTCTTCCGCGGCGCGCTTTGCCCTCATGATGCGATGAAGCATATCCCGGCAAGCCTTTGCCTTTTCAATATCTTCCGGCGTTGCCTCTCCGGCTTCCATAACTTTTCTAAATTCTCTACGAACCCCGACCCTTACCCCAAGGACTCGCCACCTTATATCTCCCACATTATTGAACCATATAACCGCTGCAAAAACCAAAATCGCAATAAATAAAAGGATTTTTATAATTTTCCTCATCTTGCTTCTCTCGAAAAAAAAAAGTCAAAGGGGTCGTTTTTTGGGGATACCGGCACGACGCGGATATTTGTCAGGACAGCGCGCCGTCTTTCTAACCGTGACAATCATGCGCTC
>Ga0172365_10000545_pt1 | contig 25528 bp, 26 predicted proteins | sample LakKivSesite48cm_FD_114535 | JGI IMG/M metagenome (GOLD analysis project Ga0172365, IMG submission 114535) | Sediment microbial communities from Lake Kivu, Rwanda - Sediment site 48cm | ecosystem: Environmental > Aquatic > Freshwater > Lake > Sediment | place: Rwanda: Western Province, Lake...
GGGGCGGCGTTCGGATATTTTGCCATCCTTCCACCGACTTTCAGAGTGCTTTACGGGTATGCCGGGGCGATAGGGGCAAAGCCGTTTTTCACGGTCTCCGATTTCGCCGTTTTTACCCTTGGTTTTTCTCTTGCTTGCGGAACAATGTTTCTTTTACCGGTCGGGATGGGAATACTGAATTCCCTGGGAGTTACCGACCGGGATTTATGGAAGGATAATTGGCGGTACGCTTTCTTAATCTTTCTGGTTCTCTCTGCTATAATTACGCCAGATGGAAGCGGCATCACCATGATAATGCTTTCATTACCCCTGACCGGCCTGTATTTCGCGGGTTCGGTCGCGGGAGGCAACGGTCGAAAACCAATCAAGAAGAAAAAATAATCCAAATGGGTTTTACAGAATTAGCCATAATAGTGATTCTCGCCTTAGTTGTTTTCTTCGGCGGCAAAAAACTTGCCGAGCTTTCCAGGTCGGCCGGCCGCGCTTCCGCGGAATTCAAAAAAGGAAAACTTGAGGCCGAAAAGGAGCTCAAGGAAATGATGAAGGAAGACTCCTCCAATGGGGACAAAAAGTAAGAAAACAGACAAGAGCAGAAGAAAGTTTTTAAAACTCCTGGCGTTCGGCGGATTGGCGATTGTCGCCGCCAAACTGTTCGGGGGGAAGGTTGCCGCCCTCGCAGCTCCCGTTCCGAGCCGTCCGCCAGCCAAGGACCCGGATAAAAAAGAGGAACCCAAAAAGACGGCAAGCGAAAGAATAGACATTGTTGACGATGGCGACCAGGTCGTCTTCGTGGACAAAAAAACGGGAGAAGAAATATTAATCCTGGAGAAAGATTAAATGGCGATAAAGATATCCAAGAACAGGCTGGACATGGATGGAAAGCCCATCAGGAATTCCGGGCGCATAGACGCGACGGAAATCCATGGGATTGTCTATTATTCCGACATTCATTTTGAGGAAAAAGAATGCGCCGTTTGCGGAAAGCGATTCAAGCCGGGAGACGGAGTGGCGCTTTTCGTCCGCAGAGTCACGAGAGCCGGAACCGACCTTATTCCCGCTCATATCGCCTGTTTCACAGGAAAGCCGAAGGTCATAAAGAAAAAGAAAACAGACAAACGATAAAATGGCATTTGAATGGAAATTGATAGGAGAAGACAGCGGAGCCGCTCCGGCTGAACAGCCGATAAACCCGGGAGCCGCGCCGATAACGCCGGCGATTCCCGCCGCTGCGCAGCCGATCGCTCAGGCCGCGCCTGCGGAACCGGCTCCCGCGCCCGCCGCGAGCTACCAGCCCACGGATGAGGCGGTTCCGGGACTTCCGAGGTGTGAAGTACACAACGCCGCGGTAAACACCACCGAAAAATCCGGATATAACGGAGCTTACGATTCGGAAGTTTACGCTTCTTATGACACCGGCGTGAATGCCGAAGAGAACGCGGTAGTGGCTTAACGGGAGTTTGGCTACGGAAAACCGGCTCTGAGCCGGAAAATCAGAAAATAAACCGAAAAACTCATAGATGGCGTTTGCTTGGAGCGCTCTTGGCGCCGGCAGTCCAATTGAAAACGAGGATTTTAACGAGATAAAGACCAACCTGGATACGGTATATACCGCTCTGGGGATTTCGCGTGTTGGATGCACCGGTCCCGGATGGACCGTTCTTCCCGTTTCGGACGGAGACTCTGTAACGTCGGCGCAAAGCCAGCAGCTCCGGGATGTCACGGATTACGCCGACACCAACTGGTGCCCGACGCACAACGTGACGCATAACGCGACCGTATACACCGCCCAGAACACGACGAACAACGTTACGAACAATACGACGGTGGACGCGGCGGACAACACCAGCGTGTATTCCGGACAGAACTCCACAGTGAGGAGTTCTTACAACGCCGCGGTGGATGCCGCCGATTTCACGAGCCACTTCAGCGGGAACGACACTACTTATTGCTCAACGCACAACACCGGCGTTAATTCACCGGATAACACCGCCGTTTATTCGCTGAACAACACCACCGTGAGGAGCACCTATAACGGCACGGTAAGGTCGGCGTATTACACGGGAGACAACACAACCGAAAATACCGGATACAACGCCACTTATCACTCAACGGTGGATGCGCCGGATTACGAAACTCATAATTCCGGGCAGAATACGACGGTCCGGTCAACACATTACACTTCGGTTAACTCGTCAAACAATTCAACCGTATATTCCGGCCAAAACAGCACGGTAAGGTCGGCCTACGACAGCACTATCCGCTCAACCTACAACAGCACGGTAAGGTCGGCCTACGACGTGAGCCATTACGGACAGAACAACAGCATAGTGGATACCGGGGACCGTACCATTCACCGCGGGAGCCATTACGACACGTATGATACGGCTTATCACATTACCGTAAGGTCGGCTTTTTGGAGCGGTCACCTTTCGGCTGCCAACACGAGCGTCAGGAATTCATATAACTCCGCCGACAACGCTCTCGTATGCCTGCTCGTAAACCAAGGGGTCTATACCGCCCACAACAGCACGGTTAACGGCTCAAATTGGAGCCCGTTTAACTCAAGCGTGAATACTACGGTGCGTTCGGCGTACAACACGACCGTTTATTCGGCGGACAACTCCGTGGTGCGCTCGGCGTACAACACGACCGTTTATTCCGCCGAAAATTCAACGGTGAGGAGCGCCTACAACACCGGTGTTTACTCGGCCAATAATTCCAACTATGACGGCTCAGACTACACCTCGGTTAATTCCGGCAATAATACCGGCGTGGATTCTTCCCATCACAGCACGGTGAGGAGCGCTTACTGGGGCCCTTACAACGCCCCCGTGAACACCACAGTGAGAAGCGCATACCGCAGTTCTATTAATTCTTCGTACAACACCACCGTTTATTCTGCGCAAAATTCAACTGTTCGTTCCGCTTACTGGGGCCCTTACAACGGCACATATAATTCAACGGTGAGGAGCACTTATAATTCAAACGTGGACGCGCCGGATTACGGAACACATTAAAACAAATGGCATTCACCTGGGAACAAAACATATCGGCGGGAGCCTCCATAGACGCGGCGGACATTCTTGAGATACGCGCCAAGGTGGACGCGCTGGACACCAAAAAGTGCCTGACTCATCACGTGGCGGTGAATGCCGCGAACAATTCCACGGTTGACGCCACCGACAACACATCCGTCTATTCCGGGCAGAATTCCGGATACAACAGCTCCTACAACACAACGGTCAACGCCACGAATAATACCACCGTCTATTCCGGGCAGAACTCCGGATACAACGCCACTTACAATTCGGCGGTGGATTCCGCCGATAACGCGACAGTGAGGAGCGCCTATCAGGCGACGACAAACACCTCTTACAACACTTCCGTCAGAACGACATACGATGCGACGGTCCGGTCAACTTACGACGCGACGTATTGCTCCTCCAATAATTCGGCGGTTGATTCCGCCGACAATACGACGGTGAACGGTGGCAACTGGAGCCCGTACAACTCGGGAGTAAACACGACCGTCCGGTCGGCCTATGACTCAAGCGTTTATTCCGGCCAATTTACGGGGAATAACAGCGGATACAACGGATCGGTGAACACGGCGTACAACACGACCGTTTACTCCGGCCAAAACTCAACGGTAAGGAGTACGTACAATTCCGCCCAAAATTCCGACTATAACTCCGCCGCTCTTTCCGGAGAAGACTCTTCCTACTATTCCCTTTATAACGGAAGCGTTGACACGCCGGATTACACCGGACATAACTCAACCAATAATTCCAATGTTCAGAGCACTTACAACACCGCCCACGACACAAACTACAACTCCGGAGTGAGGACTTCCGAAAACTGGACGGTGAACACCGGCGAACGAACATCGGTAAACACGGGTTATCATTCAACGGTAGATATATCGGACTATGATACCCAAAACGCGACGAACAACTCGGTTGTCCGTTCCGGTTATTACTCTACGGATAATTATTTAAATAATAGTACGGTGAGGTCATCTTATTATTCTGTGAACAACAGCTCCTACGATTCCGGCGTCCGGTCGGCTTATCACACAAGCGACAACGGGAGTAACTGGTCGCCGTACAATTCCGGACATCACAGCACGGTGAGGTCGTCGTATGATTCCGGTTATTACGGCACTTACAATTCAAACGTGGACGCGCCGGATAACTTTGGCCAAAACAGCACTTACAACAGTTCGGTAAATGGAGGAAATAATACCACCGTCCGGTCGTCATATAATTCAACGGTGAGGAGCACGTACAACTCAAATGCGGATTTGTCGGATAAAACGACCACGAGAACCTCATATAACGGCACGGTGAGGAGCGCTTACTGGGGCCCTTACAACTCAGTTTACTAAAAACCGGCAAAATGCCGGTTTTTTAATTGACACGTCCCAAAGGCGTGTGGCTCTAAGACAAAAGAAGAGGTTTGAAAAGCCATTGCCACAGGAAACTCCCTTAACTAAAATAGGGTAATGAGATTTGAAGCGGCGGAACTTTTGACTACCGGGCAGTGCCCTTTGAGCTGCAAATATTGTTACATTCCGAAAGTTCCGGCGATGCAGGCGGTGCACGCGGACATTATCAAGGGCCTGGAAGACGGTTCCTTCTTAAGCAATCTCAAAAAGATAGTCGGGGACAATCTTGCTTTTTTGAGTTTTTGGGGAACGGAGCCGGCGCTCACCTTACCGGTACTAAAGACCAAGCTGGACGACATAGAGCGGATGTTCCCGAAAGTGAAGAATATAAGTTTCTCCACTTCCATGGTGATGCCGGAGCCGATAGTGGATTTCGCCAAAGAACTGGAAAAGAGGGGAATAAAGCTGGATGTGCAGGTTTCCATAGACGGACCCAAGTTCATAATAGACAAAAACCGTTTTCCCGGAGCATCCGAAAAAATTCCCGCGTCCATTTTGAAGTTCATTCAGGATATGCAAAAAACGAACGTCCAGGTGGACATTTACTGGAAGCCGACGCTCACCATGGACAATATCCAAAGCATGAACGAGCGTCCGGAAGAGATAGACGAATACATCGGTTTTTTCCGAGATTTAGAAGCGAAAATCAGGGAAATAAACACCTCGTCAAACGTCCATATGAGGGAAGGCGGATACATACCGACGCTCGCCGTCCCGGGCAAATATTCATCCGACGACGGAAAGATATTCACGGAGTATTTGCGGAAGCTTCACGCGAAGGGATACGAAAGCGCTTACACGAGCCGATTGAAGAGAATAATCAACTTCACCGACGAACTCGGAGAGAAGAGAAAAATGTTCACCTGTTCCGGCGGAGACTCCAACGTCGGAGTGGGCGACAGCCTGCACATCTGCCACAGAACTTTTTATCTGAACGACCCGCGCTACGTCCAGTCTGTGCTTGAGATGAGGGACATGGAAAATTGGGACATCTCCATATTCAACCAGGGAATGATAGACCATCTGCGCGCCTGGTACATGCCTTCCGTGGATGACGAGATGAAACTTCAGAACTTTGATTACATACTTCGCGGATACCACGATTTTTGGGAAATGAAGCTCTCAACGATAGAGGTGATGACCAAGGAACTCGCGCTCGCCGGACAGGCCGACCCGCTATTTCTTGAAAACAAAGACTATATGAGCCTTTTTTCGCTATTCATGGCGTCGGCGCATTCGTGCCCGATGGAGGCGGTCCTGAACACGGGAAGCCTCCAGCTCACACCCGTGTCAATGATAAGGATGTTCGGGAACGGAGCGTTCAGAGAACTAATAAAAACGGTGTAAAATGACCTATCAAGAAGAAAACAACAAACTGGCGGAATCGTTCTTTGACCACAACTTCGGCAAGGGGTACCTGCATCCGGAACTAAAAGAATCCGAAAATTTCAGGTCGCTTGAGATATTCTTCAACGACAAGTGCAATCTGGCGTGCAAGTACTGCTATCTGCAACGCTTCGGTGACGGGCTATATCCCAAAGAGCTTCAGGACGGGAAAAGGCTGCTGGACAATCTGGAAATGTTCCTCAATTGGATGGATGAAAAGGGATACGTCCCGAACCACATAGAAATATTTTCGGGGGAAGTGTTCATCCAGGATGCTGGGTGGAAGGCGATAGACATGATCTTGGACCGCTACAAAGACAGGGAAAAGAAACCGGAATTTTTGGTGGTGCCGACCAATTTCACTTTCATGCTTTCTCCGGACCTAACCAAAAAAGTTGAGGACATGCTTGAGAAGTCCCATGCGGTCGGATTGCCCATCGGCCTTTCCGCTTCTTTTGACGGAAAGTATTGCGAATCCAACAGGCCATTCAAGAGCGGAAAGGAAATAAGGGGAGACGAGTATTACGACAAAGTTTTTGAATTCGCCAAGAGATGGGGTACGGGATTCCATCCGATGGTTTATTCGGAACATGTGGAAGACTGGGAAAAGAACTGGATGTGGTTCCAGGAAAATTTCACGAAGCACAAGCTGCCATGGAGAAATATATATCTGCTTGAGGTGAGGAACGTGGAGTGGACCAACAAGCAGATGGAGGATTTCGGAAAGTTCGTGGAGTTTCTCATAAAGTGGACCTTCCATAATCCCTGCAGGGGGGATGCGGAAGCTTATATGAAGTTCCTGTTTGACGGAGGATATAACATATTGAGAAATCCGCTTACGACGATAGGGAGGGGGATCGGGTGTTCCATTCAGTCGGCGGTAGCCTTGAGGCTTGGCGACCTGTCGTGGGTGCCGTGCCACAGAACGTCGTACTCGCCGTTCAATTTCGGCAATTTTAAAGTGGAAAACGGAAAGATAACCGGCTTTGAGGCAAAGAACACGGATATGCTCATGACCATATACTCGTTTGACGCGAGCACTCAGCCGTGGTGCGAGCAGTGCCTTTTAAAGTCGCTTTGCTCGTTCGGCTGTCTCGGAAGCCAGCTGGAAGTCACCGGCGACCCGTTCACGCCTATTCCGACAGTGTGTCAGCTGCAGCACGTGAAGGTGGGAGCGATGATAAAAGCTTACAGAGAACTCGGCATTCTTAAAGACGTTATTGTAAAGATCAATCCAACCAAAGCGGACGCCATAAAAGAGCTGGAAAAGATGCTTTACACCGAGAAGACGCAGCTTTGACACGAAAGTTTCCGATGCTATCATTTAGTCATAAAACACCCTAAAAAATGGAAAACTCAGCAATAAATTCTTTGAAAGCGAGCAAGGCTCAGGTGGAGAACATCATGAATTATCAGGATGAACTCCGCAAAAGCATTTCCAATAACGGAATAAATAATTTAAGAAAGTGTCTCGCGTTCATGACGCTGCATCTTGAAAAGGCGATTGCCGGAACTCCGGTTACGCCGACCACCGAAGAGAGGAATACGGCGGGGGAGATGGCGCGCCTTTTCGCCGGCGCCTCCATTGAAAAACCGATAGAGCCGATATTTAGGGATTTATCTTCGGCGTTCCTTCCCATAATGCATAACTGGAACATGGCGACCGTGAACGATCCGGACATAGCGACACAGATAAGGCTTACCGATGGAATCATAAAATCGCAGCTGACGCTCATGGACACCATAGCCGTTCTGCAAAAAATGCTGGATAGGGCAAGAAAGACTCACTCCTACGAACCGCCTTCCTTCAATTTAAGCAGGGCGTATCTTGATAACCTTAAAAAAGCCATAGAAGAAAAAGGTTCGGACGCTTTGGTTCCCGCGAAACCGGATGCCTCAAAATAAGAAAAAGAAGGAGGATCCGCGTGTAAACTCTTTCAGGGCTGTTGCCGGTTCTTCTCTGCTTGAAAATCTGTCGGCGCAGCTTTTCGGAGAAGTTATAAAAGTAAACGCCGATTCGCTGACGCTTAAAAAGGACAAGGACGAAAAAGAGATGCTGATTGCCAAGGAATGGGAAGTTCCGGTGACGAAAACGTTCATATCGGAAGCGGGAGAAAAAGATTCCAGTCCGGCGGTCTTGGGAGACGTGAGAAAGGGCGACCTTGTGAAGGTGAACGCCGCGCTTCTTCCTTCGGGGGAGTGGCAAATTATAGGCATAAACATAAGGGAGGACAGGAGAAAGAAATCGGAGTAATGAGAAAAACGGTTATTTTCGCCGGAGAGGCCGGACAGGGAATTGACCGGACGGCGGTCATTTTCGGGAAAATAATCGCTTCGCTCGGTTATTCCTGCTTCATATACAGGGATTATTCTTCCCTTATAAGAGGAGGACACAACTTTAGCGCCGTCACTTTTTCGGATGAAGCCGTGAGAAGCCACGACGAGAAAGCCGATGTTCTCGCGGCGCTTGACGCCAAAGCGGTCACTTATCATAAGAATTCCCTCCATAAGAACGGAGCCGTTTTTTTGGCGGACGACGTGAAGAGGGAAGGAAAGAGCAAGTATGACACGAATAACGCCTTGCTCGGAATTGCCGCCAAATATTTTTCCGTTCCGCGCGCCGCCGGGATAAGCGCGCTTAAAAGAGAATTCGGCGCCAATTCGCCGAGTCCGATTGAGGCGTTCGGTTTTGGCTATTCAAAAGACGTTCCGAAGTCCGGATTCAAGGCGAGAAAAATCGGACCGAAAAAAGAAATATCGGATGGAAACAAGATGGTGTCCGAAGGAGCGCTCCACTCGGGAGTAAAAGCCGTTTTCTATTATCCAATGACTCCGGCAACCGGCGTTTTCACAAAACTTGAAGAAACAAAGAACGCGACCGGTGTACTCGTGGAACAGATGGAGGATGAGATCGCCGCGGCGAACGCAACGCTCGGCGCGAGCTATGCCGGAATTCCGGCGATGACCGGAAGCTCCGGCGGAGGGCTGGCGTTAATGAGCGAGGCGGTCAGTTTCGCCGGAATGGCGGAACTGCCCGTCGTTTTTTACGCCGCCCAGCGAATGGGCCCCTCAACCGGCGTCCCGACTTATACGGCGCAGGGCGACCTGAAGTTCGTTCTAAACATGGGGCCGGGAGAATTTCCGCGCGCCGCTTTTATTCCGGGAGATATTGAAGACGCCTACAGGGCCGCGAGAGAAGCCTTTTATTTCGCGGCGAAATACAGGATGCCGGCTTTTATAATTTCCGACAAACACATAGCGGAAAGCTATTCAACGCATGGAACTCTGAAGTCTTTGCTTCCGAAGGTAAAGCCGCTCACTAAAAAAGCGAAAGAAAACTATAAGAGCTATGCGGACACAAAAAACGGAGTATCGCCCGCAATCGCGCCGGGAGGAGACCAGGTGTTCCGGGCATCAAGCTACGAACACGATGAATACGGGCACACAACCGAAGATCCGACGGAGATAAAGAAGATGAACGACAAGCGTCTCCGCAAAGCGGAAGCGCTTGAACGAGAGCTTGCCAAGTTTCCCGGGATTTCCGTTTACGGCAAAGGAAAAAAAATCATAGTCTTCGCCGGCTCGCCGAAAGGAGCGGTGCTGGATTCTCTTCACTCGCTTAAGGCGTATAAAGCCGTCCAAATAAACAGGCTTTATCCGTTTCCCAAAAAAGAACTGACAAATATTCTGAAAGGCGTTCCGTTCTATACCGCGGAAAATAACTCAACGGCCCAGCTTGCCTCGCTCATAAAAGAAGGTTGCGGACTCACCGCAAAAAAAAGCTGCTTGAGGTATGACGGCAGGCCGTTCGTTCCAGCGGACATAATTAAATTTTTCAAATGAGCAAAAAGCCAAAAAGCCTGGATACGAAGGAAAAGAACACTTGGTGTCCCGGATGCCTTAATTTCACGACGCTTGCCGCGCTCAAGAAAGTCCTGAGAAAACTGGATGAGGAAAAAAAGATAAATCTTGACTCAACGGTGCTCGTGACAGATATCGGATGCGGAGCGAAAATATACGATTACATAAACGTGAACGCGGTTTATTCGCTTCACGGCAGAGTGCTGCCGGTTGCCTCGGGGATGAAGGCGGCAAACCCGGAATTGACGGTTATCGGTTTTGGCGGCGACGGCGGAACATACAACGAAGGAATGAACCACCTGATCCATTCTTCAAGAAGAAACGTCGGAATTACGATGATAGTGGGAAATAACAGAGTGTTTGCCTTAACCAAGGGCCAGCCGACGGCGACAAACGCCGATTCCGCCGGAGAGCCGATTGACGCCATAAAGCTTGCGAAGGAAGCCGGAGCGACGTTTGCCGCGAGAACTTCCGCCTTGGACATGGAGGGGCTATCGGGCGCGCTTGAGACGGCGATAACACACAAAGGATTTTCGCTTGTGGAAATCATCCAGCCGTGCCTGATATTCAAAAACGACATTCAGGCGATAAAAGAAGAAACGGAAAAAATCCGTTCCGCCGGAACGATGAAGCCAGCCATAAAGCCAGTTTGGGAAGAGAAAATAAGGGCGGGGTTGCAACCCAAATAGGCGGAAATTAAAATAACCTTAAATGGCAAAAGTAACGTTGAATTTGGACAAGTGCGTCGCCTGCGGAAGGTGCGTTGATGTTTGTCCCGAAATATTTGAAACGGATATGAATACCCTGAAAGTCGCCATTGTCGGCGGAACAAGAGACGGAGATATCTGGTCGGGAGAAACGCAGAACGGCGAATGCGCCGCGTCTGCCGCAGGAGGGTGCTTGATGGGCGCAATCACGGTAGAACAGTAAATCCCAACTCCCAATCCTCAAATCCCAACAAGACAAGATGCCGGAGCCTGTTATCCGCCAATAAGCGGAGCGGGACTTTTGTGAGTTGTGAGTTGGAAGTTGTGAATTACAGGCTCATTCTAAATGGAATTGTTCGCGCAGGGAGTCCAATTTTGATTTAAGCGGGGTGAATTCCTCAAAGCGCATTCCTTTTTCCATTACGGCATCAACCGCTTCGCGGCTTACGCGAATGAGCTCCTTATCTTGAAGAGCTTTCATTGTCATATCTGGAATCCCTTTTTGGCTGTCTCCCAAGAGCTCGCCCGGACCCCTAAGCGCCAAATCTTTTTCGGCGAGCTCAAGTCCGTTTTTTGCTTCGGTCAGGGCGGTCAGGCGGTTCTTGGCTATTTCGGATGAAGCTCCCGAGAAAAGCAGGCAATAAGACTGATACTCTCCGCGGCCGACGCGTCCGCGGAACTGATAAAGCTGAGCGAGGCCGAAGCGGTCGGCGTCTTCAATAATCATTATGGTGGCGTTCGGAACATCTATGCCGACTTCAACCACGGAGGTGCACACGAGAACGGATATTTTCCCGGATTTGAATCCGGACATGGTTTCTTCTTTTTCTTCCGCCGACATTTTACCGTGAAGGGCTCCGACAGTAAGATTCGGAAAAACCCGAGCTGAAAGGCGCTCGTATTCTTCTTTGACGCTTTTCACATCGTCCCACGAAGAGCGGACAGCGGACATCTCTTCTTCGTTCTCTTTGGTTTCAATTTTCGGACAGATGACGAACGCCTGCCTGCCTTTCGCCACTTCTCCTCTCACGAACGCGTAGGCTTTATCCCTGTTCTGCGGAGACACCCATTTGGTGATTATTTTTTTTCTTCCCTTGGGAAGCTCGCTTATGAAAGACATATCCAAATCGCCGAAGAGGGCTATCGCCATGGTGCGGGGGATGGGCGTCGCCGACATGCTTAAAAAATGGGGCATTGCGGAAGAATCGCCTTTCGCGAGAAGGGCGCGCTGGGACACGCCGAAGCGATGCTGTTCATCAATGACGACGAGCCCCAGGTTTTTGGAACTCACGGCGGGGGAGTTTTTGCGTTTGGCTATCAGCGAGTGGGTCCCTATTAGGATGTCTATTTTCCTTTTTGAAAACATGTCAGTCATTTCCGATTTTTTGATGCCGGATTCAAGTCCTTCTTCCACGAACATTTTCGCCGATTCGGAGGTCAGCAGTCCGAACTTGGCGCCGGAGTTCGGGAAAAGTTTTTTGATCGTCTCGTAATGCTGGGAAGCGAGAATTTCGGTGGGAGCCATTATGGCGGATTGGAATCCGCGCTTAACGGCGACGAGCGCGGCGATTGCCGCGACAACCGTTTTGCCCGAACCGACGTCTCCCTGAAGCAACCTGTTCATCGGATGGCCGGAAGACATATCCCGGAGCACTTCAAGAAGGGATTTTTTCTGGGAAAAAGTGAGCTCGTACGGGAGAAGCGACAGCATGTCTTTTATCTCGTCCGCGTCAAAAGAAATGACCGGAGCGCCCATTTCCATCAATTTTTTCCGGCTCAAACGGTTAAGCAGCTGGATCAGAAAGAGAGTCTCAAAAGAAAAACGTTTTCTGGCGTCGGCGCCGTCTTTCATTGATTCCGGAAAATGCGCTTTGCGGACGCATTCGGAAATCTTCGGAACTCGGACGGAAGAAAGAACACTTTCCGGCAAAAACTCCGGAAGAGAATCGGCGAGTGGAAGCAGTTTGCCGGCGATCCGCTGGATCATAGCGGAACTCACTCCTCTGGGCCGGGAATAAACCGGAACGACGGAACCGATACGCGCGTTTCCTTCCCTGCCGACGACTTCGTAAACGGGGTTAAACAGGACAACACTTTTCTGGCGCTCGGTTATTTTCCCGGCGGCGACTATTTCATCGCCTTCGGCGAAGCCGTATTTGACGTAAGGCTGATTGAACCAGACAGCCCTCATTTTGCCGCCGCTTCCCTCAAGCTCCGCTTCGGTGATGGAAAGCTTCCGGGCCCAGATGCGCTTAGTGAATGATTTGCCGACACGAGCTCTCACGACAACGCTGTCGCCGACCTTGAATTTCCCCGGGGGAACGGGGTTTGACCAGTCTTCGTACCTCACGGGAAAGTGCCACAGCAGATCTCCGGCGGTTTTAATTCCGGCGGTTTCCAGCCTTTTTGCCGTTCCAGGAGGGACTCCTTTTATGGATTTAAGAGGGGCGTTTATGCCTGTTTCTTCCGCCATTATCAGTTGATTTTACCCCAAAACGGCCCATTTGCTTAGCGCTAAAATATGTGGTGTAATGGGCGAAGCAAAGATTTACCGAATGCTCTTTACCACGTAAATAAGAAAGGAGGCGCAGGAAATGGAAACGGCCCAGATAGACTTCAGAAGCATTGATGAAAAGTCCCTCGCGAAGATAAGGCTGGCTAAGGGGTGGCTCGAGAAGAAATTTCCGCAAGAGGCCGAAACAGTGGAAGAAAACCTTAAATATTTTCTTTCCATGAACCCGCCTCTCACGGACGATTTCAAGGACACGCTCCTGATCCATTCGCTCACTGAAAAGGTTTTCGGAGAATACGCCATAACGGCCGACTTCGCGGATGAAATCAGGAAAGAGAATCTCGCGGCGCGTCTCGTAAGGGCGGCGTACACCGTGCTGTACCGAAGCCGGGGGATACCGATGGAAGTCGCGTTGCAACTCGCGGAAGACAAGAGGAAAAAGGTGGCCGACTGGCATAGACACAGAAGACTGGAGGTTCTGGTTCCGGCCGCAAGAGGCTGACTTAAAAGCGGGCAATAAGCCCGTTTTTTTATTTGAAAAAAAAAGAACAGGTGGTATCATACCAGTTAGGTTTTTGTAGCCCACCTTCGCTAAAAGCTACGGTGGGCATAAAAAAGACCAAGGTCTTTTTTATGGATCGCTAGCTCAATTGGCAGAGCAGACGCCTCTTAAGCGTAAGGTTCTGGGTTCGATTCCCAGGCGATCCACAATTTAAAGCACCGCAATTTGCGGTGCTTTAAATTGTATATGGATGTACCGTGGGAATCGAACGCCGGACTGAAGGTTTTTCAGCAGAAAAACCGAGGGAGGCGGGGCCGGAGAGCGTTTTTCCGCGACGGCGGAAAAACGACTCGGAGGGATTCCCAGGCGCGGGTTTGGAAAACCGTGAGATTCCCGGATATTTTATAAAAGAGCCAAGTTGATTTAGAGTGAAATTATGCGCCTTTAGCTCAATGGATAGAGCGTCTGGCTTCGAACCAGAAGGTTGCGGGTTCGACTCCTGCAGGGCGCACCAGAATCCTTATGGATATTTCCAAAAAAATTCCAAGCGAAGTAAAAGACGTTCTTGCGGCTTTGGAAAAAGCCGGTTTTTCGGCATACGCCGTCGGAGGAGCGGTAAGGGATATTATCATCGGAAGGGAACCTAAAGATTGGGATGTGGCCACTTCGGCCAGTCCCGAAGAAATAATCAAAATATTTCCGGACAGCGTTTATGAAAATTCCTTCGGGACGGTTGGGGTGAAAACCCGCTCGGAAAACAAAAGCGTATCGGTCATTGAAGTCACTACTTTCCGCAAGGAAGGTAAATACACCGACTTTCGGCATCCGGATGAGGTGGAATTTTCGGACAAGCTGGAAGATGACCTTTCCCGCCGGGACTTTACCGTGAACGCGATGGCAGCTTCTTCAAGCGGAGAAATAGCCGATCCGTTTGGCGGAAGAGACGACATAAAAAAGAAAACAATAAGGACGGTGGGCGACCCGGACAAGCGATTTGGCGAAGACGCGCTTCGCTTGATGCGCGCCATAAGATTTGCCGCCGAACTCGGCTTTGATATAGATCCGGAAACTTTTTCGGCGATTGTTTCAAACGCGGACTTACTTTCCAAAATCGCCGAGGAGAGGATAAGGGACGAATTCGCGAAGATGATGATGAGCGAAGGAGCCGGTCCGGCGTGGGGGATAGTCCAAATGGAAAAAACCGGAATCATAAAGCACGTGATCCCGGAACTTTTGGAAGGGATCGGCGTGACCCAAAACAAGCATCACATATACACGGTCTGGGAACACAACTTGCGGGCACTTGATTATGCGGCGAAGAGCGGCGCCTCGCTTGAGGTGAGAATCGCTTCGCTTTTGCATGACGTCGGCAAACCCCGTTCAAAAGCGGGAGACGGGCCGGACGCGACCTTTCATTCCCACGAAATGATAGGAGCGAAGATGGCGAAGAAGATAATGGAGCGCCTTAAGTTTTCCGGAGAAATTTCCGGACGAGTGGTCCATCTCGTAAGGCACCATCTTTTTTACTATAACGTCGGCGAGGTGACGGAAGCGGGAGTCCGGCGTTTCATAAGCAGAGTCGGGGAAGAAAACATAGACGACCTTTTCAAAATCCGCGAAGCGGACCGGATAGGTTCCGGGGTGCCGAAGGCGGTGCCGTACAAGACGCGTCATTTGAGGTTCATGATAGACAAAGTCCGCCATGATCCCATAAGCCCGAAGATGCTTAAGACGGACGGAGTGAAACTGATGGAACATCTTAAAATCGTTCCCGGACCGAAAGTCGGAATGATACTCGGGATTTTGCTTGAAGACGTGCTGGACGAGCCGAACAGAAACGACGAAAAACATCTGCTTAAAAAGGCGGAAGAACTTAATAAGATGAGCGAGCCAGAACTCGCGGATATGGCGAAAAAAGCGAGAGAAACGAAGCTGGAGTTTGAGGCGGAGGAAGAAAAAGAAATGAAGAAGAAGCACAAGGTTTAGTTTAAATACTAAATGGTTTTGCTTATTGGAAGTGAAAGAGACATCAAGGTTGTTTCTTCGGAGAGCTGACGGTCTAACTTAAAGCTAAGTAATAGTCGAACTGCGGAGTAAAGTGCGTTTAATGCGAGTTATTAAACGGTGTTATTTGTTATTTGACACAATATTGTGTATAATGGTTGACATTATACTAGTATAGTATATTATTATAATGCTTATTAATACAAAAATCATGTATTAAAATCGCTTTTCTAATAAAAATATGATAAGAAAAATAACATTTAATAATTTTTACTCTTTTAGTGAGGATGGTCAGGCGATTGATTTCACAACTAGTAAGAAAAAATCATACGACTACTACAATAGCGAAAAGGGAGATCAGATAACTAAGGTTATCGGCGCTTTTGGTGGCAATGCGGCAGGGAAAACAAATATTTGTAGAGTTTTTGGTTTTTTAAGATATTTAGTTACAAACAGCGCGAAGCCAAATGCTGAAATGGTCTATAAGAATTTTTTTAGTAATAATAATGACTCTTACATAAAAGTAGAATTTGAGACTAAAAGTAAAATATTTTTTTATGAGATTGAGTTTAATAAAGAGAAAATAATTTTTGAAAAACTTTCTTATAAGCAACTCAAATCAAATTATAGAAAAACAACTGTTTTTAGTTTTAATAGAAAAACTAAAATAACTTCTTTAAACCCTAGAGTTAATGATGATCTAAAAGGATTAGACATAGATTATCTTAAAACAATTCGTTCAGATATTTCGTTTGTTGCTCACATTAGTTCAAAGCAAAAAATTGATTTGATATCTGATGTGTATGATTACTTTGAACAAATGTCAGGGGATATTACTGAGGGTGGCAATAAGATGGATACAGCACTCAAGGGTCTTGGAGTTTATAAAAACGATAAAGAAATTAGGGAGAAAGTTAATGACTTTATCTCAAATTTTGATCTTGGGTTAAGCGAGTTTAAGGTTTCAACAGACTCAATATCAATTAAAGACATTAAGGATTTAAAACAATTAGCTAAGATAATTAAAAATAAAGATAATCTTGAACTTATAGAGGTAGAGGGAATTCATGATAATGGGAAGAGTTTAGATTATATTTATGAGTCTCTTGGGACTAGAAATATAGCATCTTTGGTAATTCGTATGTTAGTTGCCATAAGAAATGATGCTGTTATTGTGGCTGATGAGCTGGAAGAGGGAATGCACCCTGAAGCTTTATTAAAGATAATTCAATATTTTATTGATGAAAACGAAAATCATAAAGCTCAATTGATATTTACTACCCATATTGTTGACGTTATGAACATACTTGATTCTAATCAGATAGTATTAGTTGAAAAAGATTCTGAAGGAGCAAGTCATGCATTTCGTCTTGATAAGGTTGAAGGAATTCGACCAGAACATAATTTCCGGGCGAAATATATGTCTGGCGCTTATGGGGCGTTTCCTCATATTTCAGTCTAATGAAGAGAACATATCTTTTTTATGGCGAAGGTAGGAAGGATAGGAAGTTTATAGAGAGAATATCGAGGATTAGTCAATTTAAACATAAAATTGGTGGTTGTTCTTTTTTGTTTGGAAATTCAAGCGGCGGTCATCCAAGTAAGATTTTGAGAGAATGCGTAAAGTATATTTCAGGTAGAGAGTTCGATGTAATTATATGTTTTATTGATCTTGATAAACTTAAAGAAGAGTGCAGTTGTTGCAGGAAAGGATCGACAAAAAAGTATTGGGTGTCAGAGAAGACAAAATTAGAAGATAAATACAAAGAATATGGTATCAAGATTTTTTGGCACGAAGATAATCTTGAGGATGAAATATGCAGAGTTATTCCAAGGGCTACTGGAAAAGGGAAGTCAGCAATAAATCAGATGGCACTTAGTAATATTACAAAATTTATAAATTCAAATTATTGGAAGAGAATATTTCTTTGCTTGAGATCTAACTAGATGTAGAGTGTTATTGACTTATTCTCACTTTGGTGACCACATGGATGGATTTGTTGAGTTCTTCTAAGGCGGATTCTTCCATATTCGCTTCTCGGCATAATACCAAAAATCCCGCCAAAGCGGGACTTGATGTCGGGCTGCCGAGAAATCTCACGTCGTCGTTTCACTCCTTCTTAAAAACCCTCGGTTTTTAATCTTTTCCAACACGGGAAAACGTTTATAACGTTTTCCCGACCCCTTTCAACGTTCGCTTCTCGGCATAATATTAAAAGTCCCGCCAAAGCGGGACTTGATGTCGGGCTGCCGAGAATCGAACTCGGTCTTTACGCACCCGAAGCGCACGTACTACCGGTATACTACAGCCCGAAGAGAATAATACGAACGATAACAACCAATCAGGCAAATTGTCTATTATGCCGTGAAGCGGTGGAATAGACACCGAAGCGAACGTACCCGCTGGTTACTACAGCCCGAAGAGAATTAACTGACAAGGCGCATTATAGCCTTACAGTTAAAGGCTTTCAACCTTGTATAATATAAATGAAGAGTTTAGTTTTAACGCGATGATTTCCGTATTCCACAAATCAAACAAGGAGAGCCAGTTGAGCCTCCTCAACAGCTTCGTTCCCGGGAGCTGGGTTTTAATGGAGGCGCCGGACGAGGAGGAGATAGCCCGCGTTGCCAGGGAGTTTGATTTGGACGAAGGACTTCTGAAAGACGGAATAGACCCGTACGAGGTTCCGCGCATGGAGACGGACGACGGCTCCATATATGTTTACACGCGCGTGCCGCACAAGGAAAAGGGAGCGGCGGCGACGGCACCCGTTTTAATCGTTATCGGAGGGGACTTTTTCGTGACGGTATCGGCTTCGCCCATCCCTCTCTTTGACGCGCTTGCGGAAAAAGAAGAAGAGCTTGTTTCAACCGAAAAAACGGCGATGCTCATCAAAGTTTTGTCGGAGATAATATTGTCTTACAACAACGTTCTCACCGACATCAGAAAGAAAGTGAGAGGAGCGTCCGCTCTCTTGGAAGACATATCAAACAAGGAGATAGCCCAGCTTGTTCTTTATGAAAGCGTTATCAACGATTTTCTGTCGGCGCTCATTCCGACAAACACGATAATCTCAAATCTCCTTTCCGGAAAGTTCTTTGATTTCACGGAAGAAGAACACGAGCTCGTTGAAGACGTGTTTCTTGGGATCGGCCAGCTCGTGGAACTTTCCAAGTCAACTCTCAAAAACACGGTGAACATCAGAGAGGCGTATTCCACGATAATGACGAACAACTTGAACAGGGTGATTAAACTCCTTACAGCCCTTACGATCGTGCTCACCATACCGATGGTTATTTCCGGCTTTTTCGGGATGAATGTTATCGTTCCGTTTGCCGATTCGCCTTACGGATTCTTCCTGATGATAGGAATTTCCGCGGCGATATCCATCGGGCTTTTTTACCTGCTGAAGAAAAACAAGTGGCTGTAACGGATGGCGTTCATAAAAGTAAAAGAGAATTTTGTCTGCGATAATTGCGGAGCCGAAGTGGAAGGAAAAGGATACACCAACCATTGCCCAAAATGCCTTTGGAGCAAACATGTGGACATTGATCCGGGGGACAGGGCGTCCGATTGCGGAGGCATGATGGAGCCGATTTTTCTGGATTACAGTAACGGCGCTTTTTCAATAATCCACCGCTGCGTTAAATGCGGAACGGAAAAAAAGAACATTGCTTCTCCCGATGACAATACGGACATTCTGATAGAGGCGGGAAAGTGCTGATTTAGAATAAATAAAAAACCCGCCATCCTTTCGGGAAGGCGGGGTTTATGCCGAATCCAGAGAAGAACTACTTCTTCTTGGCTTTTTTGGTGGCTTTTGCTTTTTTCTTTGCTGCCATTGGAGTTAGTTTTGACCTTGTGACCTTTCTTATAACTTAATTATAACTCTTCGGCACATGTGAATAACTTATTTTCACCGTTTCTGATTTAATATAAGTGAGATGTTCATAAGCAACTTCAAGGAACTCGCGGAGACAAAGGCCCGAAAAGACGCTCTGGAGATAATGGAAGCGGGAATTTCCGCCTCTATGCCGGAGGCGGTCCTTGAAAAAAAATTAAGGCTGAACGGAAGCGTCCTCAAGGCGGACGGGAAAAGGCTGGACCTCTCCAAATACAAGAACATATACGTTGTCGGGGGAGGGAAAGCGGCGTTCCGCGCCGCCAAGTTCACCGAGAAGACTCTGGGCGGCCGGATAACGGACGGAGTGGTTTTGGACGTGAAGGCGGGAAGGCTCAAAAAAATCAGATGCTACGAGGGAACGCATCCGTTTCCGACCGAAAAGAACGTAGCGGCAACGAAGGAACTCGTCGCCTTGCTCAAAAAAGCGAAAAAAGGAGACCTTGTCATAACCATCGTTTCCGGGGGCGGTTCGTCTTTGCTCTGCGATCCGCACAAGACAACCTGCGCGGAAATAAAAAACATCACGGAGGAATTTTTCAGAAGAGGAGCGGACATAAAAGAGATAAACATCGTACGGAAGCACATTTCAAACATCCACGGCGGAAACATAGCGAGGCTTGCTTATCCGGCGGACGTCCTGGGGCTCGTGTTTTCCGATATACCGTTCAACGATCCAAGTTTCGTGGCTTCCGGGCCGACTTACATGGATAAGACGACTGCCGCCGACGCGAGAAAAATCGCCCTTAAGTACGGCATAAAAGGAATGTCTTTTTTGGAAACGACGAAAGACAAGAAATATTTCGGGAACGTCGCGAACGTCCTAATGCTTTCAAGCGCCGACGCGCTGTCGGCGATGAAAGCGTTCGCGGAGAAGAAAGGATATTCGGCGCGCATTTGCGGATCGTGCCTTAAGGGCGAAGCAAAAGAACTTATTCCGAGGCTTCTTAAAAATTTTGAAATGCCTTCCGGGAAAAGCGTTCTTCTGGGCGGAGGCGAGACAACGGTGAAAATCACCAAAAAAGGAAAAGGAGGAAGAAATCTGGAGACGGCGATGGGAGCCCTTGGAGTTCTTTCCAAAAACGCGGTGGTAATTTCCATGGCATCCGACGGCAAAGACCATATAGACGGCGTCGGCGGGGGAATAGCCGATTCGCTTGTCGCGAAAAAAGCGAGAGACTTGGGCTACGATTATAAAAAGTTCTTGGAAGATAACATGTCTTATAAATTTATGAGGGACACGAACGGACTTATAAGAGCGAAAAAGACCGGAACGAACGTTTCGGACTTGATAATTATATTGAAAGCATCTTGACAAATCACTTATTTTGTGATGTAGTGCGCGGGTAGTTTAAAAACTTTTTTTAAAAGCGAAAGGGGGAATACCGCTTGGTATTCATAAGAGTTTTAAGTATTTTTTACGCGGGCGGACTGCAGAAGGAGGCCCGCAGGGTTTACAAAGATAATCCGGACAGGCCGTTCCTGCACATCATAGGAGGAATAAGCGCCATCGGTTACACGCTGCTTTACGTCGGCTTGCTTTATTCGCCGATAGTAATCATCGGACTGATCTTGGAAGGTTTTGAGAAGATGATGATTTCTGCCGCCGGTTTCGGACTTCTTATCGCCATGGGGTATATCACCGTTCTTTCGGGATGCTTATCCCTGCGGAAAATAATCCGCAAAGCTTAAAGAGCCAGTAATGGCTCTTTTTATTTTCTTAAGAGGCGCGCCCGGGCTATAATTAGGGACATATGCAGAACGTAATTTGGTTCAAGGACTTATCCATAAAGAACGTCCCCGAGGTTGGAGGAAAAAACGCCTCCCTGGGAGAAATGTACAATGCCCTCACGAAAAAGAACGTGAATATTCCGAATGGATTCGCTGTGACGGCGGGAGCGTACGCGAAATTTCTGGAAGAGAACGGACTGCCGGGAAAAATACACGCGGTCTTGAAGGGGCTCAATACCCATAACATCGCGAACCTCCAGGCGCGCGGAAAGAAGATAAGGGAATTGATCCTCTCTGCCGAAATTCCGGCGGACATCAAGAGCGATATAGCGGAGGCGTACAGAAAGCTTTCGGAAGAATTCGGCGCGAAGAACGCCGATGTCGCCGTCCGTTCGTCCGCCACGGCGGAAGACTTGCCGGACGCGAGCTTCGCCGGACAACAGGAAACTTATCTGAATATTTCCGGGGAGAAGGCGACGATAGAAGCGGTCAAAAAATGTTTCGCTTCACTTTTCACCGACAGGGCGATTTCGTACCGCGAGGACAAAGGTTTTGACCATATGAAAACCTATCTTTCGGTCGGAGTCCAAAAAATGATTCGTTCGGACAAGGCATCTTCGGGAGTGATGTTCACCATAGATCCGGAAACCGGATTTGCCGGAACGGTCATCATCAACGGCTCATGGGGACTCGGGGACATGATAGTCCAAGGAGAAGTGATTCCCGACGAGTACAAAGTGTTCAAGCCGACCTTAAAGGAGGGGTATAGACCGATAATAGCGAGAACGCTCGGAACGAAGGAAAAAACCATGATTTACGGTTCCGGAAAGGCGGTGACTAAAATCGTGAAGACTTCCGACAAAAACAGAAGCAAGTTCACATTGACCGATGACGAAGTTTTAACGCTCGCCAAGTGGGGAACTCTGGTTGAGGAACACTACGACAAGCCGATGGATTTAGAGTGGGCGAAAGACGGCATGACGGGCGAGCTTTTCATAGTGCAAGCGAGACCCGAAACGGTTCATGGAACCAAGGAGGTGAATCAGATAGAGGACTACAAGATGATCTCGCATCCGGAGAAGGAGCTTGCGAAAGGAGCGTCCGTCGGCTCAAAGATAGCCGAAGGAAAAGCGAACGTGATTCTTTCCGTTGCCGGAATAAAGAGCTTCAAAAAAGGGGAAGTGCTCGTGACGAGAATGACCGACCCCGACTGGGAGCCGATAATGAAAATAGCCGCCGCCATCGTGACCGATGAAGGAGGACGCACTTCGCACGCGGCGATAGTCTCAAGAGAGCTCGGAATTCCGTGCATAGTGGGATCCGGAAATGCCACGAAAAAAATAAAACAGGGGCAATTCGTCACCGTTGACTGCTCAACCGGAGCGGACGGATACGTATGGCAGGGCAAGGCGGAGTGGGAGATTAAAAAGTACAATGTGAACCGCGAGGAGCGGCCGAAGACCAAAATAATGATGAATATCGGTTCTCCTGACGAAGCGTTTGAAGCGTCGTTCATTCCGAACGACGGAGTGGGGCTCGCGAGGGAAGAATTCATCATCGCTTCGCACATCGGAATGCATCCGTCGGCTTTGATAGATTTCAAAAAGCTCAAGGATAAAAAGCTTAAAAGAAAGATAGAGGAAAGGACCGCCGGATATGAAGACAAGGCGAAGTTCTATGTGGACAAACTCGCCGAGGGTGTCGCGCAGATAGCGGCGGCGTTTTATCCGAAACAAGTGATACTCCGTTTCTCCGACTTCAAAACGAACGAATACGCCGCGCTTCTTGGCGGAAGCTTATACGAAGGAGAAGAGTCAAATCCGATGATAGGCTGGAGGGGAGCTTCACGCTACAACGACGACCGCTTCAAAGAAGCTTTTGGGCTTGAATGCCTGGCGGTAAAGAAAGCGAGAGAAGAATTCGGACTGACGAATCTCGTTGTGATGGTTCCCTTCTGCCGGACGGCGGAAGAGGGAAGGGGAGTTATCGCCAAAATGAAGGAGAACGGGCTGGAACAGGGAAAGAACGGACTCAAGGTTTATGTGATGTGCGAAATACCGTCAAACGTCATAGAGGCCGACGAATTTCTGAAAATCTTTGACGGATTCAGCATTGGCTCAAACGACCTGACCCAGCTTGTTTTGGGAATAGACCGCGACAGCGCTTCTCTCGGCAAAATCGCCGACGAGCGCGACCCGGCGGTGAAATCGCTCGTTAAGACGGCCATAAAGGAAGCGAAGGCGAGAGGAAAATACATCGGCATTTGCGGTCAGGCGCCGTCGGATTATGAAGAGTTCGCTGTGTTTCTTGTTGAAGAAGGAATAGACAGCATGTCGCTGAATCCGGACACGGTCCTTAAAACAACCGAGGCGGTGCTTAAAAAGGAAAAGGAGATCGGAAAATAAACAATCAAAACCAAAATGAAAATAGCTTTCTTTGAAACGGAATCATGGGAAGAGGCTTATCTCATGGAAAAACTTGCCGGACATGAGGCGGATTTTTACGGAGGAAGGATAGACAAAGACAATATTCCGGAGAAAAAAGATTATGATGCTTTGTCAGTTTTCACGAACTGCGAGGTAAACAGGGAAGTGATTGAAGCGTTTCCCGGCCTGAAATTCATTTCCACGAGATCAACCGGATTTGACCACATAGACCTGGCGGCCGCGGCGGAGAAGGGAATCGTCGTCTCAAGCGTTCCGTCGTACGGAGAGAACACGGTTGCCGAATTCGCGTTCGCGCTGATACTTGCTCTTTCAAGGAAGATATTCAAATCGTTTGACCGCATAAAGGAGAGCGGTTCGTTTGATCTGGACGGACTTCAAGGATTTGACCTTAAAGGGAAAACCCTTGGGGTGGTGGGAACGGGTAAAATCGGCAAGCATGCCATAAAAATGGCGAAGGGATTTGATATGAACGTGGTGGCGTTTGACGCATACCCCGACGAAAAAATGGCTTCTGAGTACGGCGTAAAATACATGCCGTTTGAAGAGCTGCTCAAAACATCCGACGTCATCACTTTCCATGTTCCGGAATTGCCGAGCACGTTCCACATGATCAACGCGGGGAACATCAATCTAATAAAAAAGGGAGCCGTCATCATCAACACGGCGCGGGGAAGCGTGATAGAGACGGCGGCGCTCGTAAAAGCGCTGGATGAGGGAATAATCGGCGGAGCGGGGCTGGATGTGCTTGAAGAGGAGGTATTCACGAAAGACGTAAAGGACTTTCTGATAGACGGAACACCCAAAGAACACAATCTGGAAACAATACTTCAGAACCAAATGCTCGTGGATATGGACAACGTGATAATCACTCCGCATAACGCCTTCAATTCAAAAGAAGCGCTTATGAGGATATTGGACACGACCGTGCTGAACGTCACCTCGTTCGCTTCCGGAACTCCTCAGAACGAAGTTAAGGCGAAATAATGGGAAAGTTTTTCAATAAAACGAAAGCGGTGGTCAAAATACTCGTCGGAGTAATCGTGGCGTCTTTCGTCGGCTCGTTCATATCCATTTTCGCGATGCTCTTTACCGGCGCCGGCGCGCTCAGCTTCGCCCTCGGGATAATCATAATGATCGGAGCGGCCGCGTTTGGCGCTTTCATCGGCGGGAAGTGGGCGAGGAAAAACACCGCCGAGCTTGAGAGCGTCGCTCCAGTTGCCGTTTCGTCCGCCATAGTGTATCTTGCGGTCAATCTTGCGATATCGGCGGTGAGCAGCGTTCTGCCAGCGATGTTCGGCGGAGAAAAAGGGGGATTCTGGATACAGGCGGCGCAGGTTGCCGCCCAGTCTTTCGTCGTTTACGCCGCTTCACGGTCGGCGATGGCAAAAGCCTTGCCAAAAAAAGAAACCATGGAATAATTACCGGCTATGGGAATATTCAATCAGTTTAAAGAAGCGCACGAGGCGATGAAAAACATGAGCCCCGATGAAATAAGACAGATGATGGAACAGGCGAAAGAAACCCAAAGGATGCTGGACGACATGATAGAGAAGAAGGTGGAAAAGATGATAAAGGAAAAGGATTTGGTTTCGCGGGACGAAGTCAAAAGAATGCTGGAAAGATAACTAAAACGCCCCCTCCCGGGGGCGTTTTAAGCTTTGAAAAGAGCGAGGAAAGCCTTTATAATCCCGAAGAGCTTTATATTGGTTCGTATCGGCAAAGCCGATGCGTGCCCTCGCTCTGATAGTATAGGCGTTTATCCCTTAATTCTTATCGCTCGGGCCCGTAGTATAGTGGTAGCACGCGGCATTCGCATTGCCGAGACAGGGGTTCGATTCCCCTCGGGTCCACAGATCCCTCCGGAAGGAGGGATTTTTTGTATTTAGAATAAAGCTATAAAATTAAGAGGTGAAAAGACTCATCGCTGTTTTTGCGGTTTTTGCCTGCTTTTTGATTCCGGACTCGGCTTTCGCCAGAGATTACGGATACCGGTCAATGGAAATAGAATATGCCGTGAACGCCGACTCAA
>Ga0172365_10000548_pt1 | contig 25481 bp, 26 predicted proteins | sample LakKivSesite48cm_FD_114535 | JGI IMG/M metagenome (GOLD analysis project Ga0172365, IMG submission 114535) | Sediment microbial communities from Lake Kivu, Rwanda - Sediment site 48cm | ecosystem: Environmental > Aquatic > Freshwater > Lake > Sediment | place: Rwanda: Western Province, Lake...
AAATTAAATGAGAATATCAATCGTGTTTTAAATATCGTTAAAGCCAAATACGATCTAAAAGATAAAAGCGAAACAATTGAATATATCATAAAGAAATATGTTGAATACGAAAATGAGCCTGAACTTAAACCAGAATTTATTGAAAAGATAAAGAAAATTAAAAAAGAAAAAAGTATTCGTGTAGATGATTTTGCCAAGAGGTATGGCTTGGATGTATAATCTTGAAATTAAGCATTCTGTAGATAAAATTTTTAAAAAACTTGCCAAAAAGAACAAAAAACAGTTAGTGATGATATATAAAAAAATTCAAGAGATACAATCAAAACCAACTCATGAATATAAACATCTTCGTCCACCACTTCAAAACTTTTCAAGAGTTCATATCAATTCACATTTTGTACTAATTTTTGATATAAATCATACAGAAGAAATTGTCACAATTTATTATTTTGGGCATCATGACGATGCATACAAATGGAGACCTACCGTGTAAAGTAAGGTGCTGGGTGTAAGCATATGTGTTAATTTCTTAATTCCTATACTGTAAAATAATTTTAGTGCAGGGGAGGGATTTTGAAACCCCCCCACAAAAATAATTAAAAATAATCATTAAAAAATCTGAGGTAAACCATATTTTACCTCAAACCTCTCTTTTTATTTTTTTAATTTGAGCCATTCTAACTGTGGATGTTTTTCAAGATTAATATTCAACTTATCTTTGTACTTAAACTCTTTAAGATTCAATTTGCCGGAGTCATAAAAACTATCAATAGTTCTATCTAATTTATACAACGATAAATCTTTAATTGTTTTATCTGATAAACTAACTACATCACTTATAATATTTTCAAAATTGATTTTTCTATTAATCAAATGTTCAATTTTACCAGATAATTTACTACCACTCAATCGTTCTTTAATTTGAAGAAGTTCGATATAAGGTATTTCCATCAACATGGCTTCTATTGCTACAAGATCTAAGAATAATCTCTGATTAAAATTTTCTTTTGATATAGAGTAAACATCAAATATATCACGGGGATTTAGATAGGTTTTTGATCTGGAGATCATTGTTGCAAACTTATTTGCAAAAAGTTCCTCCTTAATCGGAGTCATTACATTGATTTTTACTTCGTTTGTCAAATGATTAAAACTTTTTATACAATCTTTATTAAGATTTGGGATTCTACGCATATATCCTATTTCTATTTTAAGATCATCTTTTACCCCGGTTTCTGAAATATAATTTAAATGGAAACGACATTGGTTATAAAGTGAATTAATTTTAATATCCTCTTTTTTGTAGCCAAGGGAATTCAGGATCCATTTTAGATCACTATCTATTCTATCTCGTATTTTACTCCAATCTTCTTTGTCAATATGTCTGTAATTGTAATCCAAATCCTCTGAAAGCCTTGGATTATTTAGATAAAGAAAATTCAAGGCACTACCTCCATAAAGAGACAGCCTTTTAGAAATAAATTCTGCGTTCTGTATTGCTAAAAGCAAATCACATAGTCGTTTTATTTTCTCAATTGTATCGGATGAAAATCCCTTCAATGTCATTTATATTCCCCTTAGTAGTTCATCAAAATCTTCAGGGAGATATAGCCCCCATTTCTTTCTTAGTTTGCTTTTAGCCTGCCTGTCGACATATACTGGTTTCCAATCATCTGGTGGTCTTAATGGCTCTAATTCTTCTTTTTTGATATGGCTATAGTATGGAGATTTCTTTGAAAATAATTCTAATGAACAGCCTGTTTTTAATTCAAGAGTCTTATTTTTATAAAATCCCAAAATTTCTAGGATATCAGAAATTTTAACCTCTTTTAAATTTGCTAGGCTCTTCAGGCATTCTTCCCATCCGCCGCAAAGATTTATTCTATCTAAACATTCAACAAAGGTTCTTGCAGGATCCGTAACACTAACGTTTTTATTTTTGTATTTTACTAATTTTAGATGATGGTTATAATAATTGTTTATCACGGGCACATATTTTACGTTTTGAAAATCAAATAAACGAAATCTATCCTTTTTTTGTATTAGGATATAAATGCTGTTAAATGATGAGTATGCTGCTCCATGTAATTCTAAAGCTGAATGATAGCCTAATGCGTATCCCTGCTTGATTTTATTTGAAAGTATATATCTATCTACTTCGAATTTTTCACCAGTATGATCTAAAGGAATACTAAAATATAACCCACGTTTAACTTTTCCTACCTTTTTTTCTTTTAATAACTTGTTTATGTATTTTCGGTATAGGTACTTATTGTCTATTTGTCCGAGTACCTCTTTTGATATATTTTTTAAATCTTTACTGTTTGCTACTTTTTCCCTTAGGATTTCTTTGTATATCTGCTCTGTCTTATTCATAAAAATCACTGTTACTGAAACACTTAAGGTCCCTTTATACAGTACACTAAAATACTTACTTACATAAATACTTTTTGTAGAAAAAACACTCAATGTGCCTTTTAATAGCTCATTAATTATCTTATTAACATTTTTACAATAATTAAAAAGTTAAAGTAGGTCTGGAGAAGAACTCCAACAAGTTCTATACAACTAAACAGCATATTTAAACTGATCCGACAAGGTCACAAACGATGCCGTTATCGTTTTATATATAAAACTATCGTTCTATTAATAGAACTTTATTCCTATACAGCTATGTTTCATGCTGCAAGATCTATTCTTTTCCGCGACGGAGTAAAAAAAGAAGTCATCTCTGCGTTATATCCTATATACAAGAAACTTATCCTCAGTTGAAAAGACTTGCAAACCAACTAGATTCATACAGAAGAAACAGACATAATACTCTTTATGCACTAGACTTTCTTATCTCAGCTGAAGAAGCACAACAAGCGATAGAAGATGCAGAGCAATTTTATAAACAAATAAATGAAAATTTAAATAAAAAATAATATCTCCTTATTTTTTCTAATAAGATATAAACCACAAAATCCGAGGTGTCTACCACCTCTCTCTCTTTATTTTTTTTACTTACAGTTAGATTAACTTCTGGTTATCTTAGGTTTTATAAACTGATAACTGTTTTGAAATTGTGTTTTAAGGAGGAAAAATGGCCAAAATATGTTCAGAGTGCGGCAAAGAAGTTAAGTTTCTAAAAGGAGAATATTATACTCCGCCAAAAGGAAAACAAATTTTTTTGTGTAGTGAATGTTTGAAAAAAATAAAAGAAGGAACAATAACTTTGAAAGAATTAAATGAAGATATAGATTATGATCGAAGAGCTCTCTCATTTGTTATAATTTTATTGGTGAGTTTTTTCAACATAGTTCTGTTTTTAATACTGTTTACTGAGTCGGCTCGTAGACCTGGCGCTAGTGAGGGTGTACTTCTTACTGGGATGATGTTATGTGGAAGTTTATTTTTGCTTTGGGTTATATTTGCTATCGTTCTGGCAATATTTATTACTAAAATGAGAAAAGAATACTTACGTGCAATAATGTATTTAGATATAATACTCCTAGTTCTTTTATCAATAGGAGTCATAATAGTAAAATATTTATGAAAAATTAAATTTTGAATTTGTAGGGTTTGAGGGAAAAAATAATTTAGAAAGAAACTTTAAACGTTTTCTAAGTTTTAATCTGTATAGGTGGGTCTAAATAAACCACAAAACCCGAGGTGCCAAATCACCTCAAACTCTCTTTTTTTTATTTTTTTTAAATTACCTTAAAATAACGTCTCTGTAAACCACAAAATATAAATATAAGTTAATACAATATAGTTATTAGTTAATAACTATTGGTGATTAAAATGTCAAAAAATGTCCAACAGTATAAACTTGAACATTCTCCCACTTTAAACACAGTACTCATGGTAGAAGACACATTAAAAAATATGAATGAGAGTGTAATTACGGTCGCTCGTCTAAAAAAGATCCTTCCTAAACAAGTTAATCACCGAATGCTGATGATTGTTCTTGCGTACCTTGAACAAAGCAACAAAATAGCAGTAAGTCTAAAGGGAATAACTTGGATACACAATACCAACCCACGTTTACGAAAAGCAATCGCTGAAGGTCTTGAGTTATGAAGATAAAGAAAATTCGAGTAATTCTTTCGCCAGAGGCAGAGGAAGTCTATACCCATCTAAACAGAGAGGCATCTGCATCAAAAACTGAGAGGACAATACTAAATGCCATCAAAAAGAAAATTGACTTACTGAAAATTAATCCTCATTATGGAGATCCGATCTCAAAGAAACTCATCCCTCAAGAATACAAAGATAAATACGGGATCACAAATCTGTTTCGAATTGAGCTACCAAATTATTGGCGAATGCTCTACACTCTTACCAATAATGAAACAGAAATTGAGATTATTGCTTTTGTTCTTGATTTTATAGATCATCCGACCTACGATAAAAAATTTGGATACAGAAAGTAATAAATATTCTTGTTTATAATTTTCGTTCTTTTACTATAAATGACAATTTCTCTATAGGTTCTTTCATCACTTACATCCATACAAAAAATTATGGAAAGAGGTGAAGTTTTGTGACCCTCTCTCTTTTTTTTATTTTTTTAATATCAACTTTTACATTTAGTCATTGTACCTAGAAAAGGTTAAATAGTACAAAAATATACATATATTGTACCATGAATGAGACAATTAAGACAATTTTGTACAACTGGATAGAAAAAAAACTCCCAGAAATCATACCACGTGACATCAACCTAGAACCATATACTACTACAACTCCAAGAAAAATCATAGTAATCACAGGATTTAGAAGAGTAGGAAAAACATACTTATTATTAAATTTAATAGAAAAACTCCTAAAAAACAAAACAAAAGAAGAACTCGTATACATAAACTTTGACGATGAAAGAATCCCAGAACAAACAAGCTTCTTGACAGACATTTTACCAACAATAAAACAAACATTAAAACAAAAGACATCCTACCTATTCCTAGATGAAATCCAAGATATGCCACAATGGAACAAATGGCTAAGAAGAATCTACGACTCGGAAGAAATCAACATCTTCATCACAGGATCTAGCTCAAAAGTATCAAGCCACGAAATACCAACAGAGCTACGAGGACGATGCTTGGAAATACCAGTGTTTCCACTCTCATTTAAAGAATTTTTGCGATTTAAAAATATACAGATAAAAACAAAACAACTACAATACGAAGAAGACAAAAAAGCAACCATACTAAAATCATTAGATGAATATCTATACTATGGCGGAATGCCAGAAGTAGTACTAGCGTCCGAACATTTAAAATTCGACATTCTACAACAATACTATGGAACCGTTGTAAGAAAAGATATCATCGAACGATTCAAAATAAAAAACGAAGAAGGACTGAAAGCAATGATGCGTCTCCTACTAAACTCAAAACAATACTCAATCAGCAAACTCTACGACACAATGAAAAGTCTACAATATCAAATAGGAAAAACAACAATTCTCAACTATCTAAACTATATAGAAACTTCCTATTTTTTATATAGCATACCCATTTTTTCATACAAAATAAAAGATCAAATGCAATACCAAAGAAAACATTATTTCATAGACACAGGATTCATAAACTGCCTCTCAACACGCCACGCAAAAGACATAGGTAGACTATACGAAAATATAGTTGCAATAAACCTAATACGAACACAGGAACAAAAAGGGAACAATATCTTTTATTGGAAAGATCAAAGAGGAAAAGAGGTTGACTTTGTTTTAAAAGATGAAATTCAAGTAAAACAATTAATACAAGTCTGTTCAGACATTGAGAATTATGATACAAAAAAACGAGAGATAAACGCGTTAATCAAAGCTGGTGACCATCTTAAATGCAAGAACCTATTGATAATAACTAATGAATTATATGATACTCAAAAAGTAAAAGGTAAAACTATAGTGTACAAACCGCTGTGGAAATGGTTATTGGAATAATATTATCGATGTGAACAAACATAACTAACACTGAATCTAGACACACCTCTCTTTTTTTTATTTTTTTAATACGAGTGTAATTTTACAAAACGATTAGCTTTAATAATTCTTAGAGATAATAGATGAAGGGGTTTTTATGAAAACAGAAAATCAAACAGTAGAGAATAAAAAACCAAGAAAGAAAACGGTAATCTTGGTCTTAGCAGTATTGTTTCTAGTTCTTGGAATAGCCTCGTTAGGATACGGCGCATATATAGCAATCGAAAACCAAAAAACAGACAGCGAAGGCTATGCGCTGAGCAATGTTTATGAAGTTAACAGCTCTGTATATGTTTTTGCGCTCTGGATGAATGAATACGACCTGTCCCCAATCTGGAGAGCACTAGGTGCAGACAACTTTGCCCAGCTAAAATACATAGTAACGTCAACTGATCCAAATAAAGAGCTGTTCGTAGGCTACGCAACAGCATCGGATGCCGGACCGTATCTAGGGCAAGGGATAACGTATGAGACAGCATATCCAGAATGGAATTGGATAGCAAGACCATATTACGCAGCAATAGAAATTCCTTCTACCCAAGTGGTAAACGAAGAATTTCCAATGGCACCACCAAGACTTCCTCAAGAAGAAACTTTCTGGCGTATATCAACACACACTAACACAACAACAAAAATGTATTATCTACCATTGAACAACATGTACACATTATTCATAATGAACCAGGATGGGTCACAGGGCGTCCAAGCAACTCTTCAAATCGGCTTCAAAGTACCTATATTCAGTTGGTTGCCGTATCTTCTCATAACAGTAGGGCTGGTGCTAGTATTAGTCGGAGTTTACCTACTTTTGCGTAGAAAGCAAAAATAAGCTATATAAAAACCTAAATACCCATCACCTCAAACCTCTCTTTTTTATTTTTTAACGATTTTACAGTTTTTGATTAAAATCTAGTTATATTAGGTTTTATAAATATGTAGTTGTTTTGAAAATGCGATTGAGGGAAAAAATGCCACCATTAAGGGATTTTATAATTACAGGGGATAAACCAAACGAAACAACTACACGTAAACAAAAGATAATTTTAGGATTAATAGCGACAATCATAATTATTTTGGGAATAGCGTATGCGACAGGCATTTTTGAAGGCATTATGTAAATTGTAGTGGTTTGAGGGAAAAAATAATTTAGAAAGAAACTTTAAACGTTTTCTAAGTTTTAATCTGTATAGGTGGGTCTAAATAAACCACAAAACCCGAGGTGCCAAATCACCTCAAACCTCTCTTTTTTTTATTTTTTTACTTTGAAACTACTTAATCCAACTTATCATTATCCCTTTTTCCACTTCATATGAACTAAAATTTTAAATATTTAAACCACATGTGGGTTATTATGAGGAAAGAAGAGCTACTTGAAATATTGTCAGACTGGAATTTCTGGGCAAAAGAAATAGATACAGGAATAAAAAGGGAATACTATCTCAAAGAGCTTCTTAAGATACTCACAAAAACCGACCAAATACTCTGTATTTCAGGGGTAAGACGAAGCGGCAAATCTACAATTATGAGACAGATGGCAAAAGAACTCATTAAAGAAGTGGGTGAAAAAAATACCCTAATAGTAAATTTTGAAGATGAACGTTTTACTGAAAGAAATCTTAATACACTAATAGACACATACAATTGCTATCTTGAAAAAGTAAAACCCACAGGAAAAAAGCCTTTCATTTTTTTAGATGAGATACAAAATATCAATGAATGGGAAAGATTCGTAAGAGGCATCCATGAAAGAAAAGAAGCAAAAATCGTAGTATCAGGATCATCATCAAAACTATTAAGTGCAGAACTTGCAACACTACTAACTGGAAGACACATATTATTCAACCTATATCCTCTTTCATTTAAGGAATTTCTTTTTTTTAAAAATATACCGATAAATTCTGAAATCGACATTGTTTCAAAAAGAACAGAGATTAAAAAATTAATGAGCGAATATTTAGAAGTAGGTGGATTCCCAGAAATTGTTCTATCATCTGAAAAGAAAAGAATTATTTTAGGTTATTTTGAAACAATTATCTCCAGGGATATTATAGAAAGGTTTCGTATAAGGGAGAGAGAAAAAATAAGAACACTTGCGAAATTCTATCTTACTAACATTGCTTCACCAATAACATTTAATAAGATTTCCCGATTTTTGAAATTGCCACTTACTACAGTCGAACGTTTCTCTGAATATCTGGAAACAGCAAATTTGATTTTTTTTGTAAAACGGTTTTCATATTCTCTTAAAGAACAAGAAAAATCCTCTAGAAAAGTGTATGCTATCGACAATGGACTATCAAATACTATTGGCTTTCGATTTTCAGAAAACATTGGAAGAACCATGGAAAATATAGTTGCAACAGAATTAAAAAGAAAACAGACTATGCATCCAGAACTGGAAGTCTATTATTGGAAAGATTATCAGCAAAGAGAGGTCGACTTTGTTTTAAAAGAAAGAACACAAGTCAAACAAGTTATACAAGTTACTTCTAATATTGAAGATATTAATACAAAAGAAAGAGAGCTGAAAAGTTTATCAAAAGCTATGGATGAGTTTAAATTAAAAAAGGGATTGATTATAACAGAAGATGTTGAACGCGAAGAAGAGGTAGGTGGAAACAAAATAGTGTATATGCCATTATGGAAATGGTTATTAAAACAAGTCTAAGATTAAAGTTAATTCACAAATATCAAAAATCACGCATTTCCGATACTGCGACACCTAATGGCGCTATAGAATAAGCCCACAATATTTCTCCCTTTTTATTTTTTTAAATTAGATCAACAAGAAAACTAAAGATATGTAGGTCATAGTTATGTAACACTCTTTATACCTACATGTAGGTAAAGTTTATATATTGGTTTATATTCCTACATATTATGAAAGGGAGAAAACGAGAGCGAATCATCCGTATATTACTAAAACATCCAGATGGTTCATTAACAATATATAGAACAGCAAAACAAGCAGGATGCTCTCATCCATGGGTGATAGAATTCTTGAAAACCTTAGAACAAAAAAAACTAATCAAAAAAACAAAAGTAACCGATGTAGAAGGATTATTCACGTTTTGGTTAGAAATCAACAAATATCCACTATATAGAGAATACAACGTACAAAACCCGCTAGATATTCTTGAAAAAACCAAATTGAAATACGCTTTAACAACATATTACGCAGAATCACTAACACAACACTACCTATTCCCCTCACGAGCAGACATCTATATACAAGAAGAAGATGTTTCAGCATGGCATACATTACTCACAAAAAACGGTCTGGTTGGAAAAGGAAACTTCAGGATACTACTAGATGACAACCACGTGTTCTACGATAACATCAAAAAAAATAAAATCAGGATTGTTTCCACACCTCAACTGATACTGGATCTCTTAAGAGAACAAGGGGTTGCTATCGAGGCTGCACAAAAACTCATGAAGAGGGAATACAATGGGATTATACAGTGATTTCGAAACAGAAACCTCATACGTTTACTTGAAAAAAATCTTAGAAACCCTCAATGAACCTATCTGCATCTTAGGAGGATGGGCAGTATATTTCACAGTTAATAACGCATTCAGAAAAGACCAAGGACGAAACTATCTAGGCTCACGAGATATTGATTTTGGATTTTATCTAGACGAAAAATTTACAAAACATCAACTAAAAAATTCAACCATCGGTAAAGCTCTTAAATTATTAGAAAAACAAGACTTCAAACCACTTGGATTCCGATACTACAAAGACATCCATATTGAAACCAGGAAGGAATTAACCAGCGAGCAATCTAAGAAAACACCGACCCACGATATCTTCCAAATATATGTAGATCCTATAGTAAATGAAGTACATCCAATGTTTAGAAATGTTTTTGGGTTCGATCCTATAGATGAATCTTTACTTTCTTATGTTTTTAAAGATAAAAATAAAAGAACCGAACTAATCGAATTCAATAAGCGTTTGTGGTTACCAACACCAGAAATTCTTCTTGCAACAAAACTAAAGAGCATCTACAAAAGAACCAAAGATGAAAAACTGATAAAAGATATTTGTGACATATATGTTCTCAGCTGGTATTCACAAAGAAACTTCCATCAACTCAAACATGATGCCCATAAACTTATTGATGAATCAGAGGAAATTACTACAAAATTACTGCCGGAAGAATTTTTCAAGAAAGCCGAAATTGCCCTAGGTATCGAGGCAGAAACAATAAAAAATATCTTTCTTCAATTACTAAAACCCTGAGGTGTCTACCACCTCTCTCTTTTTTTATTTTTTTGATTTTACAGTTTTTGATTAACATCTGGTTATATGAGGGTTTATAAAGAAATATTTGATTCCACTTTTGGTGCGATGAAATGAAAAAAGAATTATTGGCTTTGGTAATTACGACAGTGTTAATTGCTGTTGGACTTAGTGGATGTACGGATGAGACAGCAGTAGAAGAGAATGGTGCTTTAGAAGTTGAAGTGAAAGATGAAAACGACGGGTTTGTTTCTAATGCTGAAGTTTGGCTTTGGACTGAAGAAAGTTTTGGTGGAAATCCTGATTGGATTGAGTATACCAATGAAACTGGTAAGATACTTTTTAGGGATTTAGACGTAGGGGAATATGTTGTAAGTCTCTCGGTTATTAAATATTTCACTAACGATGAAGAAGCATTAGCAAATATTAAACATGTGACCATAAAAGTAAATGAAGTCACTTATGAGGTTCTAAAAATACCAAATAGCACAGCCACAGGTTTGTCTGCAGATTTTATTTTATTTATTTATAACACAAGTCGTAAAGAATTAGATGTCACTCTTAAAAATACAGGTGATACTACCATCAATGAACTTACTTTAAATATAACAATACCTGGGAGCAGTTTGTCATCTCATGGCTGGAGTGGGCCTATAGAAATAGATCAAACAGTCACTCTTAATCTTACAGCAGGTCCAGAATATGCTGCTGGGGAATATGTTCTGAACTACGAGTTAAGATATAGGGTTGGAGACGAGGTTGTTGCTAGTGCAACTGGTGAAGAGGAAATAACTATAGTTGTGCAATAGGTTTTCCAGTTCTGTACGGACAGACTTAATTGTGGTGTATGCAGAGCAATGGATTTGAAACCACACCATGGTAATTAAAAAATCCGAAGCCCACAAATACCTCAAACCTCTCTTTTTATTTTTTTTGCATCTACCAACATCATTCCTGCGCCTAGGGGCATACGAAATTATCGCAAATGAAAATAAACCATTACACATAACAACAAAATACTAAACAAGGTTTAATGGTATTAATTGTAAAAATAATTATTCCAATCTACCATATCCTACTTCTCTTTTTATAAGGTCGATAACTTTCACTTCATTTTTTTCTATGAAGTAAATGATTCGATAGGTGCCGACCCGTAGGCGATATTTCTTCGGATGGGTGTTTTTTAACAATTTGATATCACAACGAGAACGTGATGTATAAGGATCTTTTTGTAGTTCTTTTAGACTATTCCGTATCTGTTTTTGAAATTCTTTCGGTAGTTGTGTAAATAGTTGTTGAAAATTCTTTGAAACAAGGACTGTGTATGGCATCCCACTCACAGCTCATCAAGGGGAATAAACTCGTCTTCTGCAAGGATTTTGTTCCATTTATCATCCAATTTTTTCCATGCAAATCGTTGCAGTAATTTCCTTATCACGGAATCATAAGTCTCCCCTTTTACCCCGAGTTCTTGTAAGGCTTTTTTTGTCTCTCTGGTTATAGCAATGGTGGTGTTTTCCATAATATCACATCTATATCTAATATATTACTTATAAAAATTATAATATTTATATTTTTCGTTTGTTTTTACTTTATTTTCATATAATTAATTATTTTGAAACTGTCATATGAAATGGTTCATTAAAATTACGTAAAAATACATAACGTCTTTATACGCAATATATATAAAACAAAAATTAATGATAGTTACCATCTTTAGTAACTAACGTAGAGTTATATGCTCCTTTTTGTTAAATTTCCAAACAAATTACAAACCGCAAAGATTAAAAATAATTTAATCTTATAAGAATGAATACCTATGTTTGATAAGTGGGCTTGGATTAAAAGAAATTGGACGTACAGGCTTTGCACAATAAATCAGCTTACCCTCCTTTCTGCACAAAAAATCTGTGCAGCGTTTTCCTCAAATTCAACCTTGACACCAAGAGTAAACATCTCCTGGATGAGACAAGTAAGATTATGAACAAGGCATTTACAGAGAATCTCATTAGACATAGCAATCTCATTCTTAGTCCTTAGATAATCCCCTGATTTACGTTTAATCGCACTAAACACACTCTCCACGTTACTCCTCTGGTGGTAATGTTGCATAAACTCATCATGATGCTCTTTGAAATAATGATACATTGTATGCCAAATAGCTACACCACCAGCTCTACTGATAGACTTTTTTCTAAACGGAATAAATGGAATTGCACCATGTTGTGATATTAATTGGAAGTTCTTTCTGCTCACATATCCTTTATCAGCACATACCTCTTTTATATCGAAATGATTAGCAGTGTTTTCTATCAAAGATGGAAACATGTTAGTATCAGGGGTTTTATAATCAGTTATTTCCACATGAGTTATCACATTGGTACGGGTACCACTCATAATATGACATTTCACATATTGCCTGACATTAATCATCTCCAACTTGGCGTTACTCCGTATATTGAGCCACCTACCAAACATAGATGTACTGAAACCTGTTGAATCGACAGTAAAAGTTTTTTCAAAATCCTTCAAAGGCAATGCTGAGAGATGAATCAGCTGAACGAGATACGTTTTTAACTCAGGTTTGTTAAGATAGTTTAGAATTGAGTTGAAATGCGGAATATGGTCTATGTAGCCTAGATCGTATGCAAGTTTTATGTCTGATTCAGTGCGCCTGGATGAAAAATCAAGATAAATTTTTAGGCAGCAACAGAAAATCATATCCCCAGTATCGATTGATGGTCTGCCACGTCTACCATTATTTTGTTTTGGCATCTGAGATGTTAGATCGTATAAAAGTTCTAAAAACAAGATTTTTTCCTGTGTTTGAGCTTGATTATAGGCAATCCAGTCTTGCGGGTAAGTTTTATTACTATCTTCTTTTATTGGTTCTTTCGGGGCTATGGTAATCATACTATCATGGCTCCAGACCATCAGGGTGTTTACGCACTCTGGTGGTCACTTAATTTAACCATTTTTAAGTCGTATTTCTACAGGAGAAACTCTCCGAGACCATAAGGAGCGTCTCTCCTTATATACCCTGGGGTGGGGTCACTGAAAGTACTCCTGTTGGCTAGGGAGAAAAAGTCCCATTATAAATAACTTAAAAATACAACATATTGTATAATAGAAAAATAATTATACCATATAAAGTATATCATTTAAATTTTACAAAACTGGAGGCGCAATGATGGATATCGGATTAATGCTGATTGGAGCAATTGTTACTTTTATAATCGGAATAATAATAAAATATTTTACTGGAATAGAATTTAATAAATTGCTTGCATTATTAGGGCTATTAACATTCTTTATTCCCTTTATTATAGGATATTTCTATTTTATAAACGTCGCAAGTCATGACATCAACAGTGCAACCGATTATATTAGTAATGTAGTAAAAGCTTTCGCGGATTGGATCGTCGGTTTTGTAATAGGAGATGTAGCTGCATTACTCGTAAGTAGTTTCTTAGAACCTATTGGAATAAAACCTTAGATAATTGATGCAATTATTGTTATTCTATCACTTTGATCAATAATTTTCCTTTTTCTGTAAGTTGATAGTTTTTCCTCCTATCCATTTCTACACAAGTAATCAAATCTTTCTCTCTCAGTTCTTTTAAATGTTCATATATCGACGCGAGAGGGAGATCGAGTTTTTTAGATAATGCATAGCCATGACATGTATGTCTATAAAGTTCTAGAAGAATTCGTTTCTTTGGGTTGCTGATAATGGCCATCGACTAATCCGCATAACAAATCATATATGTCAGTCAAAAATTATATAACAGAAAAATCCGATATAGTGCACAATCTGGAAGGGTGTTAAGGAATTGAAGAGCGAGGAGATATTATGGCTGAAGAAAAAGGAAAGTTAGGAATATTAATTGTAGTAGCTGTTCTCTGTCTTGTTGTTTCAGCGGTAGTAACATATTTTGTTGTTGGACAAATTAAACAAACTGAAATAAATAATCTGAAAAATCAATACGATGCAGAAATATCCGATTTAGATAATCAGATAGGAAATCTGCAAAATACGTTAAATATATTAAATGCAGATAATCAGAACTACACTAAAAATATGGTTAAGGGATTACAAAAATTTGCTGAAGGAGACTATTTTTGGGGAGCGGCCCAGGCTAACAAGCTTGAAGCAGAATCTGATTATGAAGATGAATTTTATTACTTAGCAAGTTGGTTTTCATCAATTGCTTCTTTAGATTATGCCGAATCAAGTAACAATTATTCTTTAGCAAAAAGTTTTTTCGAAGAAGCAAAACAAAACGCCTCTAATAATAAGACGATTGAAGTAGCTCAACTTTTTATCAGTTTGAGTGATGTTAGTTCCAAAACAACTAGCGAACTATCTGAAGCATTCGAAGATTTTTCTTCTGCATGTGACTATTATTATAATAACAATTATGCGGCAGGAGATCTTAGAATCGAAACAATGAATGATCATGTCGAGACATCCAACACATTTTTTGCATCTATCGCAGGCTATGAATCTGATATAGATGCCCTGTTGGAAAACTTCTCAATAGATTGAGCTAAATTTTTAGAAGTTTGCAGAGGGGCATATGACATTAATCAGTAATGAAAAGAAAATTGCTATTATCGCTATAATATTAATTGCCATTTTATCTATCGTTACAATATCTGTAATTGCATATTTTGAAACCCAACGAAATATTGCACAGAATAATTACAGCTATTTAACTGATAAATATGAATCTTTGAATAATGATTATGAATCATTAAGAAATGACTACGATTCTCTCAAAACTGACAATAGTAGAATAACATTTGATTATTCTAAGCTATTAAATAAATACAACATTTTGATGAACGAATATAACATTACATATGCCCCATCTACATTGATTGAAAATGGAATTGTACATTGGCGATTTAGAATGTTAGATGGAACCGTTTCAGAATGGACGGTAGATATTGATACATATCGTTCCTATATAAACTGGCCAGAACCCATAGAACAACTTTCCCTTTATAATTCGAATACCGGAGAGACATATATTGTTTCGGATCTCCGCGAATATGTTCAGCCAGATTTTTTCACAGATGTAATCTCAGATTTTACTGATGGAAAAACAGATAGAGAATTTGTTCAAAATGTCGTGAATTTTAAAAATCAAATCGTAACATATGGTTCTGGGTTAGGAGATTTTTATCGTTGGCCTGCCGAGACAATTACAGAAGGTAGAGGACAGTGTGGTGACACGTCTATTTTGATGGCTAGCTTATTTAAGGCAGGAGAAATCCGATCGAATTATGGTTTACACGTTTATATCTGGTATTGCGATGGAGATCATATGCGTAATCCTCAAGATGTAAATCATGCCATTGTAGAAGTTGAGTATGCGGATGGAAATTTTGAACTAATTGAAACAACATCAGATACATTTTACACTTATAATCAGATGGAGGGATGGAAATATGAAGTTTGAGGGAGGAAAAATATGATTGCAGAAACACTTTTAGGTATTGCTATAGTAGCAAGTATTCTGTTGCTGATTTTACTGTTACATATAAGAAAAAATAAAAAGAATTTAGCAGAAGATAAAAAAAATCAATTTGAACCATATACACCAAAAACGACAAATCATATTGTAACTGCGGATGAAAGTAATAAATCATATAATGAGATTCCGACGAAATTTAGTGACTTTACAATCGTCTTTTTTATCATGATCGTTATAGCATTACTCGTTGGATTATTTTTTGCCTGGCTCCCATTTGAACTCGTTGTTTTATTTGCTTTAGCAAAAATGTTTATCCTCTTTTTTATATTTGTCAAAGTTAGTGATAAATTTAATTCATTAGGGACTAAAAGTCGCCTATTTATCGGGATTATTTCTGGATTAATTGTATTTATGATGCCTCTGTTCTATGATTTCTATATTCGTCTTCCAGATTTGGGTATTAATGTTAATAATATATTTGATTTTTTTAATTATGATTCTCAGATATACCAATATGGGACTCACTATTCTTATACTGAAACAACAAATATCGGCGATGTTATTGGTTATTATATCGATTTAATTCTAAATTTTGTTTTTCTTCTGATTATTCTCCCAGCCATGACAACATCTACTTTGACTGTTTTTAAAACGGGAGAGCAAAAAACTAAAATGGAAAATATTAATGATGAAAATAAGACGAGTAAAAAATGGAAATTAATCCTTTCGATATTAATTGTTATTGCTTGTATATCAATTGCTTTAATGATTGGTGCATTATTAGGAATATTAAAAATATGAAATAAGAGGGGAAAAATGGAAGAAAATATATGTTCAATGTGTAATGAAAAAATTGGTTTTGGACGAGAAAAATTACCACTAAAAAATAATGAAACTGGACAGCAATTTTTATTTTGTTCAAAATGTTATCAAGCACTTTCCAAAGAAGAAAAACTTAAATTAGACCCGATGAAAAATATTAAAGGCGCAGGTATTCTTACTGGATTTGCAATTGGGGGCATATTCGGAGCTGCAGGATGGTCAGACTCACAAAATACATCAATTATGACACCTATAAAACAATTCAATTTAACTCTTAAAGAAATCAATACATATTCTATAATGAATTTTAATAAACATTTTTTGTTCTGCGATGATACTTTAAAATCAGGCGTTATGGGCAATATGGGAAAGAAACTTAAACAAGAAAAATTAAATGAATTAGCAAAACAGCATTATTCGAAAGAATTTGAATATTTAGATAGAAAAGAACAAAAATTAATTAAAAAAGAATTGAAATTGTTCTTAAAAGAAAACATGAAAAAGAATAAAAAGTTAAAAAATCTTAAAACTTTCTTACAAAATGAGGGATATTAAAATAAGAAAGTCACCTATTCCCCATAATATTTTGTGTGGTTTTACCCCGGAGAGGAAAAAATCGTATAAATGAATTTTTGTGCAGATTGCCTGTTTGCACAATTAATCCCCCTTATTTGTGCAAAGCCGGACGTACATTATTGAAGAAGCAAGTAAATTCAATTTGGTTTTTGTTGGAGGAACAGCACTAAACCTTGCAATCTTCAAGGAATACAGAGCATCAGAAGATATTGATCTCTATGATCCATACCCAAAAACAATAGGGACTACACACGAAGAAGAAAGTATAAAAAAACTAGCAAAGAATCTTACTGAAAAAGGTTTTGAAATAAAATCAATAGATAAAAGGGCACTTTGGGTCGGCCCAAACATAAAAGTTGAGGTGTTCAACGATGGAACACCATTCAAAAAAATACTGAAAAAAACTTTTGATCAGACAAAAATACTTTTATTTGATAGAGAAACATATGCAGAGATGAAAATGAATGCTCTTTTATGTAGAGAACTTTATGATGCACGCGATCTAGTGGATTTATTTATAATAAAAAAAGAAGCAAAGATTACATTATCATTCCCAAAATTTGAATGCGAGGTAATAAAAAACAGCTATAACGAAAGACTAAAGGACATTGAAAAAACAAAAAAAGAGGATCTCCTCCTCTTTCAGACAATCGAACAAATTGACGAACTTCCGTATAATGAATTTGAAAAATTTAAATGGTGGTTACATGAATGGCTATCAAGATTTCATTAAAATATTTGGAAGCGGGATTTTCATAAAGTCAAACGATATCAAAAAGAAGTACCCGCTTCAAAAAGCGCTTGCATCACTGTACATCATTCCAACATTTTTCAGAGGCATATATTATATTCCAACCAATCGTGAAAGAAAAGGCCATTTCATCGAAAATAAACAAGATTTCTTTACTTTTTTATTTGATTATTATTATGGTAAGAAGAAATGGTATTGGGGCCTAAGCACAGCTGCACGTCACTACGGCATGGAATGGAGTGCTACTAAGATTCTTGAAATCGTTGCGCAAGAGAAGTCAAAAACAATTAATGTTTCTGATAAAATACTCTCTTTACAAAGAAAAAAATCGTATCGCTCAGCAACTCTTGCAAAATACCTAAGTTCACTAGATTTGAACTTAATTTACATTCATAAAGGAGATAAAGACTCATTGAAATCGATAAAAATAGATGAAATAATAGGTCCAGTTTGCACAAAAGAACAAATTTCAAGAGATATTAAAAAGTTTAGTCCAAAAATAAGAAATCCAAATTTAAAAAAAATATACAAAAGGATAATTTCCAAATAAATAAAAACATCTCTCTCTCTTTTTATTTTTTTTAAACATCAGCACAAAAAATAGTTATAACAAATATTTAAGTAATAATATTTTGTTTCAATATTTAAATAGGGGAGGTATAAAATGAAAAAGAAAATAATTTGTATTATTATAGGTTTGTTTTTGGCATCGATCTCTGCCTTATCTACGATAGGAACAATTAACACTGCCGTCGATACGCAGTCTAACAATTACCTGCCATGAGATGAGGGATTAGAACAAATAATATGTCAAAGCAGCATCTCATCAGATTGGTCTGAAGACAAATTGACCCCTTCAGACGGTGCATCTGATGATGATTTTGGCTGCTCTGTTTCTATAGACGGCGAATACGCGTTCGTTGGTGCGTTGGAGATGATGAGAACAAAGTTTAAGATTACTCTCCATAAATTCAATCTAGATAGTATACAAATCATACATAAAAATATCATCAGATATGCTGAAAGATGACAATTTCACAGAGGCATATACCAAAACTTTTATAAAATTAGAGATATATTTATATTGTATGAATATAAGAAAAATTACGGTGCTTGCAATAATTGTCATGTTTCTGCTGACAAACTTTATAATATTGCCAACTGAGAGCAAAGTGGTTATCGAAGAAGTACCAAAATTAGTTTCTAGCGATGTAAATCCATGGAAACCAGAAGATGAGGGATCCCACTTCCCATGTGGATGCGAATGGTGGATGTTTTATGTAGCCCTAGAATTAGAAGATGGTACACATTGGGATGCATCAGCTACTTTTCAATACGAAGCATTACAAACTGAAAATGGACCTGAAATAAGCGACTCCATACTTCTAATGTATTATTTTGATAGAGAAAGTAAAAAATGTCACGAGTTTAGTTCACAAACCTATAAAGAAAAACCCTTTACTTTTAAAAAGAATGAAGTAGATTTAAAATATTACAACTCTACTATAAAGGGACTTTATCCAACCTATAAAATACATCTTGAAGATTCTGATAAGTACATTGTTCTTGACATAAAGCTTGATGCCACCTCATTACCTCATTGGGCAGCTCAAGAGGCTGGGACGAACGGCTATTTCCCTTGGGGGCTAGGGGTTGCTAAATATGGGTACATCCCAAGGCTTAATGTTTCTGGTAATATCAGTATATATGGGATAAATAATAGTGTGACTGGTGTAGGATATTTTGAGCACGATTGGGGTAACTTTAACTATAACGTTGTAACTCCATTAGCCCAATTAAAAGGGTCTGTCAAAAACTTACTAAAAATATTACCTCTCGTAAGATGGTATTTTTCTGAACAATCAATTAGCGTTCCTAATATTTTGATGTTTTCTACAGATAACATATTTGGTTATGATTGGGTATGGGGTCATTTTGATAATGGATGGAGTCTACAATTAGCAGTTATGCATCTTGGAGAAAGTCTTGCTGCAGGTCCTATGCTAGGAGTATTATCTATTACTCCAGATGGGCAAACATATTTTGACTTCGCTGATTTAGAAATAAAATACGGAAAAATGTATTATATTGAAGAAGCTGATTCTTATCTACCGCTTGACATTGAATTAACAGCTAAAAAGGGAGACAAAAGACTTTTTCTGAAATTCAATTCTACAACAAATCCACAAGTCAAAGGCACTGTTGGTGTATGTCCTCTTTCACGTTTTTCCTGCGGTTTGGCTGGTATTCAGACGGCAGGAGTTGTTGAGGGTTATTACAGAGACGGCAAGCAATTTATTCCTCTTAACGGTATCTGTACAATAGGTCCATATAGAACGCTTTTTTCAACTAGGCATAATTCGTTGAAGATAGATTTTCCTAATCCACCGAAACAATTCGGTTTTAGTATAGAAATCGTATCACATCGATTAGGTTTTGAGTTATTCTCAAAAAGACAATTTTTCCCATATCTTGAACGGTGTTTTTACATTAAATTATTTCGGGAAAAATCTATAGAGAAACCACCTAAAAAACCAATTATAACCTCACGATGGTTGTATGTTGGAGGAACTGGCTCGGGTAACTATACAAGGATTCAGGATGCTATTGATAATGCTTCTGATGGTGATACTGTTTTTGTATATAATGGGAGATATATAGAAAATCTACTGGCGGATAAATCAATAAGGTTAATTGGAGAGAACAAAAATCAAGTAGTTATAGATGCTGGGGATAGTGACGGTATAAAGATAATTGCTGACAGCGTTGAAATCACTGGATTTACTATTGAAGCAGAACAAGCGGATGATTATATCGATTCTGCTATTGATATCTCATCGTCAGGTAACTATGTTCATGATAACATCATAACCAAATCAGAATGGTATGGCATCTATATCTATAATTCTTCATACAATGTTGTTGAATATAACATCATCATCGATGATGATGTCGGCATCTGGCTTTGCAGGGCATCAAATAATATTATTCGGTATAACACTATAACACAGTGCAGATATCTTGGTTTTTGGCTATGGCCATACTCAAAAGATAATATTATTTGCTGTAATAATTTTATAGAAAACAAGGTGAATGCTATGAATTCAGATATCCCCTCTCGTAATAAATGGTATGGAAATTATTGGGATGATTATCTTGGACTTAAATTTGGAAGATTAGCAGATTTGAATAATAATGGATTTGGGTCTATGCCCTATCGTATCTCTAGATTCGAGTTTGATTGGCAGCCAGCAATGAATCAATATGAATTATAATCCAAAAACGTTTAGGTGTTGGATATAGATTATAAGTCTCTTTACATCATGAGAAACTGCAAATTTATTTGAAAATAGAAAACAGAAAAAAATCATTAAAGTTTTATATTTTATAAATCTTTAAAATAATTGAATATTTTTACGAATTTTAAATAAAAAATAATATATATATTACTACATTATGGTGATATCATATTGGTCTTGATCATATGAAAAATAAGATATATTGTATTTTGATTTATATGACGTTGATCATCTCAATTGTTTTTACAAAATCACTAATGAATATATCTGTAGAATCTATGGAAAGTACCATTAAAATAGATAAAGAACCAATTTTTGATAACTTAAATAAGTTTCACAGAAATGATAATATCTTTTCGCAGAAATCGCAATTGAGTTTTGCAGCATTTACCGATACTCATATAGGTGCTAGTTATCAAAATCCTCTTTATGGTATGGCTGACCATCTGGACAAGATTGGGGATGATCTAATAGATAACACAAATCTTCTTGATTTTGCTATTCATCTTGGAGACTTCATCAACCATAATACAGGACAAATAAATGGTGTAGGCCTACCATGGTTTGTGAATCAATACAAGAATAATCTCAAAGCTTTTCTTATATCCCACATTAATCTACCCTTTTTCTGCGTACTAGGGAACCACGATTTAGATGACTATCAGATGAACTGTAGGGATCCACATAATCTAACCAAATCACTGATCGATGAACTTAGCATGAACAACCCCATTTATGCAATGATGCACGATGGCATACTCTTTCTCTCTATACCCGAGTTAGGATATCCTATGTGGACTCATCAGGTCGAATATGAATGGGTTGAATATATTACCAATCAATATCCTGATACAACAACAATTATTTTCAGTCATCAGGCTATAGAAGACACCACTGTAAGTGGCATTGGCACATATTGTGGTAAACAAGATATTGATTGGTGGACCAATTTATTCAAAAATAACCCGCAGATCAAAATGTGGGTGAATGGCCATAATCATTATCCTGATTGGTATTTAAGCAATCATAGTACAGGTGAAGCATATCCTGAGCAAAAATTTGGACATGAAATTGCGTTTTCTGCGCCATACTCACAATTAGATTTCCGCAATACTCATGAGGAAGATAGAATAGTCATCTACAATATCAGCTCCTCAGGCATTACCACGGGCACCTGGGAGAATAACGGTGCTGGTGGTCACTGGGTATCAGATTATATTAATTCATGGTCTATTCCCACAACCTTTGATCCAAATGCCGAGGATTGGTATTCGTTTCCCATGTTTCTTCAGGATAACGAAACACAGCTAACTGATATGAAATTATTATCACCAAATATTACCCTGCAACTTATAGGTACAACACCTATGGAACTCTTTTATGATGCAAAAATGGAATCACCAAGTGGCTGGGCCAACGAGAAAATTCTCGGATTCGGTAACGACCGCTCTGGTAATGTCGATTGGGCTGATCCAGGTATGAAAGTACATGGACCTACTTTTATCACTTTTCCAGAGAAATATCCACATCGTGCTAACCATGAAGATGGGCGAAGTGGACAACCATACCATTCGTTTCCCATGGGGACAATTTGTGCTGCTATACCTGGTCAGACATACAATTTCACGATAACAGCTCGCTGCCTTTCTGGTAGTGGAAATTTTAAGATGTATGTCAGCTGTAGTGATTGGGGAACAAAATCACAGTATAGTTTGCTATCTGGAAGTAATCATCAAGTATTTTCGCATACGTTTGGATCAGATTACGAAACAATCTACGGTATGTACACAGTTCCTTATGATAAGAATGCATGGTTTTTACAGGGAAAATTAGAGTTTCTTGATCATACTGATTACGATATTTCATTATTTAGTGTGAAACGGGAAAGAAGTAGTAATACAACCGATAATTTCCATTTATGTCTCAGTGGGCATTGGTATAATATTTCAGGATCTCTTGCTGAAGATGAAATGGTAAATTTCTCTGTTAATGTACAAGACCTTTGCGATGTTGATGGAGTTGTGAATTTCACTGCATTTATTGATGGAAATAGGTACGGTATGGTGAATATTATCTATCGTGAGCCGCTATTGATGGGTATGAATGCTCGTTTTCGAGTGAATAGCTACACTGATGGTGTTTTTAATTTAAGTCTTACAAAGACGATTTCACGAAGCTCAGCAGTTAAAATGAGAATATGGGATTCACTTGTTTTCCATAAATTTCCACGTATTACTGAATTAATTGTAAGATTTCTGATGAAAGGTTTCACCGGTCGTATTCTTAATCTGGTTCTAAATAAAAGGATTTCAAACGTTCCTTCAACTTTCAAGATGTTTCCATTTAGTACTGATTCCATATATGATCAAATTGATATTATAGCTGATGATGGTTCTGGTATAAAGCATATTAGCAATAATGGAAATGTATGGCTTACTTGTAATTGTCCAGATGATAATGAATGTTATATTAATGTTAAACTTCCGAACAGATAGATAATTTCATAAATCCTTTTTTATGAAAACTATTTGGAAAGATTTATTAGATAAGAAATAAAATATATATTAAACAATGATAAAAGATATTGCTTTAACAATTGCAGTGGTCATTATATTACTTTTTTCTATTCTAACAATTTCTTCTTATGGTAAAAATCAAATAGCTTCTTTTATTGATGGTAAGATATTATATGTTGGTGGATTAGGACCAGGGAATTATTCTAGTATTCAAGATGCGATCAATGATATATGCATAGGTGGGACAGTTTTTGTTTACAATGGAACTTACTGTGAGAATATAGTTATAAATAAAAATGTTAATCTTGTTGGTGAAGATAGGAATTTTACAGTTATTGATGGTCGCGGGTCTAATAAAGCAGTTAGAATAGCTGCTGATAATGTTTGTGTTAATGGCTTTACGATAAGGAATACTACCAGGTATAAGCACATTTGGATGAGTTCTGGAGTGGAAATTTATGAATCAAATTTTGTGAGTATTAAAAATAATGTTTTTCTAGATAATTACAATAGTGTTTCTATAATGAACAGTACCGGTTGTTTTTTTAGAGATAATATCATGTTTAATTGCAGTATATCATTTTATGGTTTTTCTCTTGAGTATTATGTCCATGATATTGACACTAGTAATATTGCTAATGGGAAACTAATTTATTATTATAGGAATTGTAATGGTTTGTCTACTCCATCTGATGCTGGGGAGCTGATATTGGTCAATTGTAGTGGTTTTACTGTTTCAAATTTGGCGATCAGTAATGTCAGTATTAGTGTGCAGCTTTGTTATTCTCATGATAATATTGTTAAAGATAATAGGTTTTTTAATAATGCTGAGGGCATATATCTATTTGAATCTGATCATAATGTTATAAGGAATAACACTTGTTATGGTAACGATTGGGATGGTATTTTTCTGTATTTTTCTGAGCATAATATTGTTAAGAATAATAATTGTTCAAAGAATGGCGGGGGTATTATTCTTTATGATTCTATGTACAATAAGATCGTTAGCAACATTCTTGATAATAATGTTCGTCTAAGTTTTCATATTGATAATTCTAATAGAAATGAATTTTTATGTAATAATGTTATAGACAACCCTGATGGCGGGCATAGCCTTTTGCATCGCTTTTCTTTTTTTAATAAGTGGGATAGGAATTATTGGAGTAAATGGGTTGGTTTGAAGTTCAGAGTGTCGAGGTTTGTTCCTAAAGCTATTATAGGTTTTGTTCAAATAATAGAGAAGCCTTATCGACCTATTCCTTACTTTGATTTTGACTGGCATCCAGCAAGTGGACCATATGAAATATAAAGGCGATGAATATAGGTCATAGGACTTTCTCTGTTTTTTTCACTGGAGTAATCCTATTTCATCTAGTTTTTTATTTTTTATAATTTCAACTAACTCATCACCACTTTTTTTAACTGAACTAGTAATTTCACCAGAGAATATCTTCGGTTCAATTCCAATTAAAACAATATTTTCTACATATTGCTCAAGATACTTTATCAAAACAGAGAGCGGAATGCCATGTGTACTAATATGCATTGAACCAATCTTTTCTTTAGGAACAATTCGTATCTCGCCAGGAGATAAACCCATTTTAACAGCATCAATTATTATGAGATTTTTTGGTTTATATCTCTTAACGATTGATGTGTAATTTTCTGGTACAATATCACAATCAATTACACCAAAATCTTTGTTTTCAAAAGATTTCAACTTATCTGCTACGTACGGACCGATTGTATCATCTCCGCCTTCTCGGTTACCGACACACATGATTAGATAATTCATTAAACAATTCCAACTG
>Ga0172365_10000549_pt1 | contig 25476 bp, 18 predicted proteins | sample LakKivSesite48cm_FD_114535 | JGI IMG/M metagenome (GOLD analysis project Ga0172365, IMG submission 114535) | Sediment microbial communities from Lake Kivu, Rwanda - Sediment site 48cm | ecosystem: Environmental > Aquatic > Freshwater > Lake > Sediment | place: Rwanda: Western Province, Lake...
CATGAATTTGTTCGAGGGTTTGTGGGGGTAATGAAAAAGTCAACGATTTACTGTTATTTACAGATGTAAATATAAATTTATTATATCCGGTCAACGTTACAATTATTTTTTGTCTTATGTAATCATCATGAACCGGAAAATAGACAGGAGTGAGACTATAGGGATTATCAAAGGTACCATTACCGGTTGATGTCCATTTTACATTTGTAAAATTTCGGGCATATCCTGATAAATGGTGAGGTTCATCTTCACAGATTTCCTCATCCTGACCGGCATCAACTACCAACGAGGAGTTAACAGGTAAATAAACATCATCCAACCATGCTCCATCCAGGCCCTCAAGACCACCTGAATCTTTCTGATATTTCCATTCAAGTGTATGGTATCCTGGCGGTATTTTATAAAGATGACGTGTCCAGTCTATTTCTCCACTCCATTCATCCTGTAAAATATCGTCCAGTAGAAATTGCAGTTTATCTTTTTTAGGTTCTGATGATATCTTTATCCAGAAACTTACAAAATCTTCTGTTGCATTGTTCGAATAATAAAGTAATGATGTATACTCGTCATCTCCTATTTTACCTGAGTGACATGATTTTACACCACGGTATGAGATGTTATTGTCAATAAACCATGACTTTGGGCCTTCCAGGCCCCAGAAAGCCCTCGGAAAATCATTTACTTCAAAGTTCTCATCAGGAGGTCGTATGATTTTAAAATGCCAGACATCACCCATTGAATATCCAAAATCGTTATATGCATTAATCCTCCAAAAATAATCCTGATCATAAAGCAGATCCTGCTTTAATAAATAAACCGTATCATTTGTGATTTGGCCATTTAGCAAGTTTGATGGTGGATTATTTGTTCCAAGGTAAATTTTATAATACTCCGGTTTCCCGCCAATCCCTTTGTCCCATTGAAGTTTTGTATTTGGAAATACCATTTGTTGATAGTCTTGGGGATCAATGCAATTCACGAGGGACGGATAATTAATCACCGATATCTCCGTTATATAAGGTCTGTGGTTGAAAGATGTAATAGTGACCGATAATGTTCCAGGTGTCAATTTTTCTGAAAATGTGATGATTGCCGTTCCATTTTTAATGCATCCTGTACCAATGATTTGGCCATTAAATGTGAGAGAAACCAATGCATTTTCAATATCACATTGAACAGCGATATCGGTAACATCAACTGAAATCACCGGTTGGATTGACACCTTCATAACCTCAGGTCTGGCAGTGAAGACATCCATCGAGGGATCGCCGAAAATAGTCCAAACATCGGTCATTGGATAGACGCCTGGTCCGTATCTGGAATTCATTGATATACAACCTTCCATGGTAATACCGCCAAAAGTTCTGCAAACAGGATCACTATTATTGTTGATAAGAATTCTTATCATTTCATCCTGAGCATACATAGGTGGAGACCAGCCCAGACGTCCTGTCGGCATTAAGACTGCAACAGCGCCCGTAGGTTGACCATCAATTGAAGCTCTCAGCCAGGCTTCGGCAAAACATACCGGTAGTTTAAAATTTCCACCGCCACAACCGGCTGAAATAATGATAGGGTACATATCGACATTGGATAACTGCAACACATCATTCGTAGAGAAACCTGATGTGCTCCATGAATTAACATTACCTATCCCGGTGTAGATTATGATCCCTGCACCTTTGTTAATAGCATCAGCCACCATTTTGGATGAAGGATCACCTGGTGCATCCACATTTCCCTGACTTCCATCAAAAAGTTCAACAGGTTTCTGTGTAAAAATGTTTTGTAAGGTATTTTGAATGTTTCTCACATGCTCAAAGTCGTATTCATTGTTATCCCCGGGTCCTAATGATGATCCGATCCCAATATTGTAATCCAGCCATGAATAAGTGGAGGATATACATTTTTCGTAACGTAAGATGCGCTCTACCTGTATACTAACTTGTTCCTGTGTGATGGCAGACAGACGACCAACAAAAACATCGAGGTAATGATCATCTCCTGATACATATCCATAAGAGTTATCCGACAGACCGGCTTCTGTGGTGATGGAAGGCACATATTCATTATCACCAACAAGCAGAAGATAGGTTAATCCTTTTTCTTCATAATATTTCTTAACGAAATTTTTTATTGACTGTGAGTCTCCAATATCTGAAACATTAACGACCTCCGTCTTTATTCCTTTTTCTGTTTTCCACTGAATGAACGGCTGAAGTGCATCAATAAATTCCCCATAGGAGATGATCAGCATTTTGGGATTTGTAAGCTCATTATCATCCCGTGAATCGTCTCCACTTTCATTATTATAATTGATAAAATGATCTGAACAGATCCTGTTTAATTCTTTTGTCATCTCATGATGAAAAATACTTTTATATTCATTCCTTCCTGATGAGCCATTATACTTCAGGTCGAGGATGATTTCATAATATACTCTCAATATTTTTTGAACAGGATTATATTGAAAAGGGTAGAAGTATACATCCAAGCCTCTAATATCCCTGATTAAATAGGGTTCACCAATAGAAGCAAGAGATCCCGGAAAAAATTCATCCTTTTCGTAATTCGGCAATATCGTAACGCCATTGTTAAAAACAGAATCTCTATAACTATCACTTGATGAAGATTGTAAAACGATATCATGATATTCATGGTATTTTGTGCCTGATATTAAAAGTTTCATATCACCATGTGCAGGAATGATAATAGAACTAGTAAACATGATAAGGTCCGGATATCCTTTTAATTGTATCGGACTTGTATTTTCAGCCTGTAATGAATAAGTTGAGCCTTGGGTTGCTGTTATTTTTTTATTAAGCCAAAAGCCTTTTAATGAGAGTAATAGGGATGTAGTAGTAATGTCTGAATGTAACAATTGAATATTGGAGGGTGTTGGTAAAGTACAGATTAGGGGAATCCATTCTGGTTTTGAAGTAAGTATGTAAGGAGCCAGCAATAGCAGAACAATGTAAAAATATTTTTTTGTCATTGCATGTGAACCATGATTTGGATCACATAGGCTAAGGTAAAACCAATATTAATCCGGAAATTTTAAAAAGGTAATCTATTATTTTAATAAAATTCATTAATGTAACAATTTATTAATATATAAGCCATTATTCATTGTCATTTTTACAGGCTAATGCATTATTTTTCAGGTGCGTTTTTTATTATCTTTACACATAGATATTACAAATGTAAATTATATTTTTTAAAAAAATTAAAATAATTCGCACTTGTAAATACAAATAATTACAACTATAATTTGAACTTGCAATTTAATGTTGAATGCTTTACCTTTGTAGTTAATTATGGATAGGCGGATATCAACATTAATAAGGGTCAAGAAACTTACTGCTTCTGAATTTGCACATATGGTAGGAGTTCAACCTTCAAGCATTTCACATATCTTGTCAGGAAGAAATAAACCTAGCCTCGATTTTGTTTTGAGGATTTTAAAAACATTCCCGGAAATAAATTCAGATTGGCTATTACTTGGACAAGGTGATATGTTGAGAAAAGTCACTACAATGAATCAAAAGGATATGAGTATATCAATTTCCGATATCCCGCTGACCAGCAATTCTAATTTGAAGCCTCCGGTAACCATGGATAAAGGACAAAAGGAAGAAAGAGAAATGATAGAAAAGGATAAAAAAGATGGCATATTATCCGCAAAAAATAAGGAAAAAATCACTACTCGTGTAACGATTTTTTTTAATGACCACACATTTTCAGAATACTTTCCAGAAAAACCCTGACTCTTACTATAATATACGCTCCAAACTTGAAAAGAAAAAATTGCTCTCAATAGTAGCATTCTCATCGCTGTCAGAACCATGAACAGCATTCGCCTCTATGGATTTTCCGTAAAGATAGCGGATCGTCCCCGGTGCGGCTTTGGAAGGATCTGTCGCACCAATCAGGGATCTGAAAGATTCAACGGCATTTTCTTTTTTTAAGATAGCTGCAACAACAGGACCTGAGGATATGGATTTTATTAAATCATGGTAAAAAGACCGTGCCCGGTGGACAGCGTAAAACTCCTTTGCCTGATCTGCAGTTAGCTTTAAGACCTTCATTGCAACAATTTCAAAACCGGCGGCCTGTATCATCGATAAAATGGATCCGGTATGCCCGTCGTGGACAGCCTGCGGCTTGATCATCGTCAGGGTCAGATTTCCAGCCATAGTGATTGAGTGTTTGAGTGAAGGCGCAAAAATAAGACATTATCCTTTGCCATACTCATCTTCAGATTTAATTTATAAAATGCATACCTTTGCCGACGGTCTTAACTAATGATCACTCTGTTGCCTTCATCCGCCACAGCTTATATTAAGGATCTCCTCTCCTCACAGGGGAATATCGTCATTATTTCTCATATCAACCCCGATGGTGATGCCCTGGGTTCCATGCTGGCACTGAATCATTACCTGAAAAAACAGGGTCATCACGTGGAGATGATCGTTCCCAATGATTACCCTGCTTTTCTGAATTGGATGCCCGGCATCCGTGATGTCATCATCCATAAAAGAACCCCTGCTAAAAGCAACCAGGCGTTGTCGGCAGCCTCCGTTGTATTCTGCCTGGATTTTAACGCCCTGAAAAGACTCGACACACTTGAAAAAAACGTCAGGAACCGACAGGCACCCAAGATCCTTATCGACCATCACCCTGATCCCGAACCTGACTTCGACATCGTCATCTCACAGGTGGATACCTCCTCCACAGCCGAACTGGTTTACGGAATCATCAGCGATCTTGGAGGTCATGATGACATCACCAGGGAGATGGCTGAATGCCTCTATGTCGGGATCATCACTGACACCGGATCATTGAGCTATTCCTGCAATAATGAAAAGACCTACCTGATCGTGGCCGACCTGATGCGCCGCGGCGTTGACGGTGAACAGATCCATACGCTGGTATATGACACCAATTCGGAAGAGAGAATGCGTTTACTCGGTTATTGCCTCAGTGAAAAATTAAAGGTGCTGAAAGAATATCATACCGCCTATATCGTTCTTACAAAAGATGAACTTAGGAGGTTTAAATACCAGATAGGCGATTCGGAGGGAATCGTTAACTATGCCCTGTCCATTACAGGTATCTCATTCGCCTGCCTGATCATGGAAAGAGAAAAAAATATCCGCTTATCGTTCCGGTCGAGAGGTAAATTCTCCGTCAATGATTTTGCCAGAAAACATTTTGAAGGCGGCGGTCATCAAAATGCCGCCGGAGGTAACTCCTTTCTCGATTTAAATGAGACTGTGAAGAAATTTGAGGAAATCCTGCCATTGTATAAAGAAGAGTTAGGAATGACCATGACCTTGACCGCTACATTGAAATAATTGTGGCTATGCGGATAATGAAGAACAATCTGATCGTCGCGGTGGCGGCAACGGTGATGCTGCAACTCTTTTTTTCGTGTGACGGCAGCCGTCATCGCAGCAGAGAGGTGCCATTTGATCCGGAAGCTTATAAGGAACCTTTGATGCAGGCTAATAAACAGGTTACAAAGAATGAGGATGACCTGATCAATGATTTTATCAAACGTTACGGCTGGCAGATGATGAAAACGGGAACGGGACTGAGGTACATGATCTATCATGATGGCGGTGGCAGCCCTGTCCAAAAAGGTGATGTGGTGACAATCAATTATTCCGTCATGCTCCTTAATGGTGATCCCGTTTATTCGTCACAAACCGACGGGCCGATGGTGATTACCGCCGGTGCCCGCGATGCGGAAAGTGGCCTGGAAGAGGGAATTTTGTTGTTGCATCGTGGCGACAAAGTGAAATTTATTTTACCTTCGCACCTTGCTTTCGGATTGCTGGGCGACTTTGATAAAATACCCCAAAAGGCCACGCTGGTCTATGATGTCGAAGTATTGGACATCAAAAGAAAATGACCCTGAAATGTATAACCCAAAATAGATAAAAAATGAAAAAGAACATTTTAGTTTTTATTCTGATCACAATGATTCTGACGACGGCAATTATCTCATGCCAGCAGAAACGCTTCAGAGGTTACAGGAAGACGGATACAGGCCTTCTCTATAAGTTCGTTTACCGTTCGGGTGATACGGTTAAACCGAAACTCAACGGCATGATCACCGTGAAATTGAAGTATGGTACCGAAGATACGACGTTATATAATAGTGACAAGAATCCCAGGCCTTTGGTCATGCAACAACGGGCATCGGATTATAAGGGTGATATTTACGAAGCCTTCTCGATGATGTCCAGGGGCGACAGCGCCATCTTCATTCTTCAGCCCGACTCCTTCTACCTTAAAACAGCCCGCAATCCGCGTGTGCCGCCATTCATCGACAGCAATGACGTGATGGTCTTCCATGTTAAAATGCTGTCGATACAAACAAAAGAGCAGTACCAGGCGGCTCAGCAAGCACGCCATGACAGCCTGAAAGCGAATGAGATGCAAAAGCTGGATCAGTATATCAAATCGCATAACATCACCGCCACGCCGACAGCCAGCGGTCTGTATTTTATGGAGAAAACCCCCGGCAGCGGATCCACACCCACAGATGGGCAGTGGGTGAAGCTTAATTTTGCGGTCACTCTTTTAGACGGCACCCCCGTCTATTCGTCATTTAATGAAAAACCGGCCGAGTTTGAATGGGGCAAGCCCTTTGAAAATAAAGGCTTTACAGAAGCGGTCGGCATGATGAAAAAAGGCGTCAGGGCTGACCTCATCGTCCCTTCCGACTTGGCTTTTGCCGACAGAGGCAAGGGTGGCATGGTTCCCCCTTTCGCCACCTTGCTTTACGACGTCCAGATTGTCGATATCATGTCAAAGCAGCAACATGACGCCGAACAGCAGAAGATTAAACAGGAGATGCTGAGAAAAGCCGAACAGAACAAGGTTGAAAGCAAACGTTTTCTGGAAGAAAATGCCAAAAAACCGGGTGTGGTGACCTTACCTGACGGCCTCCAGTACAAGATCATCAAAGAAGGCACCGGGCCCAAACCCACCGCTAACGATGAGGTGAAAATCAATTATAAGGGAACGATCATCAACGGGACGGTTTTCGATAACTCCTACGACCGTGGTGAACCTTCTGTTTTCAAAGTGAACGGCGTCATACAGGGATGGTCCGAAGCCCTTCAGATGATGCCTGTCGGCTCACATTGGATCCTTTACATCCCGCCTGAACTGGCCTATAGGGACAACCAGCGCGGACGGGTGATTGAACCCAATATGGCTCTCATTTTTGATGTCGAGCTGGTCGATATCGTCAAATGATCCTTTTTATTTTATCTGGAAAGTCAAAGGCTGCCTTTTCGGCTATAACATTGCCGACCAAAAAGAAAAGGTCATGGATTCATTTAAACCGTTAAGGCAGAAATTAAAAAACGATTTCATCAGTAGGTATAGCCCCGGTAACCGGCCTGTTGAGATTTTCTTTGCCCCCGGCCGCGTCAACCTGATCGGTGAACATACCGATTACAACGGGGGCAAGGTCTTGCCTTTTACTCTGACCTATGGTACTTACCTGCTCATCGCTTTCAATGAAGACAGTCTGATCAGGTTAGCATCAGCCAATTTCGGTTATACCGCTCAGATCCCCCTGCCGGAAGTCATGATACGGCATGATAATGAGTGGGTCAACTATCCTTTGGGTGTGCTGGGCCAGTTTGTCATGCGTCAGGCCCCTCTCAGGGGTATGGACCTGTTGTATGCCGGGAACATACCTGAGGGGGCCGGATTATCATCGTCGGCATCCATCGAAATGGTGACGGCATTCGCTGTCAATGAGCTGTATCAGATGGATTGCAACATGATGGAGCTGATCACCATGTCGAAGAGAGCCGAGAATGATTTTGTCGGGGTTAATTGTGGCATCATGGATCAGTTTGTTGTCGGCGCCGGCAGAAAGGAGCATGCTCTTTTTCTGGACTGCCGTACCCTGTACCATGAACTGGTGCCCGTTAACCTCGGAGATTGTGTCTTCATTATCTCCAATACGAATAAAAAAAGGCAACTGGCCGCCTCAAAATACAATGAAAGGGTGGGGGAGTGCCGGCAGGCCGTGGCTATGCTGCGAGGCCCTATGGATATCACGGATCTCGGTGAAGTGGGATTCCCGGCTTTTCAGGAGTACGCTAAACTCATCACCGATGATACCATCAGGCGCCGGGCCAGGCACGTCATCACCGAAAATGAACGCGTGGTCCGCGCCGTGGAAGATCTTAAAAAAGGTGATCTGGCCCACTTCGGGCACCTGATGAATGCTTCGCATGACTCGCTGAGGTATGATTATGAGGTGACCGGCAACGAACTGGATGCTTTGGTGGAAGAGGCCAGGAAAATCAACGGGGTGCTGGGCAGCCGCATGACAGGCGCAGGCTTTGGCGGATGCACCGTGACCTTACTGGAAAAAAAGGTACTTGACACGTTTAAGACCAAAGTAAAAGAAGGGTATGCTGCCAGGATCGGATGGCCGCCCGATTTTTACGTCGCTGATATGGGTGAAGGTGTTCACAGGCTGGAATGACATCAAAATAATTAAATCATACGCACGTTACTAATTCATCGGATATTTGTAATTTTGCGCCCATGTTCAGAAAGATCTTACCTGCCACTCTGTCAGCCGCGCTTATTATCACCATTAGTTCCTGTTCAAAGTATCAGCAACTGATGAAAAGCAACGACTACGAACAGAAGTATGAGATGGGTGTGGTTTATTACAATCAGGGGAATTATTACAAGGCCCTTCAGCTGTTTGACGCCGTTCTGCCTTTTTTCAGGGGTACGGAAAAGGCGGAACAGCTGGCTTATTATTATGCTTATTGTCATTATTATGAGGGCGATAATATCCTGGCAAGCTATTATTTTGATAAATTCACCAAAAGCTTCCCTAACAGCAAATATGCTGAAGAATGCCAGTTTATGAGCGCCAAATGCAAGTATCTGGACTCACCAAGGTATAGCCTCGACCAGACCAATACATATGAAGCCATCAATGACCTTCAGTTGTTTCTTGACATGTATCCCAACAGTGAGCGGACTCAGGAATGCAACGAGCTTATCGAAGAGCTCCGGCATAAACTGGAGAGGAAAGAATATGAAATCGCCAGAATGTATCTGAAAATGTCGAATTATCTGGCTGCTATTGTGACCTTTAACAACCTGCTGAAAGATTATCCCGATACCGATTACAGGGAAGATGCTTTGTACAGCCTGACCAAAGCTCATTATCTGTATGCCGTTAACAGCATTATGACCAAGAAAAAAGAGCGGTACCAGGATGCGGTCGAGGCCTATGATATCTTTGAAAGAGCTTATCCCAACAGCACGTTGCTAAAGCAGGCCGATGTTTATTACAGAAACGCAAAAAAACAACTCGAAAACTAAATCAAGCATATGGATTACAAGAAAGTCAAAACCGATTTGGTGGCGGTGACACGTACCATTGGTGATTTTGATGAGGGGACCGGCAACATTTATGAGAGTGTGATGGTGATAGCCAAGAGGTCGAACCAGATTGCCATGGAGATGAAAGAAGAGCTGAACAAGAAAATCGCTGAGTTTGCCTCCCCCATCGATAACCTTGAAGAGATCTTTGAGAACAGGGAGCAGATCGAGATAGCCAAGTTCTATGAGCGTCTGCCCAAACCGACGCTGATCGCTACACAGGAGTTTCTCACAGACCAGATTTATTTCCGCAATCCGTTAAAGGATAAGAAACCCAAGACCTGACACGGGATCATTAAAATGTCGTTATCCCAATGTTAAAAGGCAAAAAGATCATCGTAGCGGTGACAGGCAGCATAGCGGCCTATAAAACGGTTTACTTTGTACGTTTACTGGTGGGTGAGGGAGCCGACGTGCGGGTCATTATGACGCCTGCGGCACGTGATTTCATCACCCCCCTGACGTTGTCCACCCTGTCGCGGAATCCGGTGGTATGTGAGCCCTTCGACAGCGTCAGCGGTACATGGCACAGCCATGTTGAGCTGGGACTGTGGGCCGACGCCATGCTCGTGGCACCTCTCACCGCCAATACACTGGCCAAGATGGCTTATGGCATCGCTGACAATTTCGTCACCACCGTCTATCTCTCGGCACGTTGCCCTGTTTTCTTTGCCCCGGCCATGGACAGTGACATGTACAGCCATCCCACCACCATCGAAAACGTCAGAAAATTACAGGGTCTCGGGCATATCCTTATCGAACCGCAAGTGGGTGAACTGGCCAGCGGCCTGTCGGGCAAAGGCAGGATGGAGGAGCCCGAGAAAATAATCAGTAAGATCAGTGAATTCTTCATGAAAAAAGAAGAATTTAAAGGTAAAAAGGTGCTGGTCACAGGCGGACCCACGCATGAGGCCATCGATGCGGTTCGTTTCATCGGTAACCATGCCACCGGACAGATGGGCCTGGCTTTAGCCCTGGAAGCAGCCTGGCGTGGTGCCGACGTGGCGCTGGTGATGGGCCCCTCACCACTGGCCTCACCCCATCCACGCATACGACGGTATGATGTGGTGTCGGCCGAGGAGATGTTCAGAGAATGCCACAGGCTGTTTCCTGAAATGGATATGACGATCATGGCAGCGGCCGTAGCTGATTTTACCCCTGCTGCACCGCAAACAGGCAAAATAAAAAAAAGGACAGGCATGCCGGAAATTAAATTGAAACCGACAACGGACATCCTACGGGAACTGGGTAAAATAAAGAAAAAGAACCAGTTGCTTATAGGCTTCGCCCTTGAAACAGAAAATGAAGCCGGACTTGCCCTGGAAAAACTCCGGGAAAAAAACCTCGACCTTATCGTGCTGAATTCGCTCAGGGATGCCGGAGCCGGCTTCGGATATGAGACCAATAAAGTCACCCTCATCAATAAAAAAGGGCAACAAAAACCTTTTCCCCTGAAGAAAAAAACGGAGGTGGCCGGTGATATCCTGGATGCCATCGCTCAGATAGCCGGAATAAAACCCGCTGCTCCGCCAAAATCATGATGTTATGCTAAAGAAAATAGTTCTTATCCCGTTGCTTTTTTTATCGGGTCAACTCCTGGCACAGGAATTCAAAGCCACCGTCAGCGTGTCGTCGGGTCAGCTGGAAGGTTCCGATAAAACGGTCTTTCAGGAGATGCAGAAAGCACTCTATCAGTTTGTGAATGAAAGAGCCTGGAGCAATTATAGCTTCAGGGTGGAGGAGAAGATCGAGTGCAGTTTTATGCTTACCCTGTCGGAACGCGTCTCAAGCAATGAATACCGGGGCCGTCTCAATGTCATTTACCGCCGGCCCGTGTACAGGACATCCTATGAAACACCCATGCTGAATTATATCGACAAGGACATCCAGTTCAGTTATGATGAAGGCCAGCAACTTGTCTATTCCGATAATACATACTCCTCCAACCTCACGTCGATCTTTGCTTATTATCTTTATATCATCCTGGGACTGGATTTCGACTCCTTTCAGCTTTACGGCGGAACGCCCTTCTTCCAGAAAGCCCAGGCGGTGGTCAATGCGGCACAAAGCTCACCCCAGCCGGGATGGAAATCTTTTGAAGGGATGAAGAATAGGTATTGGCTTATCGAGAATATCCTCAACTCGTCCTATGCCTCCCTCCGTCAGTTCATGTACAAATACCACCTGAAAGGTCTTGATATGATGTCCGACAACCTTGAGCTGGGACGGTCGAATATCACCCAGTCTCTTGAAGACCTCAGAAAAGCCAACCGTGTGGAACCGGGTCTCTTCTTCCTCCAGCTGATACTGGAAACCAAAAGGGATGAACTCAGGAACATCTATTCGGAAGCCAATGATATCGACAAAACAAAAGCGGTGAACATCCTCTCGGAGATCGATCCGTCCAATGCATCCTCTTATCAGAGAATTTTAACTTCAAAGCAGTAGATGCAGAACAGCTTGTATTTTTGTATCTTTAATCGCTGCCTGATGTAATGTATTTATGCTTCAGCATTTATCCATATCCAATTATGCCCTGATAGCGGAGCTTGACATGGATTGGCCTGAGGGATTCACTGTCATCACCGGTGAAACGGGCGCCGGAAAATCCATCCTCCTTGGCGCCTTGTCGCTCATCCTCGGACAGCGTGTCGATATTGCCATACTGTTGGTGAAAGACCGGAAATGTGTGGTGGAAGGTACTTTTCTCATCAGGGATTATGACCTTGAACACTTCTTTCAGATCAATGACCTCGATTACAGCGAGAGTGTTGTCCTGCGCCGTGAGATCACCCCGAACGGGAAATCACGTGCCTTCATCAATGATACGCCGGTCAGTCTGAATGTGATGAAACAACTGGGGGAGAAGCTCGTTGATATCCATTCCCAGTTCCAGACTTTCACATTGAATGATGCTGATTTTCAGCTGACAGTCCTTGACAGCTATGGTCATCTGATTGATCAGGTTGGAGCATACAGAAAGGAATTTCAGGATTATCTCGAACAGAAGCGCCTTCATCAACACCTTCTCGAAGAGGAGAAACGATCAAATGCCGATCAGGACTATTACCGTTTTCAGCATGAAGAACTGGAACAGGCACATCTGATCGAAGATGAACAGGGAGAGCTGGAGAAAGAGCTGGAGATACTCAGCCATGCCGAGGATATCAAGACAGGCCTGCTGCAGGCCGGTGCTGTCCTTCAGGGATCGGAAGATAACCTGTTGTCTCGCCTGGCTGCCGTTAAAGCCATCACCACCAGGGCGGCACAGCACCACCGGGCCATCTCTGACATCAATGAACGTATCGAATCAGTCATGATCGATCTCAAGGATATCGCCTCCGAGCTTGACCGTATTGAACAGCAGATAGTTATCGACCCTGACCGCATCAACAGGTTAAACCAGCGCCTTGACCTGATCAGCCACCTGGAACATAAACACAGGGTGGGATCCGTGAAGGAACTCATCCTCCTGAAAGAAACCTTTCATAAACGGCTGGGGGAGATTTGCTCCCTGAACGACGAAATCGTTCGTCTGGGGGAAGAGATCGCACAGAACGAAACGAAACTATGGAGCCAGGCACAGACTATCTCTGAAAGCAGACACAAGGTCATTCCTGTCATCGAAAAAGAACTCCAGGGTCTGATCCGCAGCCTGGGCATACCCGACGCACAATTTAGAATCATGATCACCCCGGCTGGTGATTTGTCAAACGACGGTACCGACCGGGTGATGTTCATGTTCAGCGCCAATAAAGGTATTGAGCTCAGGGACGTAGCTACCGTGGCTTCAGGAGGCGAACGCTCCAGGCTGATGCTCGCTGTCAAGTCGATGATAGCGAGAAAAAACCTGCTGCCGACCATCATTTTTGATGAGATAGACATGGGCGTGTCGGGCGAAGTGGCAGGAAAGGTGGGCATGATCCTTCAACAGATGGCTAAAAACATGCAGGTCATTGTCATCACACATCTTCCCCAGATCGCCGGCAAAAGCCGGTCGCATTATCTGGTCTATAAATATACCTCAGAGGATAAGGCCTTTTCCGCAGTGAAAATACTTAATGATGAGGAAAGAGTCATGGAGATAGCCAAACTGTTAAGTGATCAAAAAGTGACCGTATCAGCCATCGCCACGGCCAGGGAGCTGCTTGACGGCACGCATTAGTTAATGGTTCCCCGTGATGATAGTGAACAAATCATTATTCCTCACGTTTTCATGCTTACATTTATTATCTTAATAAATCTTATTTGTTATGGCTTACAATTTATTAGCAGGTAAACGAGGTATCATTTTCGGAGCGCTCGACGAAAAATCCATTGCCTGGAAAGTGGCTGAGAAAGCCTTTGAAGAGGGTGCCCTGTTTACCCTGTCCAATACCCCCGCCTCCATCAGGTTGGGACAAATCAGGGATCTGGCCGTCAAATGCGGCAGTGAGATCATACCTGCCGACGCCACCAACGTCAGGGAAATTGAACAGGTTTTTGCCCGGACCATGGAGATATTTGGAGGGAAAATCGATTTTCTGCTGCACTCCATCGGCATGTCGATGAATGTGCGTAAACATCGCGTTTACAGTGATCTGGACTATGATTATTTCCAGCGAACCCTGGATATCTCCGCCATCTCTTTTCATAAGATGTTGCAGGTCGCATATCATATGGACGCCATCAAAGAATGGGGGTCAGTGGTCACTCTCTCGTACATTGCATCGCAGCGAACACTGTACGGATATAATGACATGGCCGACGCCAAAGCTCTCCTGGAGTCCATCGTCAGGAGCTTCGGATACATCTACGGAAGAGACAAAAAGATCAGGGTCAATTCCGTCTCGCAGTCCCCGACACTGACCACAGCCGGCAGCGGCGTCAAGGGTATGGAAGACCTGATGGATTTTACCGAACGCATGTCACCCCTGGGCAATGCATCTGCCGACGAATGTGCCGGTTTTTGCATCACTCTTTTTTCAGACCTGTCGAAAAAGGTAACCATGCAAAACATCTATCATGACGGTGGTTTCTCATCCATGGGCATGAGTCTCAAGGCCATGAGGATGTATATCCGGAGTAAGGATTGTGCGGAATGTCCGCCCGTGGATTAAGACCGGTCATCATGGTCTTCTGAAGGGGGGAGGGAGATGGTGTAATGATACTTCACATCCGTCCGCTCTTTTTTCTTTACGTTATCCGTAAGTTTGTCGGGCTGTTTTGGCTGATAGGTGACACGCAGGCCGGCCGTGTTTTTATTCTTCAGGTGGAAATCGATGCGTGCGCGCATGTTCGATTTGACGATTATGCCTCTGTTTTTTACCTTTTCATAGCGCAGCAGACGGATCAGGCGCAGCGCTTCCTCATCGCAACCATAACCCAGCCCCCGGGTGATCCTGGCGTCAATGACCACCCCCCTGTCATCAACGGTGTAAGAGACGTAAACCGATCCTTCGATACCCTTTTCAAGGGCTTCCTCGGGGTAAATGAGATTATCGTAAATGAAACGTTTAAAATAAGCACTGCCACCAGGGTAAACAGGCAACTTCACAAAATTTTTCTTCCTGCCCTTCTTATCAGGTTTGTTGTTCTTCATAACAATATTTTCAGAGATAACGGATCATAAAGATAAACAAATCCTTCCCCGGAAAGTATATTTCAGCAATATAATTTGCGCTGACGGACGCTGAAATTGTGTTTATTTGAATAAATTTGTACAAAGAAAAGATTACTTACTTATTTTAACCAGACAGGAGGGGTTATGTTAGATTTTTCAGTGTCAAATGAATATCAGGCGATTGTGGAAAAGTACCGGGATTTCGTGAACCGGTGGGTCATCCCGAACAGGATGAAATATGATGAATTGGCTGTTTTTCCGTGGGATATCGTCAAGGCGGCTTATGATGAGGGCATCATGAACGGTCCTATACCGAAAGAATATGGCGGCAACGGCTATGACCTCCGTGGCAGTGCGCTGCAGTCGGAAGAGCTGGGTGCCGGATGCATCGGCATAGGTATATGTATCGATGCCAATACCCTGGCGTTGACGCCTTTGCTGCTGGCCGGCACCGACGAGCAGAAAAAGAAATTCTTCGGATGGGTCGTCGAAGGGAAAGGTGTGGCCGCCTATTGCCTCACCGAGCCCAACGCCGGTTCCGATGTGCAGAGCATCAGCTCGACGGCCATCCGCCATGGCGACAAGTACATCCTCAACGGTCATAAACGTTTCATCACCAACGGTGAGGTGGCCACCTTCCACACGGTCTTTGCCATCACCGATCCTGAGAAGGGATCGCGTAGTCTGACGGCCTTGGTCGTGCCACGTGATTTATCAGGGGTGGAGATCGTATCACGCCTTGACAAGATGGGCCAGCGCGCCTCGGTGCAAAATGAGATAAAATACCACGATGTGGAGATACCTGTGGAAAACAGACTGGGCGAAGAGGGCAGGGGTTTTCTCATCGCCATGAAGACCTTCGACAGAACACGCACGGGAGTGGCGGCCCTGAGCGTGGGCTGTGCCCGCTCAGCCTTTGAGATATCCAAGGAGTGGACACAGAGACGCATACAGTTCGGCAAACCCATCGCCGCCAACCAGGCCATCGCTTTTATGATGGCCGACATGGCCACGGAGATCGAAGCCGCCCGCCTGTTGACATGGTATGCCGCCTGGGCCTACGACAGCGGCCAGCGGTCCGCCTCCAAGCTCGCCTCCATGTCCAAACTCTATGCGTCAGACATGGCCATGAAAGTGACCACCGATGCAGTTCAGATTATGGGAGGGGAAGGGTACTCACGTGAATATCCCGTGGAGAAGATGATGCGTGATGCCAAATTATGCCAGATATACGAGGGAACCAACCAGGTGCAGCGGATAGTCATCTCAAAGAACATCCTCAAGGAGATGAAAACAGAATAAGAAGATTAATCCTGCATGAAAGTATATTTAAAAGCAGTACCTGTTTTCTTCTATGAGCCTGGCTGCAATGCGGCAGCGGGCCGCTTTCACATCAACAGGATTGATACGCGAAAAACCGCGCAGATAACCCGTCAGCGTCTGTCGTTCCGGCCCCTCAGTAAATGAATTAATGGCATCAAGACCTGATTTGAGAATGTGGTGTGCCGAATCATAGACATAGACATCGAGGATGTCCCTGTATATAGAAATTTTTTCTTTGCCCAGCAATCCTTCGAGTTTCTCGGTCCTCAGAAAGGTTGACTCGGCCGCGTAAGTGTGCATGATGATGTCCGAGATATTGAACAGGATCATTTGCTCTTCGGTCATATCCCGGTGGAATTTTTTTGAAACAGCGCCCAAAAGCAGGAGGGCAATCCTTTTGAAATTTTTAATGGCATTCCTTTTCTCTTCATAATAACTCATGTCACCGCCGTTTTCTTCCATCTCCTGTATCTCTTTCTCAATGTGGGTTGCATAACGTATGACGTCAAAGCCGCTCTTCAGGGATTTTTTGATGGTTGTGTCCACCACCAGCAACCTGTTGATCTCATTGGTACCCTCGAAAATTCTGTTGATACGCGAGTCACGGTATGCCCTGTCGACGTCGGTCTCGGATGAGAATCCCATGCCACCGAATATCTGTACGGCTTCATCCACCACATAATTGAGGGCTTCGGAGCCGTACACTTTCAGTAAGGCCGCTTCGATGGCATACTGCGAGATGCCCTCAATGGTCGCCTGCGGCTTGGCGAATCCCTCGGCGACGAGTTCCCCTATGGCCTCATCCACATTTTTACTGGCTCTGTATACCGCCGATTCGGTGGTGAAAGTACGGATCACCTGCTCGGCCAGCTTATATTTGATGGCCCCGAAACTGCTGATGAGACGTCCGAACTGCTTGCGTTCGTTGGCATAATTCACCGATTGTGTGATGGCTCTCTTGGCCGCGCCCAGGACCGTGCCTCCCAATTTGATACGACCCATGTGAAGGATGTTCAGAGCAATGCGGAATCCCTCACCACGACGACCCAACAGGTTGCCGACAGGCACTCTGGTGTCATTGAAGAAGATCTGAACCGTCGAGGAGCCTTTTATGCCCATTTTCTTTTCCTCGGGATTGATGACGATACCATTAAAATCTTTCTCCACAATGAAAGCGCTGTGAACCCTGTCATTGTCAATCTTGGCGAAGACCGTCAGCACATCTGCAAAACCACCGTTGGTGATCCACATCTTTTGACCGTTCAGGATGTAATGTTGCCCGTCATCCGATAACACGGCGTGTGATTTGCCTGCATTGGCATCGGAGCCTGCGTTGGGTTCGGTGAGACAGTATGCTGCCGCCCATTCCCCCGAGGCCAGCTTGGGAAGGTAGGTCCGTTTCTGCTCTTCATTGCCGTAATAAAGAATGGGTAAGGTACCTATACCGGTGTGAGCCGAATATGCAACGGAAAAAGAATAACCCGATCCCATCGCCTCACTGGCCAGCATGGAGGTCACGAAAGACTGGTCAAAGCCATCGTATTCAACAGGTAAGGAGATGCCTAGAAGACCCAGGGCACCGGATTTACGGATGAGATCACGCATGAGTCCTTTTTCCTGGCTGTCGATACGGTCCAGAATGGGAAAAACCTCAGTCCGGAGAAAATCTTCACAGGTCTGAATGATCATCTTCTGCTCTTCATCGATCTCTTCGGGGATGAATATATCACCGGCATCAGATTCCCGGATGAGAAATTCACCGCCACGCAGCCGTTTTTTATTTTCCATGTACTGTTTTTTTGGATATATAGATTGCTGATTTATAATGCTTAATTAGAAAAATCACTCATGAGATATGAGCGAATTTTTTGGGGCGGTAAAATTACTATTTGATAATGAGAAATCAAAACAGGATAGGGGTGACCTATGTCTGCTGAGCTTCGGCGGTTTGTTTGGAGATCTGGATGACGGTGCTGTCCTTCTCCTTGTCATAGTCCACAGTGATGGTATCGCCCTGCGAGAGTTCGGTTTTGATGATCTCTTCCGCCAGGGGATCCTCCACATATTTCTGAATGGCCCGCTTGAGAGGCCGTGCTCCAAACTGGGCATCCCACCCCTTCTCGAGTATAAAGTCCTTGGCCTCTTCGGTGACGATGATTTTATAACCGATGTTGTTTACCCGTTCGAAGAGATGGGAAAGCTCGATATCGATGATCTTGTGAATATCGTCACGGTCGAGTGAATCAAAGATGACCACGTCATCAATCCTGTTGAGGAATTCAGGGGCAAATGTTTTTTTCAGCGCATTCTCAATGACACTTTTGGCATAATCATTTACTTTCTTCGATTCGGTGACGAAACCGATACCCTGGCCAAAGTCTTTCAACTGCCGTGAGCCAATGTTAGAAGTCATGATGATGATGGTGTTCTTGAAATCCACCTTGCGTCCCAGGCTGTCGGTCAGAACGCCGTCATCAAGCACTTGCAGCAGAAGATGGAAGATATCAGGGTGGGCCTTTTCAATTTCATCCAGCAGGACGATGGAATAAGGTTTACGTCTGACTTTCTCGGTAAGCTGACCGCCTTCCTCATAGCCCACATATCCGGGGGGTGCGCCGATAAGCCGTGATACGGCAAATTTTTCCATGTACTCACTCATATCGATACGCACAAGAGCGTCGGTGGAGTCAAAGAGATATTGTGCGAGTATCTTGGCCAGATGGGTTTTGCCGACGCCTGTGGGGCCGAGGAAGATGAGGCTTCCGATGGGTTTGTTGGGATCTTTTAAACCGGCCCTGTTACGGCGGATGGCCCTCACCACCTTTTTGATGGCTTCATTCTGTCCGATGACCGAATGTTCCAGTTCGGCCTCCATGTTCACCAGACGTTCACTTTCATTCTGGGCGATGCGCTGGATGGGGATACCCGTCATCATGGAGACGACCTCGGCCACGTTCTCTTCATCCACCGTTTCACGGTTTATTTTCGATTCTTCCTCCCATTTCTTGCGTGCCGTCTCGAGATCGTCCTGGAGCTTGCGTTCAAGGTCCCTGTACTTCGCCGCCTCTTCAAACTTCTGACTGTTGATGGCCTTGGTCTTCTTTTGTCTGGTCTCTTCTATCTCATTCTCGATATCGAGTATTTCGACGGGCACGTTGATATTTTTTATGTGCACCCTGGCACCGGCCTCATCGAGGGCATCAATGGCCTTATCGGGCAGGTAACGGTCGGTCATATACCTGTTGGTTAGCGACACACAGGCACGCAGGGCACTATCGGTGTATTTGACCAGATGGTGGTCTTCATATTTCTCTTTGATGTTATTAAGTATCTCCACCGTTTCTTCGGGAGTGGTGGGATCGACGAGGATCTTCTGAAAACGGCGTTCCAGGGCACCGTCTTTCTCTATGTACTGCCGGTATTCGTCGAGGGTGGTGGCACCAATGCACTGTATCTCACCTCTGGCGAGAGCGGGCTTGAACATATTGGAAGCGTCGAGGGAGCCCGAGGCATTGCCAGCACCGACAATGGTGTGTATCTCGTCAATGAAAAGGATGATGTCCCTGTTTTTCTCCAGCTCGTTGAGGACGGCTTTCATTCTTTCCTCAAACTGGCCTCTGTATTTGGTGCCTGCGACAAGAGACGCCAGATCCAGGGTGAAGATGCGTTTGTTGAAAAGAGCCCGTGAGACTTTTTTGTTGACGATTCGGAGAGCCAGGCCTTCAACTATGGCTGATTTTCCGACACCGGGCTCACCAATGAGGATGGGGTTGTTCTTCTTACGGCGGCTGAGGATCTGTGCTATACGTTCCAGCTCTTTCTCACGCCCCACAATGGGATCAAGCCTGTTTTCTTCCGCTGCCCGCGTAATATCCCTTCCGAAATTGTCCAGCACCGGTGTCCTCGACTTGGAATCGGATATTTTCTTCATATTGCTGCTAAAGCTTTTACCACCCTCTTCCGCATCATCGTCGGCGGTGCCACCGGGCAATTCATCGGCAGGATCCTGCCGTGACGGATAGTCTTTATCAGAGATAAAGGATTTCAACTCATCACGTATGGTCTCATAATCCACGCCATAACTGTGCAATAGCTTGGTCACCAGATTCTCTTCATCTTTCAAAATGGCCAGCAGGAGGTGTTCGGTGCCGATCAGATCGCTGTTGAATAATTTGGCTTCCAGATAAGTTATTTTCAAAGCCCGTTCGGCTTGCTTAACCAGGGGTATGTTTTCAGCATACGTCGCACGCTTTCCTTTATTGATAACCGATTGCTCTATTCGTTGCTTGAGCTCATTTATATCGATGCCAAGGTAGGTCAGAATCTGAATGGCCAGGCCTTCTCCCTCACGTATCATGCCGAGTAATAGATGTTCCACGCCAATGTATTCATTTCCCAAACGCAGAGCCTCTTCCCGGCTATATGTCAGGACATCCTTAACCCGTTGTGAGAATTTTGCTTCCATTTATTATTTTCACTTCTGAAGGTGATTTTTTAACTGCCGCCTTATTGAAAAAGGCCTGTATTACCTCAAAAATTATTCCACACAAAATTATACACTATTTTCAATCTGATAACAATCAAATTTGGATAAAGTTTACCCGTTTACCGTCAATACGTTTTACACTGATAATGGTTACAATCTTTCCATACCGTGACACTGTCACTTATGTCATCCGGATGATTCGGTCCCGGTCTGGCCGTGATCTGTAAACAAGGCCAAAAATTGGGAGAAACGTATGGCTCAATGGCTTGGATGACAATAATTACTAACATTTTCGTGTTAGTAAGAAAAGAGATTGGAAAAAGGTTCCCGGAACGAAAAAAAACGTATCTTCGAAGTTTAGTTTGTTAAGCCGAAGAGCCTAATAATGAGTAGATTAACAATATTATAATGGGAGAAGAAGAGAAAATTATTGTCGTCAATATTGAGGACCAGATGAAGTCGGCTTACATTGATTATTCAATGTCGGTCATTGTGTCACGTGCTCTCCCTGATGTCAGAGACGGTCTGAAACCTGTACATCGTCGTGTACTGTATGGCATGCTGGAGCTGGGAGTCTTGTCCAACAGGCCTTATAAGAAGTCGGCCCGTATTGTGGGGGAGGTGCTGGGGAAATACCATCCTCATGGCGACACATCCGTTTATGATGCCATGGTCAGAATGGCACAGGAGTGGTCGTTGCGTTATCCCTTGATCGACGGACAGGGTAACTTCGGATCCATCGATGGTGACAGTCCCGCTGCCATGCGGTATACTGAAGCCCGGTTACGTAAGATTGCCGAGGAACTGCTGGAAGATATTGAGAAAGAAACAGTGGAGATGAAACCCAACTTCGATGACACACTGCAGGAACCTGCCGTATTGCCTTCCAAGATACCCAATCTTCTGATCAACGGTGCTTCAGGCATTGCTGTGGGCATGGCCACCAATATGCCACCACATAACCTGAGCGAAGTGGTCGACGGCATTATTGCATATATAGATGACCGGGACATTACCATTGATGGCCTGATGAAATTCATTAAAGGACCTGACTTCCCGACAGCGGGTGTCATTTATGGCCATGAAGGCGTGAGGGAAGCCTATGAAACGGGCCGTGGTAAGATCATAATCAGAGGGGAAGCCAAAATCGATCAGGATCAGAACGGACATGACATTATTATTGTCACCTCCATCCCTTATCAGCTGAATAAAGCGGAGATGATCAAACGTACCGCCGAACTCATCGATGAAAAGAAGATCGAAGGTATAACCGATATCAGGGACGAATCGGACCGGAACGGCCTGCGTATTGTGTACGAACTCAGAAAAGATGCCATCAGCCATGTGGTGCTGAACAAGCTGTACCAATTCACGCCCTTGCAGTCATCGTTTAATGTCAACAACATCGCCCTTGTCAACGGAAGGCCTAAGTTACTGAATCTCAGACAACTGATTGTTCACTTCGTGGACCACAGACATGAGGTCGTCACACGCCGGATACAGTACGAGCTGCGTGAAGCCGAGAAAAGAGCCCACATCCTTGAAGGATTACTTATAGCCCTCGACCACATCGATGAAGTGATTGCCCTGATCAGAGCTTCCAAGACCCCCGATGAAGCCAGAACAGGACTGATGGATCAGTTTCAACTGACCGAGATACAGGCCAAAGCCATCCTCGACATGCGTTTGCAGCGGCTGACAGGCCTTGAGCGACAGAAGATACGTGAGGAATATGACGAGATTATCCGGCTCATCAAATATTATCAGGATGTGTTGTCGGACGAAAGCATGCGCATGGATATCATCAAGAAGGAACTGCTGGAGATAAAAGAAAAATATGGTGACGAGACCAGAACCGATATCATCTATTCGGCTCAGGACATGAGGATTGAAGATATCATTGAGAATGAAGATTTTGTGATCACCATCTCACACCTGGGATACATCAAACGCACACCCTTGCGTGAATATAAGCGCCAGCACAGGGGTGGGAGAGGAGCCAAAGGATCGGAGATACGTGAGGAGGATTTCCTGGAACACCTGTTCATAGCCTCAGCCCATAACTACCTCCTGCTGTTCACCGAAAAAGGAAGGTGCTATTGGCTCAGGGTCTTTGAAGTACCCGAAGGAACCAAATCTTCAAAAGGACGGGCCATACAAAACGTTCTCAACATTCCACCGGATGATAAAGTCAGGGCCTATGTGAACGTGAAGGACCTGAAAGATGAGGACTATATCAATACTAATTACATCATTCTTGCCACCAGGGCAGGTACCATCAAAAAAACATCCCTGGAAGCTTATTCCAGACCCCGGTCCAATGGAATCAACGCCATCAACATCAAGGAAAATGATCAATTGATAGAGGCCAGGATGACAAACGGCCGGAGTGAAGTGGTGATGGCCCTGCGATCGGGCAGGGCGATACGTTTCAATGAAAGCAAGGTGAGACCCATGGGACGTAACGCTGCCGGAGTGAGAGGTGTCAGGCCGTCAGGGCCCGATGATGAGGTTATCGGGATGATATGCCTGGCCAACGGGGGATACGATATCCTTGTCGTCTCAGAGAACGGCTATGGTAAACGATCGAAAATCGATGACTACCGGGTTACAAACAGAGGCGGCAAAGGTGTCAAAACCATCAATATCACACCTAAAACAGGTCAGCTTATCGCTATAAAAGACGTACAAAATACCGATGACCTGATGATCATCAATAAATCGGGTTTGATCATTCGTTGCGCTGTTTCCAGTATCCCGGTGATAGGCCGGGCGACACAGGGTGTGAAACTGATCGGATTGAGGGAAGGTGATGCCATCGCGGCCGTCGCAAAAGCCGGCGTCAGGGAAGACGAAGAGGAGGATAAAGATAAACCGTCAGGTGAGAGCAATAGCCAGAATGAAAAGGAAGATAACACACAGACAGAGAAAAATAAAAACGGAGTGGTTTAAATTATAGCAAATCCGTATATTTGCGACCATGAGACCCGAAACCATCTTAAAAAACATCCTATATGAAAAAAATCGCAGTCCTAATGATCATGGTCATGGCCGTGAGCCAAATCATGGCTCAAAGCCCAAAGGTGCAGAGCGCATACAACTATCTGAAAAGCGGTAAACTGGATAAAGCCAAGGAGAATATTGACGAGGCAGCAAAAAATCCAAAGACAATGAATAACCCAAAAACATGGTTTTATTTGGGTAATATCTATCTGAGCATCTATACATCAACAAACCCTGACTATAAAAAGCTGTCGGATAATGCCCTGGATATCGCCTATGACGCTTTTAAAAAAACCAAGGAACTTGACACCAAAAATGAATTTGAAAATCAGTTGAAGCTTGACCTCATAAATGTGGCCGATCAATATTTCAATAAGGGTGTCAGTTTAATAAAAAGCAACAAGGATTATCTTGGTGCCGAGAAAGATTTCCTCGAGTCAAAAGATATCAATGAAAGTTTTGGCGGGCTTGATTCGCTGTCCACCTATTACGCAGCGATCGGGGCCGAATATGGTGGTGATACGGCCAATGCCATCCGGCTTTACAATCAATTGGTGGATGCCAATTACGATCAACCAAATACATATGTTTCATTAACAACTATTTACAGAGCCAAGGATGAAATGGATAAAGCCCTGGCCACCATTAAATTGGCTCGTGAAAAGTACCCTGACAATACGGATGTTATCATTACGGAAACCAATTTATACCTTAAAATGGGCGATTCACAGAAAGCCCTCGAAGATCTGAAGCTGGCCCTGGCAAAGGAGAAAACGAATCCAACCCTTTATTTTGCTGCCGGGGTGCAATACAACATCATCGCCGATGATACAACGAAATCCGATACCATCAGGAAGGAGGCCTTTAGTGAGGCCGAAAAAGCCTATAAGAATGCCGTCGCACTCGATTCAAATTACTTTGACCCGAATTACAACCTGGGGGCACTGTATGTTAATAAAGCGGCAGCCATCATAGGCATTGCCAATCAATTGCCGTTTGGCGATAAACGCTATGACGCCATGAAAGTGGAGGCAGATTCTTATCTGAAAGAAGCCATTCCATACCTGGAAAGGGCAGTGGCTCTTCATCCCGATGATATCAATTCATTAAGCTCACTACGTGAGATTTATGCCAGACTGGGCCAGTATGAAAAGGCTAACGCCATCAAAGAAAGAATAGACAAGCTGACCAAATAGGGGATATTGTTTTTTGAAGGGGAAGTTTTACTTCCCCTAATTATTAAAATGCCTACTTAACATAATATTAATTATAAGACAAACAGATATAGTTTAAATCACCGGCAAATGATCAATTTTCCTTTCATCATGACACCGCTTTTCGGAGCCAGATAAAAATCAGCCATGATGTCGATGGATCCGTTCTTTTAAATGATCAGTTGTTCACGGAAGATATTTATGTCAATGGCTTTGTATCAGATAAGCGACTGAGTACGGCATTTTATTCTTAAATTTGTTTTTTCAAATCTGATTGTACCATGACGCATCCGGTTATTGATTTACGAAGTGACACGGTGACCCGTCCCGGCCCTGAGATGCTGAAATGCATGTTTGCTGCCGAAGTTGGCGATGATGTTTTCGGTGATGACCCAACGGTGATC
>Ga0172365_10000552_pt1 | contig 25398 bp, 19 predicted proteins | sample LakKivSesite48cm_FD_114535 | JGI IMG/M metagenome (GOLD analysis project Ga0172365, IMG submission 114535) | Sediment microbial communities from Lake Kivu, Rwanda - Sediment site 48cm | ecosystem: Environmental > Aquatic > Freshwater > Lake > Sediment | place: Rwanda: Western Province, Lake...
AAAAACAGATCCCGACACCTTATCCGATCAATATAGGAAGGGTTAAGAAAAGAAGAAGAGTTTTAAATATTGATCAGAACGGTGCTTCAAATTTTGCCAGCAAAATCTGGCAGGCACCTTATTTGAGCAATATGAAAATTTTTCAGCGCCTTATTTGATAAATATGGAAGGTTTTAAGAAGAAGAATTGCACCCATTTATGACGAAGGAGCTGGTAATAGGTATTGATATCGGGTCGGTGGCGCTGTCGGGCGTAACCACTGACCTGTCGGGGAACGTCATTACCTCATCATACGCCTTCCATCACGGGCGTATACCCGAGGCACTCATGAAGATGTTCGGGGATACTGACCTGTCGGCGATCGCAGGCGTTGCCACGGTATCAAAGGACTGGTTCGACAGGAGCCGTGTCAGCTATTTTGACCAGCAGACCGCTGTCGCCGCGGCAGGCAAAACGCTCTATGACGGTCTGCGGTCGATCATGCTGGTGGGTGCCGAGAAATTCCAGCTTATCAATTTTGACGGGAACGGCAGGTATGAGCATACTGCCACCAACACATCCTGTGCTGTGGGTACGGGCAGCTTCCTCGATCAGCAGGCGAAAAGGATGAACCTGGGGGATGTGATGGAGCTGTGTGACCTGGCCCTGCAGCATACGGGCGAGCTGCCGGGCATCGCCTCGCGCTGATCGGTGTTTGCCAAGACCGACCTGATCCATGCACAGCAGGAGGGATACTCGCGCAGCGCCATCTGCGACAGCCTGTGCAAGGGGCTGGCGAAGAACATCGTTGACACCCTCTTCAGCGATGATAAGCCTGCCGGGCCGATGCTGTTCGCGGGGGGCGTCTCGCGCAACCAGGCTGTCGCAAAGCACCTGGAGGCCTACCTGGGCATCAGCTTGCTGCGGCATCCGCTGTCGCACGTGCTGCCTGCTTTGGGCGCCTGCCTGCTCCTTCTCAGGGAGCGGGGCAGGCAGGCGCCACAGATGGCGCTGCACGTATCCTCCATCACCGACCTGCTCCAGGGCGTGAAGCAAGAGAAAAAATATTTTCACAAACCTCTCGGCCTGTCCCTCTCCAGCTACCCGGATTTTACCGCCGTCACCAACTATGAGTACCAGTCACAGCATACCGGTCATCCCGACAAAGTACAGGTCGACCTGTACAGGAAAATACGCAGGCGCTCGACCATCGGCGGCTACCTGGGCATTGACATCGGCTCGACGAGCACCAAGGCACTGATAACCGACCGTAAGAATAATCCCGTCGCCGGATTCTATACCTACACCTGTGGCAGGCCGCTGGATGCCACCCGCGCCATCTTCGAAGCTATTGCCATGGTACAGGGAACAGGGAACATTTTCTTCCGGTTCGCCGGGGTGGGCACGACCGGCTCAGGAAGGAAATTTGTCGGCAAGATCATCAATGCCGACATGGTCATTGATGAGATCACCACCCATGCGCGGGCTGCGTATGAGCTCAACCCGGAAACCGACACCATCATCGAAATCGGCGGTCAGGATGCCAAGTTCACACTCATGAAGGAAGGGTGTGTCACCTTCGCCCAGATGAACACGGTCTGCTCAGCCGGCACAGGCAGTTTTATAGAGGAGCAGGCCATGAAGCTTGGAGTATCGTTGAATGACTATTCAACCATGGCAACGGGTGTGCCGGCACCGCTGGCCAGTGACCGCTGCACGGTCTTTATGGAACGTGACCTGAACAATTACCTCAACAAAGGCTTCACTATCAATGAGATACTAGCCAGTGTGCTCCACTCGGTAAGGGAGAACTACCTGAAAAAGGTGGCGGTGGAGGCGCTGATAGGCAATCATATCTGCTTCCAGGGTGCCACAGCCAGGAACAAGGCGCTGGTGGCTGCCTTTGAGGATAAGCTGGGCAAAGAGATCTATGTCTCCAGGTATTGCCATCTGGCAGGCGCCTACGGGCTGACCTTCCTGCTGGCTGAAGAGCGGCGTCGGCGCTCAGCATTCAGGGGGCTGGACCTGTACAGGGAACAGATACCTGTCTCCATAGAAACATGCAAGCTGTGTAACAACCATTGCCGTATCAGGCTGGCGGAGGTCGCCGGTGAGCAGGTAGCCTATGGCTTTCTCTGCGGCAGGGATTATGAAACGAAAAAATTTGTGGACAGCAACATCTCGGGATTTGACCTGCTGAAAGAAAGAAAAAAACATTACCAGGTCGCTAAAAGGCGTCGTTTCAAGTCACCGCTCGTCATAGGGTTGCCTGCCTCGCTGCATCTTTTCGAGGAGCTCACGCTATGGCAGCGGTTCTTTGATAACCTGTCGGTAAAAACCATCACCAGCGAGAATTTTGACGATCCTGTCAGGACAGGCAAACGGCTTGCCGGTGCCGAGTTCTGTGCACCGATGGAAGCGATGTACGGGCACATCAGTTACCTGTCAGACAAGGCTGACCTGATCTTCATGCCCGTCTATCTTGAAGCGAGGGACAAGGAATATGAGGCTGAGAGGAACTATTGCTATTATACCCAATTCAGTCCACCTGTCATCTCCAGCAGTGGCGGATCGATCCTGAAAGAAAAGCTCCTGATCCCTTTCCTGAATTATGCGAAGGGACTGGGCAGTGTCAGGAAAGAATTATGGAGATGCCTGGAACCTTTCTCAGAAGGTGTTTTCGACTATGCCGAGATGTGCATGGCTTTTGATGAAGCCCTGCATTTTTACAACCGCAGGAAAGCAGGACTGAAGCAGCTTTATCTCCAGCATGCTGCCGGCAATGAAGATATTGCAGTGGTATTGCTGGGAAGACCTTACCTTGTGCTGTCGTCCCACATGAACAAAGGCATCCCCGACATTTTCGGCTCTATGGGTGTCAGGGCTTTTTACCAGGATATGATCCCTTATGATCATAGTGATGTGTCGGATATCGATTACCTGCTGGACGTTTTTCCCTGGTATTATGCGGCGAACATACTCGAGACGGCTAAGGTGGCAGCTGTCACCGGCCGGCTGTACCCTGTCCTGGTGACAGCGTTCAAATGTGCCCCAGACTCTTTCCTTATAGAATATTTCAAAAAGATCATGGATGCCCATCGCAAGCCATACCTCATCCTTCAGATCGATGAGCATGATTCAAATGTAGGGTATGAGACGAGGATTGAAGCCGGTGTCCGGTCGTTCCGTAACCATGCCTCTATGGAAAAGTATCCTGTGAAGCCGGTGCTCCCGCTGATCCTTCCACCCGAAAAATCCATCCAGGCAAGAAAGACGCTGGTGTTCCCAAACTGGGACCAGGATGTTTCTCCGCTGGTGGTCGCGAATCTCAGGAGGGCAGGATTGGATGCGCGACTCCTGGAGCCTGATGATACCATCACAAGGCAGAGCATGGTGCATAATACAGGTCAGTGCATCCCCCTGAATATCATCACCCAGGAGTTTATTGAATATGTAAGGAAGCATGAGCTTGATCCTGCCAGCACGATGCTCTGGATGGTGGAGTCACTGTACACCTGTAACATACGCCTGTTCCCCTATTACATCAAGAACCTGCTTGATGCTTATGGCAGGGGGATGGAGCAGGCAATCGTTTATTCAGGTGAAATAAGTCACCTTGACATATCGCTGAACACCTGTCTTAATGCATACCTGGCCTATATGGCCGGCGGACTGCTCAGGAAGATTGCATGCAGGATAAGACCTTATGAGACCAACAAGGGAGAGACCGATGCTGCCTTCAGGACAGGGTTGAAGATCCTTGAAAAAGCGTTCCTGGGCAAAGCACCCATGGAAGAATCGGTGATACAGGCAGTGTCGCTGTTCGATCCTGTCAGATATGAGCGGCAGTGGAGGCCCAGGGTGGCTATCTTCGGTGACCTGTACGTGAGGGATAACCAGGTGCTGAACCAGGACCTGATACACTTTATCGAAGATGCGGGAGGAGAGGTGATCACCACTCCCTATCATGAGTATGCAAGGCTGACGGCAGAAAATACCATACGACGGCGCCAGGCCCGGGGCAGGAACCTCGAGGCGCTGGGGCTGAAAGCTATGCTGGCAGGGATAGCACTGCTGGACAAGAAATACTATAAACATTTCAGACGCTATTTGGGCAGGGAGCCTGAGATACGTCCGGCAAAGCTGGAAAAGATGCTTGACCGGTTCAATATCAAGTGCCTGCACAGCGGCGAATCCTATGATAATTTGCTGAAGATCTTCTACCTGCTGGAACAGTACCCCGACCTTTCCCTGTTTGTCCAGACGAACCCGGCATTCTGTTGCCCTTCACTCGTCACTGAAGCGATGAAGAACGAGATCAGGCGTGTCACTGGTGTGCCAATCATCACCATCACCTATGACGGCACCAGCGAGTTCAAGAATGATATCGTTGTTCCTTACCTGAAGATGGCAGAGATGCCTGCCGCATCAGAAGGTGTCAAGCACCCCGCGTACATAGCCGACTGACTCTGCCAGTCCGGGCAGCGGATCATCCTCATCCTTCTCAAACTCAAAGCTGAGCATTCCTTTGTACCCTATTTTCACCAGTGTCCTGAGGAAGGCAGGGATATCGATAACACCCCGTCCTATCTCTATGGTCTGTCCATCGGGAACAGCTTCCGATTCATCCTTGATATGCACATCAAGGATACGATCAGGCCAGGCTTCCACATCTTTGACAGGATCACCACCGACGCGAACGGTATGACCTATATCAAGGCAGATGCCCATCCTGGGGTCCATGTCACCGATCTTTTCAATAATACTGGCAGCTGTCGGGTACAGGTTGTCACCAGGGCCGTGGTTATGAATGGCGAGCTTAATGTCATAGTCCTTTACCTTTTGTTCGACCTGGGGCAGCAGCTCATGGGCGGGAGCACCTATAATGACTTTCATCCCTGCATTTTTCGCATATTCAAATGCCTGGTTCATCTCTGCCTCGTTATTCATATAGATGACACCACCGCCATAAAGGTTAAGACCGGCGGCATGAACCTTCTTCACTGCTTCCGCGATCTGCTCTGGTGTGCTTTCCAGCGGGAGGTGAAAACTCTTGAATGCGATGTTTTTTATTGCGAGCCTCGCTGTCATAGCCAGCGTATCCTCAAGGGTGAATTTCCTGAACGTGTATGAGGCAATGGCAAGCTGGAACAGGATTTCACTCTTTACCTGTTTTTCTTTGCCTGTACCGGCACAGGCAGACAGGACAGGCGCGCTGCCGGCAGCAACGAGACCAAGGGCGGATGTCTGGAGAAAGGTTCTCCTGGAATGTTTGTTCATGGTTTTTTTATTTAAAATTAAATTATCAGATTTTTCAAGGACCACCAGTTATACATGGTACAATAAAGACAATGATGCTGCTGTTCAGACTATTTCATGACCCGGTTCTGCCAAAGCTATGAAAAAAGTAATTTTCCCCGTTTGACATGATAACAGGATACTAATATAATGAATATTACTATGCCTGAAAGCTATTAAATCCTGCATCCGAAATTTTCTCAGGCTGAATATTATGAATTATATGATTAAAGAAGTATTTTTATTCCTTAAGCTGGAACTTATTCTTTTAATTAAGTCATCATATAATGAAGTGGCAGGATTTCAATGATTTCTACCAGATTATCAGGGATGATGACCTGTCATTGTTTTATTGCGGCGATTTCTCAGATGATATAACCATACGCCTTATCGACCTGTCAGAACTGTCTTTCAGCGATTTACCGGAAAGTACGAATATACGGAAAAAAGTCTCTTTTCTCATAGCTGAATGTTTTCAGAATGTCGTCAGGCATACAGGTTGTGATTGTATGGGTAACCTGGAGCAGACACACAGGGGATTTTTCATGACAAGGAACATAAGGGGGGATCATTTTATAGCATCAGCTAATCTTATGCATAATAAGGACATAGAAAACCTGCAGACCAAAATCAGCGATATCAACACACTTGGGAAGGATGAGCTTAAGGACCTGTATATGAAGGTTCTGACAACAGGAAAGATGTCCGCCAAAGGAGGGGCCGGACTGGGATTGATTGATATTGCAAGAAAGTCAGGCAGGAAGCTTAACGCTGCCTTTCATAAGATAAATGAACAGTGTGCTGATTTTTACCTCCAGGTATATGTCGGAAGGGAGGAAGATAAGGAACCTCCCGGAACCGATCATCTGAAAGATTCCCATGCTGAAAAAATAAATGAATTGCTCAGGGCGAATAATGTCATAATGGCTTACCAGGGAGATTTCTGCCAGGAATCGATTTTACCCATCCTGACAATGATTGATAAAAACCTGGAGATCAGTACCTCCGAGAAGACTAAAGTAAAGAATCTGTATCACACACTGGTGGAGATACTGCAGAACATAATGCACCATGGATTTGTTAAAGATAAGAAAACAGAAGGTATTTTTGTCATCGGATCAGACGGGGATTCCTATTCCATTGATGCAGCCAATTATGTCAGTAATGCAAAGGTGCCTGCTTTCAGGGATTTCCTGAAACAGCTCGTGCCAATGGATCTTGACGGATTAAGAACTTTTTATAAGCAGATACTTAAGGAAGGACCTAAAAGTATAGGTGGAGGAGCAGGTCTCGGACTGATCGACATTATGCGCCTGAGCAGCAAACGCCCTAAATTCAGGTTTGAACAGGAAGATGAAGAAAAGACACTGTTTTATTTCAATATTATAATCTGATCAATTCTGTGGATATGTCATCTATTTACCATAAGCCCACTGAGGATGAACCGGGGATAATCATGGACAGGGATAAAAATATCATTGAGTTTTCAGGAAAATCCCTCCCTGAGGATCCCGGACAGTTGTACCTGCCTATCCTTGAATGGATCAGGGAATATGCAGAAGACCCTAATCCTGTAACAACAATTGATTTTAAGTTCGATTACTTCAATTCAGCCACCGCCCGCTTTATCGTCGAGATGCTGGAATTATTTGAGGATATAAGACATGCCGGATACAAGGTTACGGTCAACTGGTGGGCGCATGAGGATGATTCAGTCATGCAGGAAAGAGGGGAGGAAATCGAATCTGTCATTGACCTTGAGTTTGATTATAAGGTGCTGAGGTGATCTTTACAATGCCCTGATCTGCGTGATTCCTTACCGGATCTTTTCCTTTCCAGTAAAATTTCTTTACTCCTGGTGTTACAAAAACCGGGGAATAATCGTCTAATGGGTAAAAGAGATGTCTAATACCGGACACGTCTGTCCGGTTTTAGTACAGTAAACAAAAAAGTATATTGCTGAATAAAATTATTAATTCATTGATTTGTAATAAGATAATTAGTTTGGCATTATATCTGGTAATTAAAAAGTAACAGCAAAACATAATCCGGCAAAATGGTAGTTCCTTTAAAAGCAAATGAAGTCGTTGTTCGGGCAGGTGACTCAACATACTTCGCAGACACAGAAAAAATCAGCGGTAAGCTGATTCTTACGAACCAGCGCATATACTTCAGGACATTCAATGGCTATGGCGACAAATATGACCTGGAAATTTCACCTATTGATATCAGGGAAGTCATATTCTTCAATACGATGAAGATCCTGCCGAACGGGCTCAATATAATAATGAAGAACGGACAGGAGCTCAGATTCACGGTGAAGAAACGTAATGAGATGGGAGAAGCAATCAACAGGATGTACTAAGAACGTGAATCGTGAATCGGGAGTCGTGAGTCGAAAAAAAAGTTCTGGAGAATTTAAATCTTTTCTTATCTGAATTCTTCAAATAGAGAATGAGGCGAGTTATCTCTTTACTGGTTTGTTTGACAAGCTCGTACGCTTGCTGAAATTCTTCACTATCTATGTAATTCTGATCCTTTGCTCTGTACAACTGAGACTGAGACTCAGCAACCAATCCTTTCGACATAGCAAGAAATTGGATGAACTCCTTGTTACCAGCCCTGTCAAAACCTTCAGCCAGATTATCCATTACTGATCCCGCGGAACTCCTGATCTGATTGATCAGGGTATAATTCCGTGAAAATGGATCCTTCCTGGTAAACTTATAAATTAACCACAAAGCTTTCCGGCACTCTGCCAGCATCTTAAGCCTTCAAAATTTTTAGCACCTGACATGTGAATAAAATTTAAGTTAAACATGCTTTAATATTTAATCAACACAGTACAATAAAATAATTCACTAGTTTTAATCTTTTTCCAGATATGATTAACATTTTTCAGAATTCAAGATCCTCAACCGTTTGTCAGAATGATAGATGACCCGGAACACTATACCTGGAACCCCGCCCGAACGTACCCTGCTCCGCCAGTTGGCCGATCAGGCAGGCGTTCGGTACGGGCGGGCTGGAACTTGGAACCTCCTGCTTCTTCTCTCGCTGAATCCAATCGTTATCAAATAATCATAAAATAAATCCTCTGGCCTATCAGTCTTTGATGAAACCTGATTATATTTATAATCAAGTTCAGACTTAGCCGCCCATAGCTTCAGGGTGGTTACAGGTAAAGGTCAGAAAAACATAAAAGAATAGTTTATGGCAACATCTTTCAACCTTACGTGGATAGACTATGCTATCATGATAGTCTATTTTGTTTTTGTGCTGGGGATCGGATGGGTATTGAAGCGTTATATGAAATCAGCTTCCGCTTTCCTGGAGGCAGGAAGGGCTATCCCTGCATGGATCACGGGGATAGCATTCATTGCCACCAACCTTGGAGCGCTGGAAGTGATCGGTATGGCCGCCTCGGGTGCCAAGTATGGTATGATGACCGTTCATTTTTACTGGATTGGAGCAATACCTGCTATGATCTTCCTGGCCTTGTTCATGATGCCCTTTTATTATGGTTCAAAGGCCAGGTCGGTGCCTGAGTACCTGAAGCTCAGGTTTGATGAGAAAACCAGGGGTTTCAACGCTTTCTCATTCGCCATCATGACCGTGTTTGCATCAGGAATATCCATGTATGCCCTGTCTGTCCTGTTACAGACATTGCTGGGATGGAATTTCAACTTCAGCCTGTTTGCCTCGGCAGTGATCGTGCTTGTTTATGTTTACCTGGGTGGACTTACCTCGGCGATTTATAACGAAGTGCTTCAGTTCTTCCTTATCGTGGTAGGTTTTCTTCCGCTGGTATTCCTCGGGCTCAGGAACATAGGGGGATGGGAAGGGCTCAAACACGGGCTGGTGAATGTAGCGGTGAGTCATGGTTTTGAGGAAGGTGCATGGACGAACACCTGGAAATATACCGGCAGTCCGGGTTCAAACCCCATGGGGATTGAGTGGTTCGGTGTGCTCGTAGGTCTGGGTTTTGTTCTTTCCTTTGGTTACTGGTGTACCAATTTCCTAGTTGTTCAGAGAGCTATGGCCGCAAACTCCATGACGGCAGCCAGGAAAACACCACTGATAGGTGCCATCCCGAAAATGTTCATACCCTGGCTGGTCATCATTCCCGGGATGATCGCTATTGCCCTTAATTATGCTCCTGACAGTGGTTTTGCGCTTCCTGTAAAAGGTAATTCCTATGATTTTGACAAGGTAATACCCATGTTGCTCGCCCATTATTTCCCCTCGGGTGTGCTGGGGCTTGGGCTCACGGCTCTGATGGCCTCATTCATGTCGGGCATGGCAGGGAATGTCACTGCATTCAATACAGTATGGACCTATGACATCTACCAGAGCTATATCAATCCGGGAAAAACGGATAAGCATTATCTGCGTGTGGGGCAGCTGACAACGATTTTCGGTGTGCTTATAAGCATAGGTACTGCATACATGGCACGGAATTTTAACAACATTATGGATTTCCTCCAGCTGGTCTTTGCCTTCATCAACGCACCTCTTTTTGCAACTTTCCTGTTGGGGATGTTCTGGAAGAGGGCTACCGGTCACGGTGCTTTCTTCGGGTTGCTCACCGGCACGCTGGCTGCCGCATTCCATCACGGCATCACCGCACCTGCCGGGGCAACAACCCTGATCAAGGGAGGCTGGCTGGGCACGGTGGTACATACCTATCCGAGCGAGATGGCACAGAATTTCTGGACAGCTATCTATGCTTTCACAGCCTGTCTGGTGGTTACGATAATCATCTCTGTTACGACAAGGCAGCTGAAAACCAACGAGGATATGAAAGGACTTGTTTATTCCTTGACCCCGCGTATTGTCGAGCACGACGTGCCCTGGTTCAGGAGACCTGTCTTCCTGGCAATAATCGTCGGGGTGATAGCTGCTGTACTGAGTCTTATTTACTGGTAAAATATATTAGCCATGGGAATTGATATTAAAATACCTATCGGACTGATGTTCACTATCCTGGGTGTCCTGCTGACTATTCACGGGATACTGACAGCTTCAGACACTGAATTGTACTCCAGGTCTCTGAATATCAATGTGAACCTGTGGACGGGAGTGTTCATGGTTGTTGTGGGGATCCTGATGCTGGCGTTCTCGAAGTTCAGGAGAGCACCGGAAAATGAATAAAAACGTGCAGTAAACCAGGCATCCGGCCGGGATATAGTATCCCCCCTGCTGGGGGTGTGTCACAACCCATGTCAAATTACCGGGAGTGTCACAACGCCCAGGGAAGAGATGCGCTGGCAAGAAAATTTCTGTAACCCATCGGATGGCTTTGGGACCATCCGATGGGAACTGAGCACAGGGAAAGGAGCGGTGAGAATAACGAGTTAAGTAAACAAAGTAATTGATATGAAAAACATTATTTTCAGATTGCTGTTCCTGTTGTGGTTGCCGGTAGTGTTATTATCGGGCTGTTCGACAGATAATACCCCAATGGTGCTTGTTCCCGCCTCACCCGGTGATGCCGGCTTCTCTGCTGAACGTCTTGAAAGGATCGACAAGGTCGTGAATAATTATATCAGCCAGAATAAGATCCCCGGAGTGACGGCGCTCATTGCCAGGCACGGGAAGATAGTCTATTATAACGCTTTCGGGTACAGGAATGTCGAAGAAGCCGACAAGATGGCTGCAGATGATATTTTCAGGATTGCCTCGATGACCAAAGCTCTTACCTGCACGGCGGTCATGATGCTTTATGAAGAAGGATATTTCCTGCTCGATGATCCCGTGTCAAAATATATACCTGAGTTCAAGAATCCCCAGGTACTGGTAAAACTGAATCCGGATACCACGTATGTTGCCCGTCCTGCCGTCAGGGAAGTCACTATCAGGCATCTGCTCACCCACACTTCAGGCATCGGTTATCCTTTTCTCAATGCAGATATAAGACCCCTGTACGAAAAAAATAATATCCCTGACGGGTTCGTGGTCACTGATGCGGTGCTTGGTGATGCAATAAGAGCACTGGCTAAATTACCCCTGTTACATGATCCCGGGGAGAAATATACCTACGGTCTTAATACTGATGTACTGGGTTATTTTGTCGAGGTGATATCAGGTAAAACACTTGATGCTTTCTTAAAAGAACGTCTCTTTGAGCCTCTCGGTATGGAGGATGCCTGTTTTTACCTGCCGGAGGAGAAAGCAGGCAGGCTGGTCCCTGTCTATGCCAATACTGATGCAGGTCTTAAATTGTCGGATGATCAAAGGTATGAGTTTCCATTGAAGGGGGGGAGAAACTATTTCTCGGGTGGTGCCGGCATCTGCTGTACCATCCTTGACTATGCCAGGTTCATGCAGATGATGATCAACGGTGGCACTTACAACGGGCACCAGTTCCTGGGCAGGAAGACCATAGACCTGATGACAACTAACCAGCTTGCCAACCTGCCGGATGGGGCAGTATCCGGACTGGGTTTCAGCCTGGTGACCGAAAAGACCAAATACAGGATCTTAAGCTCGGAAGGCAATTTCAGCGGGGGCGGATATTTCTCAACATCCTACTGGATGGATCCCAAAGAGGATCTGATAGGATTGCTCTTTACCCAGATGTACCCGGCACGGTACGGCGAGATACACCAGAAATTCCAGGTCCTGACATACCAGGCTCTTGTGGGAGAATAGGTTCTGATACATAAGTAACAGGCTGAATCAATAATTAATATTTAATACCATGAACAATATACCGGTTGTAAAAACAGGCATCGTTGCAGTCAGCAGGGACTGTTTCCCTGTTGTGTTATCACAGAAGAGGCGTGATAAGGTGGTACAGGTTTGCAGGCAGAAGAAGATCGCCATAACAAAAATCAACACTATTGTTGAGAATGAGAACGATGTGTTAAAAGCCCTGGATGAGATAAGCGGTAAAGATATCAATGCCCTGGTGGTGTACCTGGGTAACTTCGGTCCGGAGGGGCCGCTGACCATGCTCGCAGAACGGTTTGGCGGGCCGGTGATGCTGGTAGCTGCTGCCGAAGAGTCAGGTAACGACCTGATACAGGGGAGGGGCGATGCCTATTGTGGTCTGCTCAGCGCTTCATACAATGCGGGATTAAGGGAACTGTATCCGTATATTCCCGAATATCCGGTTGGGGTGCCTGAGGAGGTGGCGGAGATAATATCTGATTTCATTCCTGTGGCAAGGGTGTTGCTGGGTATCTGGGGGCTGAAGATCTTTTCTTTCGGACCCCGCCCATTTGACTTCCTTACCTGCCATGCCCCGCTAAAACCTCTTTATGATATGGGTATTGAGGTAATGGAAAACTCCGAGCTCGATCTGTATGAGCTGTTTGTCAAGTCTGAAAACCATCCTGACATCCCCCGGGTTGTCAAAGACATGAAGAAAGAGCTGGGTGCAGGAAACCAGATGCCGGGGGTCCTTCCCAAACTGGCCAGGTATGAGATCGTCCTTACCGAGTTCATGGCCAGACACATGGGAGCCTCCCTGTTTGGTATATTCGCCAATAAATGCTGGCCGGCTTTTCAGACATCGTTCGGCTTTGTGCCCTGCTATGTAAATTCACGGCTGGCAGCCCGCGGCATACCCGTTGCCTGTGAAGCAGATATTTACGGGGCCCTGAGCGAGTATATGCTTGCCTGTGCCACCGGTTTCCCGGCCACCCTGCTGGATATAAACAATACCGTACCGTATGACATGTATAAGGAAGCCGGGAAACGGGTCGGGAAATACAGGCCTCATGAATTATTTATGGGTTTTCATTGCGGGAACACAGCGGCGTGCCTGCTGAATGATCCGGCGATGAAGTACCAGCTGATCATGCACAGGCTGCTGGAGCCGGAGAGGGAACCCGATATCACCCGCGGCACACTCGAAGGGACCATCAAGGCTGGCGACACAACACTGTTCAGGATACAGGGTACCGTGGATGCCGGCCTGAAAGCGTATGTTGCCGAAGGGGACGTGCTGAATATCAATCCCAGAACCTTCGGTGGTACAGGCGTGTTTGCCATACCGGAGATGGACAGGTTTTACAGGCATGTTCTGCTTGAGCACAGGTTCCCCCATCATACCGGGGCAGGGTTCGCACATGCAGGCAGGATCCTGTTTGAAGTGTGCAAGATGCTGGGTGTTGAGTTGTTCTTTAACCAGCGCGGCGGCATGCTGTATCCTACGGAAAATCCGTTCTGAATAAATCCCAGAGGTTACCCGTATGTTTGACCTGTCGGGAAAAACAGCACTGGTCACAGGATCCGGCAGGGGACTGGGCCTGACATTTGCATCTGCTCTCGCAGGTGCAGGAGCAAAAGTCATACTCAATGGCAGGAACAGGGAATCGCTGGAAAAGGCAACGATTGCGCTGGGGGAAAAAGGACTTGCAGCCACCTGTTCTGTATTCAATGTTTACGAGGAGGAGGAGGTTAAACAGGCGGTCGGGCAAATAGAATCACGGACAGGGCCTATTGATATTCTTATCAATAATGCCGGCATCAATCTCCGTAATCTAATAATCGATACTACCCTGGCGGACTGGAACGAGGTTATGAAAGTGAACCTGACGGGACCATTTCTTGTTGCCAGGGAGGTTGCCAGGGGCATGATTGCCAGGCGGAGGGGGAAGATCATAAACATCTGTTCCCTGATGAGTGAGCTGGGACGGTCAACGACCGCCGCCTATACGGCAGCCAAGGGAGGGCTTAAGATGCTTACCAGGGCAATGACCGTTGAATGGGCGAAGTACAATATACAGGTTAACGCAATAGGACCGGGATATTTCCTGACAGAAATGACCAGGCCGCTGGCTGAGGATCAGGATTTTAACCGGTGGATAACCGGCAGAACACCCGCAGGCCGCTGGGGATTACCTGAAGAGCTCGCAGGCGTGGCTGTATTTCTTGCGTCAGAAGCAAGCAATTTCGTGAATGGCCAGGTGATATATGTTGACGGGGGTCTTATGGCAGTGATTTAATCCGTCGGTGAGCAGATCCTGCGGCACTCCTTGCTGGGGGGCCATCCGATGGGAACTGAGCACAGAGAGTAGATTGGTGAGAATAACGAGTATGAGTATACTTATGACCTGAGTAGTAAGCAAAAAAAGAAGTTACAGGGGCATGTGATACAGCACCAGCAAAGGGTTCAATCCTGGAGCAGCATAGGATTTAAAGTTATCCGGATACCTGTCCGGAAATTTATTGGATCACTAATAAATATAACCTTTCCTGATATCAATGCTCAGCAGAATTACTATAATGATAATCTCTTTATGGCTGCTCTTGCCGGGCACCTGTGCGGCACAGCCAGGTGATACGGCTGATGCAATCATCATTCATAAAGCATCCTATCCTGTTAAATTTGACGGGTTCATGACCGAACAGGCATGGGACATTGCTGACTCTTTTGCCATGATCACTCATAGCCCGGTTTTCGGAAATCCTCCTTCAGAAAGAAGTGATATAAGAATGATCTATGACGAATCCTATCTGTATATCAGTGCCATGTTATACGACCATGATCCTTCAAAAATCAGGATCAGCTCAAAAAAGCGGGACGAAATGGGAGGAGGGAACGATTGGCTGGCAGTCATTCTTGACACCTATAATGATAACGAGAACGCAATGACCTTTATGACCACTCCTGCCGGCCTCCGCTCAGATTTAAGTGTATTTAACGATGGCGTGGGAACTTATGAGGATCCACCGCTAAACGAAAGCTGGAACACTTACTGGGATGTGATGACCCATATCACCGGTGAAGGGTGGTCAGCAGAGATACGAATACCCATCACGAGCCTCCGTTTCCAGGAAAAGGATGGGAAAGTAAGTATGGGACTGACCATCTGGAGATTTATCCCTCATCAGAACGAGGTACTGGTCTTCCCTGCTATCCCTCCTGAATATGGCCCGTACAGTTTCTGGAAACCGTCACTGGCCCGTACGATCATTTTTGAAGACCTGGACAGGAAAAATCCCCTTTATCTGACACCCTATGCATCAGGCGGATACGAACAGCGCAACGAACTGAATGAGGACGAAACGGCTTATACATATTCGGATCAGCCAAAGCTGGAAGCCGGTATTGATCTGAAGTATGGACTGACCAGTAACATGACCCTTGATGTAACGGTTAATACTGATTTTGCACAGGTAGAGGCCGATGATGAGATAGTCAACATGACAAGGTTCTCTTACTATTTCCCTGAGAAAAGGCAATTTTTCCTTGAGCGCTCCAGTATTTTTGAATTTAACCTGGGCGCTCCCAATACAATGATGTTCTACAGCCGGAGAATAGGTCTTAATGAAGAAGAGATAATCAGGTTGTACGGCGGGGCACGGGTTATCGGAAGACAGGGCCCGTGGGATATAGGATTCCTTGATATGCAGACCGCGCCTTCCTCTGACACACTGCCCTCTGAAAACTTCGGTGTGCTGAGGCTGAAAAGAAAGACATTCAACAACTATTCCTACCTGGGCGGGATCGTAACTTCAAGGCTGGGTATGAATGGTGATTATAATACCGGTTATGGAGTCGATGGAATGATCAGGATGACGGGAGATGATTATATGACCATTATTGCTGCACAAACACTGGAGAATGATGTTAAAACCGGCAGAGCCTCCCTGCACCCGAGCAGGTTTGATCTGAGCTGGGAAAGAAGAAAAAATGTCGGATTGTTTTATGAAGTATTCACCGGTTATTCTGGAAAAGATTTCAATCCCGGCATCGGTTTCCAGACCAGGGAGGACTTTTCCGTTCTGGGTACTGTTCTCGGCCATGGCTGGCTGATGGGTGAAAAATCCAGCCTTATCAAGCAGTCTGTATCGCTGAAATCCACCAGTTATCTGAAAAACAGTTTTAACATCCTTGAATCAGTGCAGGCAGGACCATTCTATGACGTTGATTTTAAATCATTTCTTAGCATGGGATGTGGCCTATTGTTCAATTATGAAAACCTGTTCGAACCATTTGAACTGTCAGATGATATACATGTGCCGGTTGGGGATTATAAGTTCGGATCTGTTGATGCATATATCATGACCCCCGTAGCATATCCGCTGACAGTCCTGTTTCTGACACAGTCGGGAGGTTACTTTGATGGCAGAAGCATATCCGCATCGGTCATGCCTACCTGGAGTGTCTCATCGGGCCTTGAGATCAGCGGGTTTTACCAGTATAATATGGCACACTTTCCAGGAAGGGACCAGGATTATGTTGCACACATTGCCAGGATAAAAGCCTTATGCATGTTCAGCACGAAACTGTCCCTGAGTGCTTTTGTCCAGTATAACAGTGCCGAAGATGTAGTTGTAAGTAATATCAGGTTCCGCTATAACCCGAGGGAGGGCAATGATTTTTATATTGTTTATAATGAAGGTGATAATACCGGCCCTGAAGACGGAGGGCCTTCCATACCGGAAGTGCCCCGTATGAATTTCAGGACGATACTGTTTAAATATACCTATACATTTATTCTTTAGTCAGCCGGCTGGCGGATCCTCTCCTGATTATTAATCCCATTGATGCTGCTTTGGCGTGCAATCCTAAAGCAGCGAGAAAGAATAGTTCCCCGGGACAGGATGGTTCTTATACATTAAAAATATTACTATTTTTATAAGCCTGATAGTATATATTTCAACGAGTAAATCTCAGTAATTTTGGATCCTAAAGTACTTGCCGGCAGGAAAGCCACCGAATTTATCGAAGAAGGAATGATTGTCGGACTGGGGACCGGTTCGACAGTTTATCATACGATCATAAAGGTCGGTGAGCTTATAGCAAATGGATTAAAGATCCAGGCTGTGTTCACCTCCCTGAAAACACGTGACCTGGCCCGTTCATTGAATATCCCCTGCCTGTCACTTGACGAAGTGAAGTACATAGACCTGACTATAGACGGGGCGGATGAGATTGATCCGGCAGGAAATGGGATCAAGGGTGGTAAGGGAGCATTGCTTTATGAAAAAATCGTTGCATCCAACTCAAAACAGAACCTATGGGTGGTCAGTGAATATAAGATGGTGGAAACTTTAGGTGCCTTTCCTCTTCCGGTTGAAGTGATCCCTTTAGGCCATATATTACTGATGAAAAGATTCCGGGAGCTGGGTTTTAATCCGGTCCTGAGAAAAGTTGATGATGAGATATATCTGACCGACAGCAGGAATTATATCATTGACCTGTACCTGAACAGGATCGCTGATCCCTATGAGACTGACAGGTTGCTGAAGACCTTCCCCGGGGTGGTGGAACATGGATTGTTCCTGGATACTGTCAATACCGTGATCGCTGCCTCGGACTCGAGCACAAGGGTCATCAGCTTCAGGTGACCGTTTTATGCGCGAAGCATTTCCTTCCGTTACAGATAAACTAAAAATTTATCAGTGTTGTTATCTGAAAGATTGACTGGTTTATATCTTGAACTGCCTGCCAGTCTTAACCTGCCCGCCGGTGTGCATGTGATGAATCCTTACCGGTCAGGAGAGGTCCGTGATATCGTGAAGACGTTTTTCAAAAAATACTACCATGATACGCATGGAAGGATCCCTTTGCTGGGCATTAATCCCGGACGCTTCGGTGCAGGGATAACCGGTATCACCTTTACCGATCCTGTCAGGCTCGAACAGGAATGCGGCATCAGCAATAGTTTTGCGAAAAAACAGGAGCTGTCATCGGTATTTATTTACGATCTTATTAACAACTATGGAGGGCCGGGGAAATTTTTTTCCAGGTTTATCCTGTCTGCCGTCTGCCCGCTGGGATTCCTGAAGGATGGCAGGAATCTCAACTATTATGATTCCCGGGCCCTGCTCGCCAGTGTAGGTGGATTTATTGCCCGGTTCCTGCAGACATACATGGAGATCATGGGTAGTCCTTCAACGATCATATGCCTGGGTGAAGGGAAGAACTACAGGTACCTGGCAGCCCTGAATGAAAAACTCGGCCTGGCGAAAGATATCACACCCCTGCCACACCCGCGGTGGGTTATGCAATACCGGTATACCTCAAGGAAAGATTTTATTAAGAAGTACCTCTCGGTCCTTGATAATATCTGATGGGGCAATTTTGCTGAATTTTTATTTTTAGCACCCCACGCTGCTTTGGGCCCCAAAGCAGCAAGAGAATTTTGGGGAAAATCAGGTTCACGGCTTCCGCGAGCGCTGAATCCGCCAACTGGCGGAGGAGGCGCTGCCCTGAGTTTAATGTCATTTATTTGATACCGGTTATATTGCTCCTTCTTTCCATCAGGACAATGTCGCGCCACTGCCCGTGAAGCTTTCCTATTTTTTCCCTTGTCCCGACAATTCTGAATCCATGTTTCCGGTGCAGCCCGATACTTGCAGTATTTTCAGGGAATATCCCTGCCTGGAGGGTCCAGATGTTGTGTTCCTCGGATCTCTTTATCAGCTTTGCCAGCAGGTCATCCCCGACATGTTGTCCCCTGTGTTGTTCGTCAACATATATACTTATTTCAGCCACCCCTGAATAGGCACACCTACCCGACATATATGACAATGCTGCCCACCCGACCACCTGGCTATCTTTTATCGCTACCAACCTGCAGTCGGTCCTGTGATCGGCATCCCATTTATCCCATTCCGGACAGGTTGTCTCGAAAGTGGCCATGCCGGTTGCTATGCCCTGGAGATAGATCCTTCTGACATCTTCCCAGTCAGCGGCGGACATCTGGATTATCTTGATCATGTGGCAAATATCGTAAATAAAATATAAGGTAAAGGTGAGGCTGTCTTAAAAGCTCACAATAACCTGTAAGATGTTATTTTATGATGAGGATAATTATAAGCCTGTACGCCGCGGCTGCGGCGTACAGGCTTATAAATGAGTTTAGATCCAAAACATCAGGAAGTCTATTTGTTACTTTTCAGACAGACCCTAATTGATAGTGTAATAATCAGCATTTTTGGTATTTTTGGTGCCGGAGAGATGCCGGAGTGGTCGATCGGGGCGGTCTCGAAAACCGTTGTCCGCCTACCGGCGGGCCGGGGGTTCGAATCCCCCTCTCTCCGCAAACCCAAACAAATTCCCTCCCGAAGTATCGGGAGGGAATTTTTATTCGAAGGAGGCTGAAGAGGAATGCTTGCATTTAATCAGAAGCCGACTGAGAATAAAATTAATCAGCAAAAGGCGGATTGGTTTGGGTTTGCTGGTACGCAAAAAGGGATCACGGTCACCTCCCGAAACGGGAGGCGACCGTAATCCCCTCTCAGGTGCCGGTAATCCACTTTCTTCTTCTTTATTTTTAAAAGACATATAGGGTTAAAAAAGCTGACTTATGTCAGCTTTTTTAACCCTATATTGAAATGAATTCTTAACTTAAGCACACATTCAAACCACCACCATGTCAACAACAATCGAGCTGGCAAAGGACAGAGTTAAATCAAACTATTCCGGACAGGACCATTATGACCTGGTCATCATCGGTGCCGGGATCAGCGGACTTTCAACGGCACTGTTCTGGCAGAAAAATACACAGGCTAAAAAGACATTGATCCTGGAGAAAAACAATTATGTCGGGGGTTACAGCACCGCCTTCCGGAAGGGGGATTATGTCTTCGAAACGACACAGCTCTTTCCTGATATAATTGACATGATCGAATACCTGGGTATTGAGATCAAACTGAAAAGGTATGAGAAGGATTTCATGAGGCGCATAGTGGTCCATGGTGACGAAGCGGATGAATATAAGATACCGTCAGGGGTGGAGAACTTTAACAGCTATCTTGTCAGCAGGTTCCCCGGCGATGCGGACAAGATCAGGAAGTTCATGGATTATTCGGTTTCCATGTTCTCACAGGTCAGGAAGCTTAAGGTTAACATGACCCTTATGGATAAGCTGGCAACCGTCTTCAGGGCTCCCAAGGTCATTGCTAACCTTGACCTTACCTATTCCGGATTGCTGGATAAGTTCCATATCACCAATCCGGCACTCCGTGAGGTGATGGAAACATTCACCTCATTCTCGGGTGTGCCCTCGAGCCGTGCATCAGCAATATATGCCACCGGTGCCATGCTTTCCTCGATGACCCGGACCTTCAGGCCTTACGGATACTTTGATGAGTTTCCCGCGGCTATGGCAAAGCTTTTCCAGGAAAGGGGAGGTGAGATACGGGTCAATGCGGAGGTCGAACGCATTATAGTCGAACAGGGCAGGGTAGAAGGTGTCAGGATTAAGGGGGAGGAAGGAGTGATCCCGGCCGGAATAGTTGTGACAACCATAGATCCGATGGTGGGGATGAGAAAACTTGTGGGGGATGAATACCTGGGAGAAAAGTATATGGAGAAACTCAGGAATGTGGTCATGTCCACTTCATCCCTGAATATTGGCCTCGGACTTGATGATAAGATAGATCTTGCGGCCATGGATCTTGATTATCCCTATAATGTGGTCTCCACCGGGCTGGGAACCTCAGAAAAACTGTTTGACGGGTTCATGGCCGGGGACAATGCTTTCGCGGAGGATTGCTTTCATGCAGCCGTGCTCTGTCCTTCCCTCACCACAGGCTCAAAGAATACCATAACCGTACGTTGTACCCCTTTCGGAATGGGCAAATGGGCAGAATGGAAGGAGAAAGATCCCGCGAGGTATCAGTCAGAAAAGGAAAAATGGGGGGACTTTTTTATCAGGATCGCAGAGAAATATTTTATTCCGGACCTGAGCAGGCATATTGTTGTCAAAGATATTGCAACACCGGCCACTTTTGCCCGCTATTCAGGTTCTCCCACCGGAAGCATTTACGATATGGCATCCATCGTGACACAGTTCGGCCCGAAGCGCCTTCCTTTCAAGACCCCTGTTGAAAATCTTTACCAGCCAAAGTTTGCCCATGGTCTTTATGGCAGTATGATGAACGGGGTACAGATGGTGGATATGCTGCTGGACAGGAAATTCAATGACGGCAACTCATTGTTCAACCCAAAGAATAAATGACCTGTTATTTATAGTCCGCCGGTTGGCGGATTGTGCCTCCTCCACCGGTTGGCGGATTCCCCCTTGCTGCTTTGGTATTGAACACCGTGCTGATAGACGGTTCAACCCTAAAGCAGCAACCTGACCGGAGAAATCAAGTCACAGATCTTGATCTGGGGTGCAAACAATTTGATCTTCAAAAGACAACATTTATTCCCCGAACCTGTAACCTATCCCTGATTCGGTGATCAGCAGTTTTGGTTTGGCAGGATCATCTTCAATTTTCTTTCTGAGATGTGCCACAAATACACGTGTTAGAGCCAAATAAAAAATCAAAAATGGCTTTATCTATTAAAATTATGGCATTTAAAGCCGAAATGAACTCTGGAATATGACTTTTCCTGACAAGTTAAGCCAGGGAAGTCAAAAACTTATTATTCAATATATTGATGAAATTCTGTAACTCCCTGTATCTGAAAAGAGTAACGGATAAGGGTTAACTGACTTTTGACATAGTCTGTTATTCTCTGATAAGTTTTCCTTTCGCTGAACAGCCATCCTTCAGCAGAATTTTATAAAAATATATTCCGGGCAACAAACCGGGAATCCTTGCCAGATAATCAGCCTGGTTAATAGGTTCAACCTGAAATACCAGTTTTCCCTGGATTGTAAATAATTTCACTGAGGTGATCAGCAAGCCTGCATTAGCTTTGATGTTTATTTCATCCCGGAAAGGATTCGGGTATACCCGGACATAACCTATCCGGAAATCTTCAAACTCTGAACCTGCACTGAGGATTAAAGGTTCCCCCCATACAGAGTCGGCTTTTTTATAATAAACAAGGTCGAAATTCTCCTTCATGTAATTGCTGAGTCCACCTTCACACTCATAGTTTGTCAATCCGAGTCCTTTTTGATATACTTCAGCATCAATATAACATCCATCGCACACCGGCATCCGCCAGCAGCTGTCATATGCTTTTTCAAACCTTATGCATCCAGTCGAAAAATCCAGTTTCCTTTGCCGGCCTGTGCCAAATAACTGGAATTCGTAACCCTCTGATTCATTCTTAAATACAGGTTCATCAGGTAAATGATTAAATCGTTCATCAGGGTAATAGCAGGATTCTGATATTGTTGTATACACAGTATCTTTAATTGTTATACCATTCAGCGATTTTGTTTCCTGGCAGATTATCCTGACCTGATAACAGACCGTATCCCCTTTATCTGATCTGCCCAGAATTTTTTTCATGGTCTTTATTATTTCATATTCATCCCTTATGCTGTATGGGTCTATTAATTCCTGGAAGTTTTCAGTATAGATATAATGAAATTCATCCCCCTCATTATAATCATTTACTTCCATCCAGGTAAGATTTCTCACGCCGACATCGGGGTTAGTTAAACCGATCAGGTTATATTCCTCAGGTTCATTATCAAAAATTGAAGTATAAAATGTTATATCCGGGAATGAATTAAAATTCAGCGTCCTGAGCAGACCATATGATTTACTTATAATTATGGATAACATGTTCACAGGATGTTCGATGGGCTGACCTGAAAGGTTCTCAGCCTGAAAATTAATAGTCTTGATCGAATCAATTATTCCAAGGAAAGATATGGTGTCATACGATATGACTTTAGCTTCTATGGAACCTGTAAGATTGTTTTTATAACACATCCAGCTTTCATTCAATGCAGCATCAGTTTTAATGGAAACTGTATCATTAAAGCGATTGATGAAAATATTATACCCGTCCGGTCTGATGATGATTTTTTTGCCCAGCCATGAGGTATAGTATGGAGAATAACAATATTCATTAATCTCGTGGAAGTTGTAATAATTATAATATATGGTATCATACCCTTCTGTCCTGACAGAATCAATCCGTACTGCCCTGACCTGCTCTGATGAATTGATATAAAATGCCTGCCTTTCTGGATAAATACATTTCCAGGACTGTGCATGAGAGCAGAAAGTAATCGACAGTAAGTATAATGATAATATGGTTCTGCATTCAGCTTTCATAAATACGATAAATCATATGATCTGACAGCCTGATAAAAAAATTGAAATATTATAAATACCAAATGCTGGGAGGAAAAATCCATTTACAGGATGCATAAATAAATTTACGGGAATTCCAGTTAATAAAAAATATTCCGGGCAGGATTTTTTCAATAGTACCCGGTAGTTTAACAGGTTTGATTTCAAATAAGAGTCAGATTGTTTTCAATGATTGTCTCTCTGTCAGCAATGTATTTTATACTGTATTATCTGGAATATAATCCCAAAATAATATTTAATATTTGGATTTAATTCCTGAAATTAATAATGATGATCTACAGATAAAACACTCCATAATTGTCTCACAAACCAAAATTTCTACGCTTCAATCTTTGATTTATTTCATCTGTACTGAAGTACTGAGGATCAAATTCCTCGCCAAGCCATTCGGAAAGACTCAAATATTCGGGGTGATCCGTCTTTTTAAGTATTTTCAAAATATTGGCATAACCCCATATGCCCCCACAGTCTTCTGGGGGACAATTCATTTTACCTGCTATACACACCGGATAGACTGTCTGGGTTTCAGCCTTAAGGACTTTTTCAAGAATAATGTTATGGATCCAGCTATCTCCGAAATCGTATTCATATTCAACCTGATCCTGTTCTTTTTGTATCAGATCTGAAATCTTTAATTTTTTATAATCCACATTATTGGAATCATCCCAGAAAGTATCATCTTTCATTCTTACAGAGTAAAAGGTCTCATCTTTAATAAACTGATGCAAATGAGAATTAGACCATCCCATGACTGATTGAATTATTTTATGAAGGTCAGATAATAAGTTATCCGATGACACTATGAATCTCCTCCAGATCTTTGGCCTTGATCCGGCCAGTTCAATCTTAAGCTGAAATAATTTCATTTCCATTTTGTTGTTTTAAAAATTAATTTTCAATTATTTCTCCCCCGTCAGCGTTACATCATAAAAATAGTCAGCCCGGACAGGGATCCCGTCCTCAGTGATACCCTCAAGCGTGCACCGGATGCGGGTATAACGGTCGCCGTTATAGAATCTGATATTAGCCGTCCCATCCTCTGCAAGCCGCAGCTCGGGCTCCCAGTGGATGGTCTTGCGCAGGTCAGGTATCGTACTGCTCCTTTTTTCCTCAGTATCATAAACCGGCTTATAAAATTCTTTGCTCACAGCATATTTCTCAATCCTGACAGGATTTTCCCATTTGCGGCTTTCTTTTCTTTCAGAGAATGGTTTTGTCTTTACATCAATGATGTATTCGATTCTGTAACCATATAAAGCCTGCACCTCCGGTCCGCTGATGACTGTATACTCGGCAATCTGCTCCGGTTTAATATAATAGGCATAGGTGTAATCAGGTATCATCTTAGGAGGGCTCCTCCCGTCGCCAGAGTCATAGGTGTACTGAAGGATCCCGTCGATGCAATAATAGACAGGCGCACTGTTCCGGTTGAATTTGTACACCATAGTCTCAAGATCTTGCATAAATACAGCCAGATCCAGCTCTTCCTGGTCAGCTTTCCTTTTACTGAAGGCGAGGTCAGCGGTGCTGAATTTTTTTTTCCTGGCGGTCCCTCTTATTATTACTTCTTCGAGCCACCGGTTGTTATCGAGGTTCAGGGAGAAATAATCCTGCAGACGGTATTGCCCGGGCCTGGGTGCGGCAGTAATCCTGCCCATGCTGTCGGCCAGGTATCTGAGATAAGCCTGCATATTATTTTCAAAGGCTGAGGAATCCAGGATGATTGACAGGTTACTTTTTTTGTTCTTATCCTCTGCATAGAGGAATATCCCTGTGTTGGAGGAGGATGCATAATCGGGGATAAAAGAGAATACGCCATCTTTGTTGACAGGGATGACAGTTGAGTTCCCCCCGAAATATACTATGAGCGATCCATCTGTCGGTCTGCTCTCTCCTCCCAGGGGCTGTTTCATCAGGTGCCCTGAAATGGCATCCATGTTCTGAGGCCTTACCAGGTTGATCGAATCCACAATTTTTGCGAGGTACTCGTAGTTGCGCCAGCCTTGTGTCATAAGCAACAGGTCGAGATCCCCTGCAGCAGAATTATCCGACAGATCGGAATAATGTCCGGGATTGTGTATCTCACCGTGAATTTCCGGCGAAAATAGCAGGGAGGTCACAATACCAGGTTCATCAAGCATT
>Ga0172365_10000554_pt1 | contig 25348 bp, 23 predicted proteins | sample LakKivSesite48cm_FD_114535 | JGI IMG/M metagenome (GOLD analysis project Ga0172365, IMG submission 114535) | Sediment microbial communities from Lake Kivu, Rwanda - Sediment site 48cm | ecosystem: Environmental > Aquatic > Freshwater > Lake > Sediment | place: Rwanda: Western Province, Lake...
TATACCAAGACATATTCAAGTAGATACAAAAGCATTAGTTGAATTATTTGTTGAAACAGAAAAACATCAAAAATTATTAGATGTTTGGATTACAGAAGAAAAACTAATTGATAAAGGAAAAAATCAAGGACAACCTAAAAATAAAACAAAAGCAGATTTATATAATTGCATAGAACAAAACAAAGAGTTTATTTGGAATACCTTTTTCAATATAACTCAGACAAGAAATAATTATGTTTTTGATTATACTATTATTACAGATGGATATGCTACTTCCTTAAGATTTTTACATAAGGATTTTATAAATGACCAAAATTCTAAAAAAGAAAAGATGAAGGCAGGAAAAAAAGCATTACAAGGATTAACAAAAGAAGAAAAAGAAAAAATTAAAGAGGAAAAGAAAATATTTCAAAAAGAACAAGCCAAACAAAAGCGATTAGAAAACAAAAATAAACCTAAAAAATCTAAAAAAGAAGAAAAACAAGAAAATTATAAATTTTCTTATATTGATGAAGTATCAAAAGAATTATTAGAAGGAAAACATATTTTTATTGACCCCGGAAAAAGAACATTGTTTTCTATGATGGATGATGATGGAAAATATTTTTCTTATACAAATAGACAATATATTAAAGAGACAAAGCGATTAAAATATCATACGTTACTAAAGAATCACAAAGACAGAATTGGAATTACTGAAATAGAAGAAGGATTAAATAAATATAATTCTAAAACTTGTAATATAGAAAAATTCAAAGAATATGTAATTGCGAAAATAAAAGCTAATGAAAAATTAGTTCCTTTATATCAAGAACTAAAATTTAGGAAATATAAATGGTATGGTTATATCAACAAAAAAAGAACAGAAGATAATATGGTAAATAAAATAGCAAATAAATATAGCAAAGACCATATTATAATCATTGGTGATTGGAGTATAGGAAAACAAATGAGAAATTTTATTTCTACACCCAATTTAACATTAAAAAGAAAATTACGAGAACATTTTAAGGTTTATAATATAGATGAATTTAAAACATCATGCTTAAATTACAAAACAGAAGAAGTATGTGATAATTTATATTTGAGATTTAAGAAAGACCCAAAACAGAAAGAACGAAAGATACATTCTATCCTAACATATCAAATGGAAAATAACAGGAAGGCATGTATCAATCGTGATAAAAACGGATGTAAAAATATCCAGAAAGTATTCAATAGTTATATGGAAACAGGAGAAAGACCTGATAAATATAAAAGAGAATACAAAGACAATAAAAGTCTCCAACCGCTTTTCTTTGAGGAAGCCGTCAAATGTGAGACAAGCCCAAGATTTTCTATTTAAGAAAATGGATAGGGTGCATTTACACTATTGAGAGGAAAATTATAAATTTTTTATTTTTATAAAAAGTTTGTCTCATTTTTCTTTTCGGTCGGTGTAATTTAGCCTAAGTCATCTAGTTTTTTAAATAATTATTTAATTATTTAAAATTATATTTATAAACTTTTTCTGTTTTTTAATTATTTTTTTTGTTTTTTAGTTATATTGTTTTTGTATTTTTTATTGAAAATTATTATCTGGATCGTTCAATAGAGATAAATCTAGCAATAACATTGCTATCCTATCTTTCTCCATTTCATCACTTATTACCTTATTAATGTTTCCATGAGATGGATTCTTAATCATAACTTGCAAATAATCCAAATTATACATTCTTTTTGTTATAATTAATATATTATTATTTTAACTTTAAGTATCAATTTTTATATATATTATTAATAATTCAATATATTTATATCTTTCTTCTACAATACGGACATATTTCACTAACAAAAAGCCATTGAATAATACATTCTCTACAATATACATGATCACAATCTGTTTTTATATATTTATCATTTATTGGAGATAAACATATAACACAATCTTTCTTTTCTATTTCTTTTTCACAATTTATTAAAATTTTCTCATAATTATTAAAATTAAAATAACCTAAAGATAATAAAAATATCTTTATTTTAGTTGGTAATATATCTTCATTATTTTTAATAATATTCATATCCCATTCAACCAATTGCTTAATTATATTATATTTTGTATTTGATATTGCAAATTTGAATGACTCATTTAAATCTATACCAGAATTCCATTCATATAATTGCCTAATTATATGTAAATGTCCTTCATCACATGAACTTGTAAATGATATATTATCATCAAATGTTATATCTAATTCTGGCTTAAGCTCTCTTATATACCTAATTATTTCTAAATGCCCATTTGTGCATGCTAAATAAAATGCATCATTATCCCTTGCCGATATATTTATATCTGGTTTATATTCTATCAATAATTTAATAACATCTAAATGACCATAAATACATGCATTTCTAAACGGTTCATCTTCATTAACTGATATATTTATATTTGGTTTAATTTCTATTAAATATTTAACTACTTCTATATATCCATTACTACATGCTAATCTTAAAGCCTCATCATTATTTGCTGATACATTAATATTATTATTAAATGTAATAATCTGTTTTACTATATCTAACTGACCACATTCACATGCCTTAATAAATCCTTCTTCCAATAAAACTATATCCCTCATAATAATTTTTGGATATAATAAATAAAAAGCTACCAATTTCTGTAAATTACCATATATACATATCGACATAAATGTATTTCTTAAAAAATATAATATAGAACCATTCATTATTATATCTAATTCTTCATTCGAATTCGACATTATTTATTATCTCTTATTTAATTATTTTTATACTCATTTTTTTTATAAAAAAATATATCAATTTTTTTATACTTAATTACTCTATTATTTATTTCTTTACAGACTTAATCGTTTTTTTAGTAGATTTTTTTGTAGATTTATTAGGTTTTTTTGAAGTTTTTGTTGTTTTTTTTCTTTTAGATTTACCACCATTTAACATTCTTTTTGGAACTGCATTAATCTCATCTTGTGTCCTTTGAAATCTTGCATCCATTAATGCTTCTGATGCCGGTATAAAATTTCTAGCTCCATATGTATGACTATATATCACTCCATTATCATTTATATATGAACTATGTGGTGTTACCGCTGTAGGTGGATATGGTGTTCCTATATCTGATGGATATCTTCCATAATTCAAATTTAATCCTGAACCACCTCTTGAACAACCACAACCTGATTTACTCACTATCTTCTTTGATCTATTTGACATTTACTATATATATTATATATATTAAATTATATTTACCTATTAAAAATAAAAAATTATCCAGTAATTGCTCCAACAATACTACTCGGATTTGGATTTGACATTATATAATCATATGCTCTCTGATTTAATGATTCATTATCATCTAAACCTATCTTTAATCTACCTTCATTTGTCTCTTCCATTGGAATACGCTTCTCTGGATCTAACGATATCGGATCAACTGCACCTAATACCGGTAAATTAAATACTAATGGAAAACTTCTAATAGGATGATCAAAAAAATAATTTGCTCCCATTAATATTTTCTAAATTTTATTACTATATAAAATAATATATAAAATATTATTTCATATTTTATATTTAATATTTTTACTTCTCTCATTTATTATTTTTTAATCTTTTTTGTAAAAATTTAATAATCTTGCTGATGGATCTAAATCAGAACAAAAAGGATGTCTCCAATAATACGGAATAACTTCTGATCTACCTGGATAATACTCTTCAAATATTTTTCTATAATAATAACTTTCTTTATCATAGGGGGGATTATGTGTGAAATTATCTTTATTATTTATGTATTCATCATCAGAAACTTGTAAATCAATATATTCCTTAATAATTTGAAACCAACTTCTATCATGACTACTAACTCCATCACTAAATGCCTCCTTTCTCCTCCATAATATATCATTCGGTAATATACCATCAAATGACCTTCTAAATATATATTTCTCTATATATTCATCATTAAATCTCTTATATTTTGGAGGTAAGCTCATTATATATGCTAAAAATTCTTTATCCGCAAATGGAACCCTTGCCTCTAAACCAGCACCACTTATACTTTTATCTGATCTTAATAAATCAAAAAATCTAACATCTCTTACCATCCTCTCATTCTCTCTCTTAAAATCTTCGTCATTCGGTGCTTTTAAAAATCCTCTATATGAACCAAAAATTTCATCTGACATATCACCACAATATATAACCACATCATTAGAAACTTTATTAATATATTTACTAACTAAATAATTACCAACAGATGCTCTTACAGTTGTAGTGCAATAACTCTCAATCTGATATATCGTATCTTTTATTGCATTCAAAAATTCTGTTTCTGATAAACATATTTCATGATGATTCGTTCCTAAATAATCCGCTACTTTTCGTGCCCATAATAAATCTACTGAACCTTTTAATCCTATACTATATGTATTTAAATTTCCATCTGGAATATTCGCCTTAACAATCGCTGTTACAACTGAACTATCTAAACCTCCTGATAATAAACAACCTACCGGTCTTTCACTCATTAAACGTTTTTTAACTGCATTCTCAAATAAATATTTAATCTTTGAACATATTGTTTTCTCATCATTCATTTCATTCTCTGGTAAAATACTATAAACATAATTATTATTATTTGTTATATATGGATAATATGGCTTCATATTGGATAATATATCTTCATTTCTTAAATCTCTAATATCATATATTGCATAAGAACCACCATTAAACTGAAATAAACTATCACAATGTAATAATGCTTTCATTTCACTTGCTACCGTTAATGAAACCTTATTATCCTTATTATAACCAATAAATAATGATCTTATACCAAATGGATCTCTTCCTATAATTACTGTATCATTGGTATAATCATATAAAACAAATGCAAAAACTCCATCTAATCTTCTTAATGTTTCAACTATACCAATCTTTCTATATAAATGTATTATAATTTCACAATCTGATGAACTAATATATTCTGATTCTAAATTAAATTCTTGAATTAATTGTCTAAAATTATAAATTTCTCCATTACAAATTAACTTACAATCTTTTATATCAAATGGTTGATTACTTAATGCATTTAATCCATTAATTGATAATCTATGAAAACCAAATATCTTCCCATTCTCACTTATTACCTGTGTATTATCAGGTCCCCTATGTGCTATTTTTGCTATAGATAAATGTATTTGTTTTAAAATATCAATCGGTATCTTATTATTATAATGTTGATAAAAAAATATTCCACACATATTTATAAAATATTATAAATATTATCTTTATATCTTTAAATATTTTTTGTTTAAATATTATTTATACTTATTTATATCTTATTTTCTATTTTTATTGATTGCTTTGCATATGATTGCTTTTCATATATTTTTATAATTTTCTATTTTATTTTTTTGTATCACTCTCAGTATTATTATTAAACATAGATTTTATATTTTGAATCGTCTTATTAATCACAACAATAATATTGTTACCAAGAAAAGTTAAACATAAAACTAATATAGATATAAGTATTAAGAAAATATTAAACATTAATGATCCATTCATTAAATTAACATTCACATAAAATATATATATAATTGTAATTGTTGTAATTGATAATAAACTATAAAAATATTTAATACCAAAATTTTTAATCATATTTATAAAATCATTCTGTTGATAATTTAAATTAAGTAATGCTATAAAAATAGTCGCATATAATATCATTTTAACTGTTGTAACATATTTATTAAAATCAATAATCGGTTTTAACATATAATACATTGCTACTATTACTCCAACTATTAATAATATAAAATTAAAATCAATACCCGAAGAATCATACTCAATTTTTATTTTATCTTTCTTATCTCCATATTGATCTATTGAATTATAAACCAAATTAGCTCCTGATTGACTATTAATTGTTGTATTAATTTTATTTGAAAATACTAATCCTATTACAACAAGTGGAATTAATAATAAATAAAAGAAATAATTAAATGGATTTGTAGTAATTTTAATTACTGTTGTTAATTTATTATAAAAATTATTAAAATCAAAATTCTGCCATTCATTATCAATTTTACAATCATTCGCTAAATTTAATATCATTGTATCATTTATTTTTCCATAATCTGATATTAAATTTTGAACTTTAGTTGTAAAATTACAAAAATTATCATAAATATTATATCGAATATTTTTTAAAGTTTTCTGTTTTAATGGATCACTATTATCCTTTTGACTAATATTAAAATAATTTTCTCCATTATAATTAGATTCCTGAATATTAGGTTTTTCAGTTTCACTATTTAATTGTAAAACTGCATCAATACTATCTTCAATATCTTTATCTTTAATATTTGGATTACCTAATAAAGGTTTTAATTGATAATATAAATCTAAAAATGGTTCTTGTAATGATGGTAATTTATTTAAAGAATAAAATATACTTTTTTGTTGAACAAATATAGACATAATTTTAATAACAAATAATACAATAGAAAAAATAAAAATTTTCCAACTAGATTTTAATACTGATAACCAAATTTTACCAAAAGGTTCATAAGGTCCAGAACATAAAGTATTATTAACCATTATTATATATTAACTAAAATATATTATTTATATAATTTATAACTGTATTTTTATTTAATAATTAAAAAATCCTATTAAAATTGCTGATATTATAAAAGTTATTATTCCAAATAATCCAACTAATTGAGATGTTGTAACCATATCTATTAAATCTGTTTTATTTGTTGTTATATTTACAATCGCTTTACATATTGGATTTAAAAAGTTTAATACAAAACATACAGAATTTACAACTGTTCCACTTACATATTTTTTAAAATTCTCCTTATCAGTTAATATATTAATAATATCAGGAGTTTCATTACTATCATTTTCATTATATTTTTCATAATTATATATAATACTTTCTATATCATTTTCACTATAATCTAAATTATATTTTAATGATGTCTCTTTAATAAGTTCTTTAGATTGATTTATAAATGATTTATAATCAGTATTTGAATCCACTATATTAAAATTATTTGATATGAAATTTAATATTGTTCTTGACATATATCCTAACATTAAAGAAGTGTTTTGAGTAAGATTACTAGTTTTAAAACCTAAGAAATTTATTAGAAAATAATTAAGTAATCCACTAATAGAAGAATCACCTATTGATGATTTTGATAAATTACCCAATAATTTATAAATTTTTAATAATCCTTGTAATGATTCACATTCATAATTAGTATTTACAACTTTCTCTGAATTATCATACATACCTGATATTAATGTAGTCGTTGCATCAACTAATATACTATAAAACATTCCCACAATTGGAATAAATCTTACTAATATATATAACTTTTCTTTAATTTTACTCAAAATATTTATTAAAGCTCGAATAATCTTTCCTAATGTAACTTCAAAGATAGGTCCTATTAATGGTATTTTTTCAATTAATGAAACTAATTCAATAACACCTGAATTAGCTCTTAAAATAATATAAAAAATAGTAGGAATAATAGCAGTATAAAATGAGATTCTATAAACTTTATTCATCCAATTTTGATCACAAAAATTAGTAAAATTATTATATGCCCAATGCTGAATATACATGAAAAAAGTTACAAAACTCTTAATACCCATAAAACTCCCTATAAAACATAAAACTGTTATTATAACTACTACTAAATTATAAACTATTTTCTTAAAACCTGACATAGTTTGACCTTCTTCTAACTCCTTTTCTACATTTTCTAATTGATTATCAATATCTTTTAAATAAGATCTATAAACAGATTCTTCAACAGTATTTATATTATTTTCCTGTATCATATCTATTAATAAATTTATATTAAATATTGAATCATCAATTTTAATTTGATTAAGTTTTAATCTATCTTCTTCACTTGATTCAGGATTATTATAAATATTTTTTAAATTATTTTCTAAAGTTGATTTAATAAAATTATCTATTTCAATTTTACTATCATTAATTCTTCTATTTATTTCTGTTTTTGGTAAATTTTCTTCATTTTTATAAATATTAATAATATTGTTTAAATAAGTTGATACATCATTAATAATATAATTATCTTTTAATAATTGATATAAATTAAGAAATGTAGAATTATTAGAATCTATTTCTAAATCTTTTTTTAATTGCTTACGACTATTTGAATCATTATTTGTTCTATCATTCCTATTAAATAATTTAATAATATTTTCTATATTAATATTTCTTTCTATTAATTTATCAATGATATCTTGAGCAGCTTTTTTTTCTTGAACTAATTTAGATGTATTATTACTTAAAAGTTTTCCTAAATAAAGTAATAAATATTGTCCAAAAAAATTATACACAAATCCAAAAAATCCAGATTGAATACCAACAATAATAATAATAACACAACCTATTATTAATCCCCATTTTAAAACGGTTGTTAAAAAATCACCACCTAATATACCATGAAAATTTTCACTAAATAATAATAAATGGTCACCATCTCTGATATTATAAGTTTCAAAACATTCAGTTTTTAATAATCTTAATCCCTTTCTAAAAATTTCTCCATCACCTAATTTATAATTAATTGCACCTACTCTTTCTAATCTATTAACTTCTAATGGAATACTATTAATGTAAATTATCATTTTATATATATAATTTATATATATAATATCTACTTTTTAACAATTAACTTTAAAATTAATAAAAAAAACAAATTATTATAAAAAATTTATTGATATGTAAAATAATATATTAATTTATTTTTAAAATTTAATAATTCATTTAATAAATCTAGATCAAATTTTTTTAATTTATTTAAATTAATATAATGTTTATTGTTATCTAAAAAATTACATATAATATTATCAATCTCTTTAAATTGAATATTATTTTTATTAATATTTTTTCTACAATATGGACATATTTTATTTTTTAAAGAATTATAACAATTATAACATATAATATGATTACATTCTAACATTATAATATTATCAATATTTTCATTAAAACATATATTACATTCATTTAGATTATAATCTTGATTACTTTTAATAATATTTTTATTTAAATATTTATCAAAATTTAAATTATTAATATATGATTTAATAAATTCATTATTATATTTATTTATTATATTTTTTGAAAATGTTATACTAATATTTTTTAAATTATTATTTTCTATTGTTTTATCATTATTTTTTATAAATTTATATACTAAATTAGAATAAATTATATCATCACATATATAATTTTTAACATATCCATTTAATAAATATTTATATTTCATATTAATATTATTAGAAATATCATCATCTAAAATAATAAATAATATCTTATTTACATATAAAAAATGTTTAATATCATTATTTAAAATATTTACACTATTAAATATAATAATATTATAATTAAGCATTAAATTTTTATTAAATTTTTCATCATGATAATAATAAATTTTAAGATTTATATTTAATTCATTGAATAAATTATCTAATTCATTTACAATAATATCTTTATTAAAATCATTATATTTAATTAAAATACCATTAAAATCAAATATGGTTTTTATCTTAAATATTGGATAATGATTATAAATAAAAATATTACAATTAAAAAATTTATTAATTACTGATTTCAATTTATTACTATCATATAAAGAAATCATATTATTCTTATTTTTTATATACAATTTTATATCATTTGTTATATTATTCGTAATTTTATTATTACGATATAATTCATCTAAATAAAATTTATTTAGAATAAATTTAGTTTTATCATTTTTTACAACTGGTATTACAAGATCTGTTTTATAGGAACAAGCAGACTTAATAGAGGAAGAATTTATAAAAGACATAATTAAAAATACAGAATAATTTACAAAATAAAATATATAATAATATAAAAGTATAATAAATTATTTTTATATATAAAATATAGTTTATAAATAAAAATGAAAATATTAAAACACACATTATTAGATAATAATTCAATGAAAATATTTAGTAATTTAAAATATAATAATGAAAAAATAATAAAAACGATTCGTGCTTCTATTGTAACAAATGTAATATGTATTATATTAATTTTATTATTTATTTTAATTGTAACAAAAAGATATTTAGATACTCAAAATAAAAAAAATATTATTAAATCTAATCTTTTATATCAACAACAACAAGAAGAATATAATAAAAAAATAATTGAAAATACTATAAATACAAATCAAAATAATGATAATCAACTTAATAATAATAATACAAAAGTAATTAATCTAAACAAAAAAAATAATATTAATACTTTAGATAAAGGATTTAATGAAGATATAACTAGAGAAATGGAGAATTTAACTAATTTAGTAGAACTAGAAGGGGGAACACTAGAATTTTATGATGATTTATTACACTAATAAATATATTTTTATAAAATTTATAAATAAATTATAATAAATAATATGTTAATAATAAATTACACCTTTGCACATTTATAAGGTTAAAAATAAAAATAAAGATTATAAAAAGTATATAAAGATAATAAAATAATTTATAATATTTTAAAAAAATCAATGAATCAATCAACAAATAATAATTCAAAACCGACTAGGGAAGAATTACAAGCCAAATTAAGAGAAAAGATTGGTATGAAAACATTACAAAGAAGAAGCACTAAATCTAAATTAAATACACTTAATGACACACAAAAAAATTCAGATAATTCAGTAAATATTGAAGAATTACAAGCATTTGCACAAGAATATTATAAAAGAACTGGTAAAGATCCAAGAAATATGTCTCAAGAAGATTTAGTTAGAGAATTTACTAAAATGAAAATAGCACAACAACAAGAAGAAAATCAAGAATAAATCTTAAAGAATATAAAGCAATTATATAGAAAGTAATGAAAAAATATTAAATATTATATAAATATTTATATAATATTATAAAAAATATGTAATTAAATATAATTAATTAGATTTATTAGATAATAATTGTAATAATAATTTATTATGTTCAGCAATAGTATCAGTTAATTTATTAATACATGAACATATATTATTTCCTTCATTATCTTCAAGAAGAGTTGATAAAACTTGATATAAAGGATTTTCAGTTAGATCAATTTCTTCAATATCTGAATATTCAGAACCAGATCCTGAATCAGATCCTGAATCAGATCCTAAACTAGAATCAGAATTAGAATCAGATTCTTCCAAATTAGAATCAGATTCTTCAGTATTATCTAAATTAGTTTGTTGAGCATTATCCTGATTTTTTTCAGGATTAACTTGTTCAAGAGTATTTTCAGAAGACATTCTAACTGTTATTATATATTAATTTAATATATAATATTTTATAAATATAAACAAATTTGAATAATTTTTAAACGAATTATACTAAAATAATAAAAATAATTATTAAAATATATAATATAACTTTTATATGAGAAAAATTATTATTTAAATTAAAATGAAAATTATCTTTTTTATTTTCTATTGAATTATTTAATTTGTTTATTGTATAATAGATCATATATTATATTATATAAAATAGTTTATATAATATAAAAATTAATTTTTTTTAATTTTATATAAGATATTATTAGGAGTTAAATAAAATTTTTTAAATTTAATTATATCTTTATTAAAGATAATATCTATAAAATTATTATGATAATTATTATAATCATATATTCTAAAATTAAAAGAATTATTAGAAAATAAATATCCAATAATAATTAATAAATGAATATTAAAATCAAAATTAGATAGATTATTTTTTAAATTTTCAGAATAAATAATAGGAATATTATAAATCCTATAAAGATCGTAAATAGTATTCATATTTAATTTATATATTATTAATTTAAAAAAATCTTTTTCTGATAATTTATTTTTTATAATATCATTTATTTTATGTATTCTTACTCTTTTTGAATCATATCCAATATGATCACAGATTTCTGATGGTAAATCAAATAAATTATTATCAAAATATTGAAAATTGATAAAGAATAAGTTATTAAAATAATTAATAGTATATATATTATCATATTTTCCACCATAAAATGGATATAAATAATCAATAAAATATAATTCTATATTTTCATTTAAATCAATAATTTTATTTTGATTATTATTTAGTTTAACAGATATCTGATTCATATTGATAATATAACCAATTAAAAAATAATAAATTTTATAATCTGTATAATTTATATCATCAAAGTTATCTTTTATGGTGTTTGTAAGAAGTTCATTAGATAAATATTTAATAATAATAGGTTGTTTATTAAAAGAATTAAGATTTAAATCTTTAGGGATTAAATTAAGGTTAAATATAAACATATAATATATAAATATTAAATTATTTATAAATATCTAAAAAGAGAAATATAATATGATAAAATAGCTATTACAATAATAAGATAAGCTAATAAAACAATTGATAAATTATTATTAAGATTAAGTAATTTAGGTTTTAATACAAATAATAATATAATTAAAATAATGTAAATAATTAAACTAAAATCTACGATAGGTGAAAATACCATAAATATTAAAATATATAATATATAAATATTTTATAAATTAAATCAATATTTATTACTTTAATTTTTTTTCAATATATATAAATTTAAAAAAAATAAAGTTTATGAAATAATAAATAATAATTAATAAAAATAATAATAATTAATTGTAATATATTATATAGATTAAATGAAGATCTTAGTATTAATAATATTAATAATAATTTTACTAATTTATTATAAATTATTTAAGATAGATAAAGAATTCAAAAAAATCAAAGAAAATTATATGGATATGTCATTAAAGCATCAAAATATAGAAATAGAAGGTGGTATAAATATAGGTAAAGAAAGAAATACATTATTTAGAAATAAAACAAGAAATTTAAATGCAATAAAACAGAAATATAATTTAAATAAAATGATAATAGGTTATCATAGAAATTTTTTAGAATTTGATTATGATAATTTATTAGATACTATAATGAAAGAATTACTAGCTCATACAGAATTAACTTATCTATCTAAAAAAAATTATACTAATGTATTTAATATGTTTATAGAATTAGGTATAGATAAAAATCCATTAAATTTTGTAATAACAGATACTATAACATCATCAAATATTTATACTGATATTCATAATAATAATATTGAAGTAAAACCAAATATAGGATTTAATATACAAAATATTAATTTTATATGTCAGGTAAATTATGTTTTATTATTTACAATAATAAATACTTCAAATTTATTAATAAAAGAAGAACAAGATATTAATATATTTGGATTAATAGATAATTATATGAGTAGAAATATAGGTAATAATTTAAGAGATTACTATGATATAAAATATAATAAAAAAATAGATATACAATTTTATAAAAATTATAATGAATTATATAGGGAATTAGATAAAAAAAGATTAGATTGTATAGTAATTATAGATAGATTAAAGAATGATTATTTAACAAATTTATTTTTTAAATATAAAAATTTTATGATATTTGAAATAGATATGAATATAAGAATAGGTTCAGATAAAAATCAAAATTTAATATCTTATTATAATCCAGTTTATTTAGATTTAAATATTATAAAAGGATATTTACCTAGAAAATTTTTAGATAAAGTATATACAACATTAAGACCAGATATAAGAATATTTGCAATAAATATATTATTATTTTGTAATTCAACAATAAGTCCAGAGACTACATATGAAATAACTAAATATTATACATATAAATTTCAGAAAAAGAATTTAAAACTAAATACACAAATAACTCCATTTACAGAAAATAGACAATATCAATATAAAGTTGATAGTGATAATTTATATGATACATTAACTTTTAATCAACAATATTTTAATAGATATTTTACAAATCATGTTGGAACTAATAAGTTTTTAAATGATGTTGGAAATATTAATTATAATCCATCTCCTAATTGTATTCATGTTTGGGGTAAATGCACAGATGAAAAATTAGAAATTCTTAATAAAAATTTAATATAAATAATATATTTGATAAAATAATATAAATATTTATATAAATATTTATAATAAACTTTTAAGGATATAAATTATGCGATTTGTTTAAGTTGATAATTTTTTTGATAGAAATGATTAAATCTATCATCTAAATCATCATCGAATGCATAATCTGGAGATTTATAAGTTTCATTTTTAGATTGTTTATCACAACAATTACGTAATGTAGAAATGGGTAACCATTTTTTACCATTATCAATATCACAATTATAACATAAAGGTTTAGTAGTAGTATCATATAATGTATATCCAATTCTTCTAACATTTATAGGCATTTCACAATATCCATTTTTACAACCACCGAATTTATTTTTATAATTAATGTTTGACTTAAAAAATATACAATCCTCATCTACTTTACAAGGTTGGTCCCATACACCTACTTGTTTTTTTCTACCGAAAGGATCATATCCAGCAACACATAATTCTCTATTAATATCTTTTGTAACAGTATTAGTTACAGGATCAAAACATCTAAATTTATCAGATTTTCTACTAGTATCTAAAGATGATTTTTGAAAAGAAATATCTTTATCAATAAAAGAAATATTATCAATTTCTTTATTATAACCAGAATATCCTAATAATTGATCAGTAAAGAATTGACCAACAAAATTATATTGAGTAATTTCAGCTTTATTAGTATCTTTATTAATTCTCATTTTTAAGAAAATAGTATAACCATAAAATCCGAATTCTTGTAATAAAACAAATAATATACCATATTGTGTTTGTTTAATTTCATTATTTACAAAAACAGATGAAACAGCATATTTATAAATAATAAATTCATTTTTAATAATTTCATTAACAAGTAAAACACATTTATTAATAAAATCGAATTCAGTTCCTTCTAATTTATAAGAGATATTAATATTATCATTTAGATTAATTAATCTATTTTGCCATGTATTTTGATTTTGTATATTATAATCCATTTTTAACCAATCACCAACATTTTCTTGAGCAGCAGCACCAGAAATTATATATGGTTCAAATAATAATTTAATATGATTAAAATATATAAGATTTTTAACATTTGTAACAGTATTTTTTTGTATATAATCTAATGTTGGTATATTATAAATTAAAGTATTATTACTACAAGTAGGTGTATGCATATAAATTTCTGAATCAAACATATTTTCTTTTACTATTTTATTATTATGATTAAAATAATAAAAATTAGTTAATAAAATAATAATTATAATAAATATCAAAATAAAATAATATAAATTATTCATGATTATATATATCTATATATAATTATTTAACAAAATATAATTATCCAATAAAATCTATAATATCACTATCATATCCAAGTTTATCTATTGGTATTATAATCATTAGATTTATTACAATACCACAATCAGCCATAAATATTTTTTTTGATTTAATCTCTGCTCCAATTATTTCTATAATTTTATTAATATTATTTAATGAAATATTAGCATCATTTTCATTTAATCCTATTGGAAATCCTTCGTCATTATATCCAATATTATATATACATTTACCATCTCCTTCTTTTAATCTAAATTTCATTTGAGATGCATATTTTTGACATTTTAAATTATGCATATCTACTAAATTAATTTTATACTCAATATAACCATAATAATTTTCTTTATTTAATTTTCTTGCTTTTTTCATTTTAACTATTTTTTTATTTTTAGATATAATTTAATATTTATATATAATTTTATATTTATATATAATTTTTAGATTCTTATAGCTTTACACATTTATTAATCTTCCTCAGTATAGTTAGGAGTATCATAATTATCTATATTATCAGGAACACCATCACCTTCATTTTCAGTTCCTTGAGGCATTTCACCAAAATCATCACCAACTTCTAAAACTTCATTACCTTCTTTAGGTTGTTTCATATAAAATTCATCATATGTATCTTTATCTTTTAATAATTCATCTTGGAAATCTTCTTTATATAATTCTAATTCATCTTCAGTAGGAAATTTACCATATTTTTTAAAGTATTCATCTTTATAATTATCTTTAATTTCTTTTTCAAATTCATCAGACATATCATCATAGATAGAAACTTTATGATCAATTTCACCAACTGTTTGTTGAACTTCTTCAGGTTTAGCAATTTTAGCTTTTATAGTGGTTACAATTTTATTATATTCATTATCATTCATATGTAAATCATTATAATCTTCAATAAATTTATCAAAAATATTAAGAATAAATCTATTAACATTCATGGAGCCAATAGTAGAGAATTTATTTAATTCGGTAAATAAAATAGAATTTAAAAGATAAATAGTTAAATCAAATTCATCTAAATTAATATTTTCAATATCAGAAAAAGAATTTTCAAATTCAATATTAAGAAAATCTTTTGAATAACTTAAATATTCTTCAATAAAAGCATTGTTATTATATATTTGTTCCTGTAAAATTTTAGAATTTTCAGAATCAGTAAAAACAATTCTATTAATATCCTTAGCTTTATTTTTATGATTTTTTATAATTGATATAAATCTCCTAAAATAATTATTTAATAAAGACTTAATATTATTAACAGTATTAGTTTTAAGAACTAATATTATTTTTAATATATTATTTTTAGTAGAATTAATTTTTTCAATATTAATAAGTCTTCCTAATTTTTTATGTAATAATTTAAAATAATTATTTATAATATTATTAACAAAATCAATATCTAATTTTTTAGTGATTTTTGAATAATCAATAGGATTAAATTTAAAATCTTTATATAAAATAATATTATTATCAGGTAAATCTTTAATTAATTGAATATATAAATTAGTATAAGTATTTCTGAATCCACCTAAAAATAATCTAGATATATTACCTTTGAAAATAGTTTGATTCATAATATTTTCTAATTCATTAGATTCTTGAATATATTTATTAATAGTATCAACTTTATCACTAATGAATTGATAATAACCCGTAAAAGTATCTAAAGTTTGATCACAACATACATTAGCAGTAAATCCTAAAGGATCAAGAAGGACAGATTTAGAAATAATACTATTTATATCTTTAATAATAGAACGAGCTAAAAAGAAATATCTACTATAAATATCATTTTTATTAGGTTCTTTAGAAAAATTAAGTAAAGAATCAATATCTTTATTTTTAAATACATCAATTTTAGATGATAATCGTTTTTGAACATCTGATTTATATTTAATTTGAAATAATTCATTAATATGTCTTAATCTTCTAAATTTATCATAATTACGACGAATACTAAAATTAGCATTTTTCAAATTTTTATCTAATTCATTAATTAAACAACTAAAATAATTTATACCTTTATCATCCTTCGTTGAATAACCATCATATATACAACTACTATTACCTTTTTCTTTTGGATATTCAACAATAGCAGTTTCATAACTAATTAATAATCTAGCAGCAACTATACTATATTTATTTTCATTTATATACCTATCATAAGTATCTTTAAAATATTTTTTATCATCTAATTTTTTAATGGCATTATCAGATTGACCTTTAGATTTAAGAATTTTTATTTGTTGTCTTTTATAATCATTAAAATTGTATAAATTATTATAAAAAGGATAGCAATCAATAATAACTTGATAATAATCTTCTCTTTTTAAAAATATACCAATTTTCATAGTTAATGTATCAATAGCATTAATAATAGTGATAGTAATATCATCAATTTTAATATTTAAACCAATAAAATCACTGATAACAGATTTATCATTAATTTTTAAACTTTTAATAATTTCTCCATTTCTTTTTTTCGTTTCTTTATATATTTGACCTTTAATGATATCACTATCTAATAAATCATTTTCTCTAATAGCATGTCCTTGTGTATCAAAACCAACAACATCATCTCCTTTTAAAATACCAATTGGTGTAGAACAAATTTTACAATAAATATTAGATGTATCATTATCACCATCATCACCAAATTCAGTAAGCATATTTTCATTTAAATTAAATTTTTCTTCATTATTATCCGTATTATTTATAGCAATAAGATAATGATAATGACCACAAATTAAATAAGATCCATATTTTTTAGAATATATTTTTTTATGAATAGTGATTCCATCAAAAATAATAAGTTTATTAATTAAATATAATTTAATTTCATCATTTTTAATAGTATTAATCATATCTAAAATTCTCTTAACAGTAAGAGCAACATCTTCTAATTTAGATTCCTGATCTATAGACTTAACTTTATCATCATTTTTATTTAAATTATCTTTTCTTATTTCAATAATTTTTTTATATCCTTCTAATAATTTATTTAATTTTTCATTCATATTATCTGGTAAAATAGATAAATTTTTAAAATCATTAATTTCAATTAAAAGATCCATATCATTTTGAGAGAAGCATTTATTATTTATAATGTAATTGTTATTAGAGCAGAATTGAATTAATCTTTTATAAGAAGGATCTAATTTTTTATTAAATTTCCATAATTTATTTTTACTATCATAAATATATTCTTCAGAATGAAGGGGTTGAATATATAAAGCTTTATCTCCATTTTCCCATTCATCACTATTTTCAGAATAAGATGTTTTTTTATCATTATACGAGATATTATATAAAATATTATTTACTAAAATTTTATCAGATGGTAAAGGAGGTGCAACATTATTAAGAGCTTTATGAATAGAATCAAAAATATCAATAATTCTAATTTTATAATTATTTAATAAATTAGATCCTTCAGGTTCTTTAATTTTAGCAAGTATATTATTAATATCTTTAATATCTTTATCTTTATTTTTATAAGTTTTATCAAAATCTTTAGTATTTTTAAGAATAATATTATAAAATATTTCTCCCTTATCGATATGAGATTCAACCCATAAGATACGATTTGCTAAAGAATCATTTGGAGACATATAAAGTGGATATTCACCATAATATTTTTTAATTTGAGAGTTATTAAGATTATCATAAGAATAGATACTATTATTTAAAGGATCATTAGAAATTTTTAGATTAAGTTTATTATAAATAGTTTTAATATCATTATTTGATAATATTTTAGAATTATTTAAGATATTGGTTCCAATAATATTTTTAATATAATCGTATTGATTTTGAGTTAAATCATTATATTTAATATTATATTTTTTAAAAATTTTAGTAAGTTGATGTAGATATTGAATTTTAGAAATATAATTATTAATAAAAGGATCATTAAGTATATCATCAATAGATGGAATAATATTTTTAAGAATATCTTTAAGATTATTTTCAGATACTTTAAATGAATTAAAAAGGATTAATTTAGGATGAGATAGATCATTTTTATTAAATGAAGGAGAAATATCTAATTTTTTATTAATGTTATAAGTTTTAAGATTAAGTTTTAAATTAGTATAAATATCAGCATAAGTTCCATTCGATCCATTAGAAGTATCAATATTAATATAAAATTCATTATCAGATATAACAGTAATATTAAAAATACCGTTTATTTCAGGAATAGAATTACTATTATTAATATAAATTTGATCATCAGTATTAAGTTTATGATTATTCATAATAATTTTAGTATTTTTACCAATAATAATTTGTTGAGCATTTCCTAAAAATCCAATACTACCAATTCTGAAAGAAGAATCAAAGATATCAAAAATATTATTTTGATTATTAGCAAGAATAACAAAACCAACAATATTAACTTTTTCACCTGGGACTAAAAGGTTTTTTTGAATAAATTTAGTTTTATTTTTATCATCTTTAATTTCAATTTGAGTAAATAGAGGTTCATTAACAAATCTTTGTTCCCAATGGATAGTATTAATATCTATATATCTAAGAGCATTAAAATGTTGATTAGATACGATATCATAACCATTTTTATTATCAGGTAAAATATAAGTTTTTAGAAGATCATTTTTTTTAGAAAGGTATTCACTTAAATTATATTTACCATTTTCAAAATCAGTTTCTAATTCAGTTAATTTAATAAGATGAATACGTTGATCAGTAACTTTTAATCCATTAGGATCACGTTGATCTTTTAAAGATGTAAAGATTTCATTATCATTATTATTTGATTCATCAGAGTTTTCAATATATTCTTGTTCATCTTCACTTAATTTAGTAAAATAAACTTGTTTATCGTCAATCACAGGAATAATCCATTCAATATTATTAAAATGATTATCAAGGATAGATTTAATATTAAAATCAAATTTGGATTTGAGAATAGAGTCACCTAATTTTTTAACTTCAATAATTTTCATAACTTCATTTTTAACTTCATCTTGAACATATTTGAAGCTTTGATCATCAATGTTTCTTTTACTTAAAAGATTATTTTCAAGATCTCTAATATAAATTTCATCTTCATCAAAAAGAAGATCGTATTGAGGTGTTAATTCAGTATTTTCAATATAAATAGGTTCAGTATTATTAGCAAAAATATTAATACTTTCATTATTAGAATTATTATTATTATTTTCATTTATATCATTCTTTATAATTTCAGATGGTAAAATTTGTTTTTCTTTTAATTCTTTAGATAAATCAATATTTGATACATTCAAAGTATTCATTGGTTGCAATTGTATATTAGATTCAATATTATGTTTAGTTATAATATTTTGAATACTACTCATTATAAAAATAATAATATATATAATAATACTATTTTATTTTTATATTAAGAATTACTTAAAGGTAAATTGATATAGTATATATACATATTATGAATAATGATTATGCAAATCAATCAATAAATAATATAAATATTGAAATACAAGAAGATGATTTTCCAATCAGTAATAAATTATTATGTATAAAATTAAAAGAATTATATGGAATAATAAAGAATGATACAAGATATAAAGATATAGAAGAATTTTTTAAAAAATATAAATATTCAAAACAATCAATAAAGATATATAAATTAGATGATAATTTATATTATTTGAATACAGAAAAACATAAAAGTTTAATAATAAATGAAGAATTTAATATAATATCAAATTGTTTTTATGATATAAAACAATATTCTAAAAAAGAAAGACAAAAATTTATAGAAGAATTAGAAAATATAAATGAGAAGATATTTCAAAAATATAGAGAAGGAGTATTATTAAGATTTTTTTATTATAATAATAAATGGTTTATAGGAAATAAGAATAGCACATGGATTTTTAATTCTAGTTGTGAATTTATACAACAAGAAAATATATTCTTAAATAAAATAAATAAAATAATTAATTCTTATATAAATTATGATAATTTTATAAATTTTTTAGAAGGATTTAAAGATAAAAAATATACAATATATTTATTATTTGTAGATCCATTAATAAATTATTATATAGATATAAAAGATGAAGATAATAATATAAATAATAAAAATGGTATATATTTTTCTCATATGATAGATGAAGATAATAAATTAATATTAAGGAATGAAATAATAAATGAATTATGTAAAAAATATAATATACAAATAAATAATGAATATAAATTTTACAATAAATATCAGTTGGAAATGATATTAAAAAAGGAAACCTTAGATGAAAATTATGGATATGTAATAATTGATAATAAAACAGAGAAAATAAATATAATATATACGGATGATTATATATATGATTTAGTATATCATTATAAAAATATAGTAAAAAATTATTTTAAATATAGGGATGAATGTGTAGAATATATATATACATTTATCTTATTTAATGGAGAAGAGTTTGATAAAGATTTTATATTTTTAGAGAGAGTATATAGAAAATTTTGTAGATATTTACATAATTTATATATGGATTATTATAAAAAAAAGACAAAAAATATAAATGAAATAGATAAAGAGGATATAAAATTAATAAAAGAAATACGAGAAATAGGAAAAAAGAAGGAATTATCAAGAATAGAATATAAAGATGTATTAGATATATTAAAGAATTCAAAGATATTAATAACTAAAATAGAAATAATTTATAATGAATATAAGAAAAAAAAAAATAAATAAGAAGAATTTTATATATTAAATAAAAAATATATATATAAAAATTTTATAGAATAAGTAAAAAAAAAATAATAAAATATAGATATAATAAATATAATAAGTGAAGCAATTTAAAATAATAGTAAAAGATGACATTACAAGATTCAATACCAAATTTATTAAGAAATGAGAAGGTAGCACATATACAACAGAATTTTTTAAATTTTAATAAGAAGTATTTATCAGATTATAAATTATTATTATATGTTGTAATATGTATATCAATCATATATTTTATATTTGCAGTATTTAATACATTTTTTAAATTACCGGTAATATTAATATTAGGAACAATAATGGGATTATATTTATATAAAAATAATTAGATTAGATAAATTTATAAAAAAATATTTTTAGTAATAATTAAAAATATTAAATGTATTTTGAAATAAAAGAATAAAATTATAAAATAAAAAATGATGTAATATAAAGAATGATAGATATATTACCAATAAATATAAGGTTACCATTATTAGATTATAAATGGAATAAATATAATAAAAATCTATATAAAATAGAATATATAAGCAAAGTAACTAATAGAAGAATAAATATATTGATAGATTATTTTATAAGTAAATTAAGAGAAAAATATAAAAAAGTTTATTATCTAGATTCATCAATAATATATTATATATCGAATAAAGAATCAAAGATAGAACCTATATATTTGAATATGGATATATTAGATATATTTATAATATTACCGAATAAATTTAAGAGTATTTATATAATAATAAAAGGAGAAAAAATATATATAGATAATAGTGTATTAGGTAAGAGAAATTATATCATTAAAGATAATATAGAATCATTGATATATAAGGATGAGAGTTTAGAATCAAGTATAATAATAAAATTAGAATATATGGTAACAGATATTGATGATATAGATGATAAATATATAAAATTATATATAATAAAGAATAAATTACAAAATTATTATAAATATTATTTAACAAATAATAGAATGTTAAATAATAGATTATATATAAATTTAATAAATTTGATAATAAAACACATAGAAGAAATAGAAGATATAGAAGATATAGATGAAAAAGATTCTAATGATATGCAAAGTGATCATAAAGATGATAAAGAATATAAAATTAATAAAAGTGATATAAAATTATTAGGAACAATAGGAATAATGATGGGAATTAAGAGTTTTTTATTATTGTATGATATAATAATGGATCGATATAAAAAATAGATTTTTTGAATAGATGTAAAAATAAAATATTAATATGATGATATCAATATTTTAATAGTATTTATTGTATAAAAAAAATATAATATATAAAAATAAACTATGACCATTTATTGATCATATCTTTAAGAATATTTTGTATATCAAGACAATTATCAATAAAAACTTTAATAGCATTTTCCATAGTATTATTTTCTTTTAATTCAATACGAATAACGATATTTTCATCAAAAGGATGAGGAATAAAATAACCACAATATTTAACATCAGATCTTTTAAATAAATAACTAGTAATGCAGTTACCAAGTGTATCATCTTCATGTTCAATTTTAAAGTCATAGGCTTGCATAAGATTTTTAGAATTAAAAATATTAATAATTTCATTATTATTTTCATTAATAGAGTCAATAATTAATTGTAATTTATCGATAAGAGATTGCATAGATAAAGTTACGATTTGTTTAGGTTTTAGGGAACCAATAGATTCAATATTAAAATTATAAGCGATAGGTTCATCAAGATCATTTTTAAGGTAAAGACGGTTTGAACCTAATTTTTGGAATTCAAAAATTTCATCAGAGTCTTTATTAAGATTAGCAATAGTTTTATTAATAGCATCAGTATCAAGAGGGAAGGTATAGATTGAAACAGAGGTTGGATTAAAATTAGCACCATCTTTTTTAGAGTTAGACATTTTTAATTTACCTTCAAAATTAATTTTTTCACCAGGTTTAAGGGTAGTAATAAGAGTATTAGGATATACAAAGAGATTATTTACATTAATATCATTATTATCAGAAAATATATTAAAATTATTGATAGTAATATCTTTAAGATCAAATGAATCATTAAATTCATTGCATTGAAAGGAAATATTTTCAAAAGAATTTATAATAAGATCAGAATTAATAATAGGAATATAAGATAATCTATGAGAAATATATTCATTATGGAAACTGGTATTATTTTCGGAAAAGTTGATATCATTAGGATGGATAGCGATAATATTAACTTCAGCGATCATAATTCTACGAATAGCATTAGCCATACCGATAGGTATATTGATATTATTAAGAGTAAAAGTTAGATTAAAATCAGATTCATTAATATTATCAAATAAATTAGAAGTTTTTTTAGCTTTAATAATTTTATCAGATTTAGAAGTGCTTTTTTTAGAAGAAGATTTTTTAATATCAGTCATTAATAATATATTATTTATATAATATAATCTTTATTTTTTTAAATCAATTTTTAATAAATATAAAATAAAAAATTAAATATTTTACGTTTTTATTTAAAACTTTTTTTGAGTAAGAAACATATAATAAAAATATATAAATATAATTATAATAATAGAAAAAAATGAGTAGTCAATATATATTAATATATAGTGATAAGTGTAGTTTTTGTAACCAATTATTAGATTTATTAGGTAGTTCAGATTTTCAACTTATAACGAATATGATAAAAAAAGTAAAGATAGAAGATAAAAGATTTACAATACCTTCAAATATTAAGATGGTTCCAGCAGTAATAATAAAAGAGAATAATCAATTAAATTCATGGCAAGGTAAGGATGTATTGACATGGTTAAATTTAAAGAATAATCATATAAAGGGTTTAGTAGCACAGAAACAGCAAGAACAACAGCAAAAGCAACCAATGATGAATGCACAAAATAGTCAAAATCCAGGAGAGATATTATCATATGATCCATATGGTATGGGTTCAAGTTGGTCAGATTCATTTTCAAATTTAAATGATAATTCACCAATGAGTCATAGATTTAATTTTATAGATGGAACGAATGGGAGTATAGGACAAAATTCAGGGATACCAACACCTCAGGATAAAAAGAATGAAGAGAAATTAAAAGGTGATTTAGGTAAAGCTTTAGAGAGTTATATGGCAGAAAGAGATAGAGGAATAAGTGTAGGAATACAAAGAACTTAAAATAAAAAA